>Ga0315276_10004111_pt1 | contig 13362 bp, 16 predicted proteins | sample YL17G05_0_MG_FD_204542 | JGI IMG/M metagenome (GOLD analysis project Ga0315276, IMG submission 204542) | Sediment microbial communities from Yellowstone Lake, YNP, Wyoming, USA - YL17G05_0 | ecosystem: Environmental > Aquatic > Freshwater > Lake > Sediment | place: USA: Wyoming | collected...
TGCCGCTCCCATCAAAGACGATGAGGTGATCTCCCTTTCGGCATCTGAGGACGGACAGGAGATAATGTGCTTTTTCGTCTGTGATTGACAGCCTGTTATCTGTCACATGAGCTGATGGCAGGAATATTCTTACCACGTCATTTTAAAAAGGGGCCGAGGGTTCAAGGATTCAAGGGGTCAAGTGAAAAGATTCTAAATATATTGAGAAATAATTCAACTCTTAAACACTCGAATCCTTGGACCCTTAGATCCTCGGACCCTGTCTTTATCATTTTTCCGCACCGATGAAAAGGTTCTTGATTTTTTCTTTAAACGACTTATTGACTTCATCGCCCGTTACATGCGCAAATTCCTCAAGCAGTTCTCTCTGCCGCTGCGTAAGGCTCTTTGGGACATCCACATAAATTCTTACGATATGGTCGCCCCTATGACTTCCCCCGAGTTTTTGAATACCCTTTCCTCTGATATGGAAGATTTTGTTTGACGGAGTTCCCGCGGGAATTTTGAGCTTATGTGTTCCGTCAATCAAGGGAACCTCGATCTCGGCACCCAATGCTGCCTGGGGGAATGAAACAGGAACATCACAATAGAGGTCATTTCCGTCTCTCTTGAAGAATGGATGTTCCTCTATGTTGAGATAAATATATAAATCTCCCCGGGGACCACCATGAAAACCCATCTCTCCCTCACCGGATATGCGGAGTCTTGAGCCTGTATCCACGCCGCCTGGTATCTTCACGGAAATGCTCTTATATGTCCGTATCCTGCCCTGACCTTTGCACGCCTTGCAGGGGTCGGTAATGATTTTACCGGCACCGCCGCATCGGTCGCATGTTTTGGCGATACTGAAAAATCCCTGCTGAATCCGTATTTGGCCCGCACCTCTACAGTTCGGACATGCCGATGGCATCTTCCCCGGAGCAGAACCAGATCCGTTGCAATCACTGCAGAACTCCCATCGTGGTATCTCTACCATCTTCTCGGTACCGAAGGCAGACTCCATGAGCGTTAACTCAAGATCATACCGGAGGTCATTTCCCTTTGCCGGCCTCGGTTTGCCCCGGCCTGTAAACGTTCCGAAAAAATCTCCAAAAATATCATCGAAGATGTCACCAAACCCCGTGCCGAACGGACTTTGCCCTGCTCCGACGCCCTCAGCAGTACCGAACCGGTCATAGTTCGTCCTTTTTTCAGCGTCAATCAGACAGGAATATGCCTCGTTTATTCCCTTGAATGTTTCTTCTGACTCTTTATTGTCAGGATTCCTGTCAGGATGATATTTTAAAGCAAGCTGCCTGAAAGCCTTTTTGATATCGGCTTCAGAGGCATCGCGCGAGACACCGAGGGTTTCGTAGTAGTCTTTCATATGCGATTCAACTTTATATTATAATGGATTGACCATAAATAAAGCGGGACTGCATCGACTTTTCGATGCAGTCCCATTCCGTTCCCTGTTCCGTATCTGCTACCTACTGTTTATAACCTATCTCAAAATTCCTTTTCAGGGGTCCGCACCGAGTCGTCATTCCCGCCCCCGTCTTCACGAGGGTAAACTCCGGCGGGAATCCATGTTTTCTGAGGCGTTAAGTGGACCCCCGCCTTCGCGGGGGTGACGGATTCTTCGCGAAATTACCTATTTTGAGATAGGTGCTACTTCTTGTCCTTGTCCTTGTCAACATCCTCGAATTCAGCTTCCACAACTTCTTCTTCAGTACCTTTAGCTCCCGTGGCACCGGCTTCGGAAGGTCCAGCTCCCGGACCTGCCTGAGCATCACCGGTTTTGTAGATATGCTCCGCCAGTTTATGGGATTTCGTCATGAGATTTTCCGTTGCCGACTTTATTTCTGATGCCTCACTGCTTGTGTCTTTTGCCTTCCTGCATCTCTCCAGTGCCTCTTCGATATCCTTCTTCTCAGTTTCGTTCAGTTTATCACCGTAATCTTTGAGAGATTTCTCAGCCGTGTAGATAAGGGTATCAGCCTCATTTTTTGCTTCTACAAGCTGCTTCTTCTTTTTATCCTCTTCTGAATGCGAATCTGCATCACGCATCATTTTCTTGATCTCTTCCTCGTTAAGCCCGCTCGATGCAGTTATCCTGATAGACTGCTCCTTCCCGGTTCCAAGGTCTTTCGCAGAGACATGCAGTATCCCGTTTGCATCGATATCGAATGTCACCTCGACCTGGGGAATACCTCTCGGTGCCGGAGGAATCCCGATAAGCTCAAAATTACCGAGAAGCTTGTTGTCGGCAGCCATTTCTCGTTCACCCTGGCAAACCTTAATCGAAACAGCCGGCTGATTATCGGTTGCAGTCGAGAATATCTGACTCTTCTTTGTCGGAATCGTTGTATTTCTCTCTATGATCTTTGTGAATATTCCCCCGAGTGTCTCGATACCAAGGGACAGCGGAGTGACATCGAGCAGCAACACTTCCTTGACATCTCCCTTGAGAACAGCAGCCTGGATGGCAGCTCCAACAGCCACAACTTCGTCGGCATTCACTGTCTTGTTCGGCTCTTTTCCGAAAAAACTCTGAACGATCTGCTGCACCTTGGGCGTCCTTGTCTGGCCGCCAACGAGAAGTATCTCATCGATATTTGCTGACGAGAGATTTGCATCAGCAAGAGCATTTTTACAGGGGCCGGTAGTTCCTTCAATGAGGTCACCAACAAGTTGCTCGAGCTTTGACCTCGACAGTTTCATGAGCAGATGCTTGGGACCCGTGGCATCAGCCGTCACGAAAGGAAGATTGATTTCGGTCTCTGTTGCGGTCGAAAGTTCAATCTTTGCCTTCTCTGAAGCCTCCTTTAACCTCTGCAATGCCATCCGGTCATTCTTCAGGTCAATGCCCTGGTCTTTTTTAAATTCCTCGACCAGCCAATCCATGATCTTCAGGTCAAAGTCATCACCGCCCAGATACGTGTTCCCGTTCGTTGATTTTACCTCGATGACACCCTCTCCAATTTCGAGGATGGATATATCAAAAGTTCCGCCCCCGAGGTCATAAACACCGATCTTCTCCTCTTTCTTCTTGTCCATGCCGTACGCGAGTGCAGCAGCTGTCGGCTCATTAATGATCCTGAGGACATTCAGTCCGGCAATTCTTCCTGCGTCCTTTGTGGCCTGTCTCTGACTGTCGTCGAAATATGCAGGGACCGTAATGACCGCTTCTGTCACCGGTTCTCCAAGATAATCCTCGGCAGCCTGCTTGAGTTTCTGCAGAATCATTGCGGAAATCTCGGGGGGTGAATAGCGCTTTCCTCTGCTCTCAACATGGGCATCTCCATTGGGAGCCTCAACAATCTTATAGGGGAGCCTTTTCCGCGCATGTTCAACCTCAGGTGTGTTGTATTTCCTGCCCATGAGCCTTTTAATGGAAAAAATGGTATTTTCAGGATTAGTTATAGCCTGCCGCTTTGCAATCTGTCCGACAAGCCTTTCTCCCTTCTCAGTAATGGCCACCACAGATGGCGTTGTCCTGGTTCCCTCCTGGTTGGAAATAACCACGGTATCTCCGGCCTGAACCACTGCCACGACAGAATTCGTCGTTCCAAGATCTATACCAACTGCCTTACCCATATTACAATTCCTCCTCTTTGTTCATTTGAATTATTGAGATATCTTCTTCATACTCTTTTGCCGAAACAGGCTTTTTTGAAACTGAAACAAGTGAAGGTCTCAGTACCTTGTCCTTTAACCTGTATCCTTTCCTGAACTCCTCCACAACGGTCATTTCGTCAATATCGTCACGCTCAGCCTGCGACATGGCGTGATGCACCACCGGATCAAAGGGCTTACCCATCGCTTCTACTGTGGTCAGTCCAAACTTCTCAAGGGTCCTCTTGAGTTCTTTCAGGGTAATTTCCACGCCCTGTAACAGCCCTGAGGAGATATCATTCGACGCATGCTGAAGAGCCATCTCAAGATGATCAATAACGGGCAGCAGTTCAGAGAGAAGATTCTCATTCCCGTATCGCAGGATTTCTTCCTTGTCTTTATGAACCCGTTTCTTGTAATTTGCGAACTCGGCATAGAGCCTGAAATATTTGTCGTTTATCTCCTGAAGCTCTGTTGCCAGCCTTTCTTTTTCATCAACAGGACCCTGCTCTGCACTCGTACCTTCCGTCACTTCCTGTACTTCCTTTCCGGGGCTGGTATTATCTTCGTTGATGTCCTGATCCTCCATGAGAATACCCTACTTTCCTGCAAGCATCCTTGAGATGAACTTAGCAGTATTGTCAACGATATACATTGCCCTTGCATAATTCATGCGCATTGGGCCAATTATTCCGACCACGCCGATCGGCTTGTCGCCTTCCTTGCACGATGAGGCGACAATACTTAATTCTCTCATCTCATCCGTAGTATTTTCCGAGCCGATGATGATCTGCACGCCTTCAGATACCGTGAGCTTGTCAAGCAGTTTGATAATCGTATGTTTGTCTTCGATCGCTCTCGACAACTCCCGAATCTTCCTGAGATCGGCAAAATCAGGTAATCCGATAACCTCAGAGAGGCCAGCCACGAACAGTTCACTTCGCGGAAATGAGGTTATTGCCTCCCTGCATATTTTCATTGCCTTGGAAATGAGGGTATCGCACCTCATTTTTTCTCTCGACATCTCCCGAATAACCTTAAGCCGGATCTCATCAAAGGTCTGTCCGGAAAATTCAGCGTTCAAATACGCCTCAATCCTGTTGAGATCCTTTTGTGTGATATCAGCTTCGAGAGAAATGACCTTGTTCTTAATCAATCCCTCATCCGTAAAGAGCACCGCAGCGACTTTGTCGGCTCTGTATTTCAAAAGATTAACCCGTATTAAGGTTGTCAAGTCAGGCAGGGGAGACAGGGCAATTCCAAGGTAATGGGAAAGAATTGACAAATTCTTTGTCGTCTCGCTCAGCAGCAGATCGATATCATTTTTTAACGACTCGAGCTTGCGGTACAGCCCATGGAGTATCTCCATGTTGGCGTGATGCCCGGTTTCGGTCAGGAGGGAATCTACATAAAACCGGTACCCCATGACAGTCGGTACCCTCCCCGCCGAGGTATGGGGTTGCGTGAGAAATCCCAGCTCTTCGAGATCTGCCATGATATTCCTGATCGTAGCCGGAGAAAGGCCAAAAGAATACCTTTTTGTCACAACCCTCGATCCGACAGGATCCGGGGAGTTGATATAACTTTGCACGACCGCATAGAGGACTCTTTTGCTTCTTTCGCTGAGCATTTGCCTGTTTAGCACTCTCAATGGTTAAGTGCTAATAATTTACCAATTCACGAAAGGGTGTGTCAAGTAATGATGGAATGGGCAACTGCACGCGTACGCATAAGTATCTGTTTCTATGAAATTCTGTAAACAGGAATGAATTGGTCGGGGGAAGGAGAATGGGAACTGAGTGCTTATCCGGAAACCCCGCCTCTTTTGACTTCTTCTTCCCTGAAGAACTTCCTATAAAGGATATCCCACTCGGAACTTCCTTCGACAACCTTTTTGGAAAATGATTGGATTTTTTTCCTTACGGCGGAATCCATTTCTTCGCCTATTTTCAGTTCCGATATGATGTTTCTCTTGATCTCCGCCCGTATCTTCCCTTCTTCCTCGGTGGCGGAAACAAGATTGCGTTCCATGAGTCCCTTCAGCAGAACATGGCTGAGGTGGGAAATCTTATCCTCGGAAAGCATCATAGGACGAGGTTTCTTTCCCTTACCAGTTTATGTTTCGTGAGGTCGAAGAGCTTCCTGTAGTCAAGCTGGCCCTTCTCTATTTCAGCAGTATGGGTCTTCAATATTTCCCTCACTTCGTCATTCAGTCTGTCCTCAAGGGTGAGTTCATTTAGCAAGATTTCCTCTGTCTCTGCAAGGAGCTTTTGTCTTGGAATAGTTGTTTTGGCGAGGTTTTTTGACAGGATGTTGTCTATAATTCTTTTAGCAAGGAGAGGAACCCAGGTCTTTGGGAACCTCATCCTATTTTTCTGCAAAGGCGAGCAGAGCGATGCTCCTTGCCCGCTTGATCGATTCTGATAGCTCCCGCTGATGCTTTGCGCAGGTGCCGGTCATCCGCCTGGGAAGAATCTTCCCTCTTTCGGTCAGATAACTTCTGAGGATCTTGATATTCTTGTAGTCGATGTACTCAATTTTTTCTGAACAGAACCTGCAAAACTTTCTTCTCTGAAATCTCTTCGGTTGCAACGTAGCTCCTTTCATCCTGTAACGTTATCTGATCTGCAGATTAAAATGGCTCCAAATCAGTTGTTTCTTCGGGTGGAATCATATCCCCTTCTCCGCCGAACGAGGGGTCCGGTGCGCTTCCTTTTCGTGAGAGAAATCTGACAGACTGGGCAACGACTTCAAATTTGCTCTTTTGCTGCCCATTCGTTTCCCATCGTCTTTCCTGGAGTCTCCCCTCTACAAGAACCGAACTCCCTTTATTGAGATATTTGCTGCATGATTCCGCCTGTCTCCCGAAAATAACATTGTCAATAAACATAGTCTCCTGCTTCATCTCATCAGACTGCTTATATTTGTAGTTGACCGCGAGTCTGAAGGAAGCCACGGGTGTCCCCTGCGGCGTATATCTCAATTCAGGATCCTTGGTCAGGTTCCCGATCAGTATGATCTTGTTATACATTACCCCTGAATTTTCTGCTCTGCCGGCGTCTCAGTCGCGGGCTCAGCCTTTTCGAGGTTTTGCACCTGTTTGCGTCCAAGCCTGAAAATTATGTATTTCACGACCGTATCAAAGACTTTGAAAAGCTCTTCCAGTTTCCTGATTGTTGAGGCAGGTGCCTTGTAGAAAAGGAGCACATACAGCCCCTTTTTCTGTTTCTTGAGCTCATATGAAAGTTTTCTCCTCCCCCAAACATCCACTTTCAATACTTCCCCACCCTGGCCTGTTATGAGGTCCTTTATCCTCGTAACCGCGGCATCTGCTTCTTCGTCGGATATGGCCGCGTTCAGAATAATCATGCTCTCATAGATATTCATCTACAATATCTCCTTGTTTGATATTTCTCGCGTCTTTTATGAATCTGCATTTTATACCATAAAAAACAGCATAAAAGCAACCCGCTCTCCATGAGCACGGGGCTGATATCTTTATCTTGTATGCTCATTTATAATATCCCCGGGATGCCTCTTCTCTCTTCGATAGACGTCGGGTCAAATACATTACGGCTTCTGATCGCCAATTTCGTCGGCAACCGGATCATTGATGTCTATTCCGACAGAAAGATAACCCGTCTTGGCAGCATGGTTGATCGAACCCGAATCCTTCGGCCTGAAAATATAGCATTATCTCTGCAAGCACTCCGTGAATTCTCATCGGTCATAAATCGACACGGAGTCAGGCATGTCAAGACAGTTGCGACCAGTGCTTTGCGCGAAGCAGTAAACGCAGACACGTTTATAAAGATGGTATGGGAAGAAACCGGCATACGGATAGAGGTGATTTCCGGAGAGAAAGAGGCTCAGTTGATTCTCAAAGGTATTCTTCATGCCTTTTCACCGGCGGGACTGAGAGCAGTGCATCCGCTCCTGCCCACCTTGCCAAGGGAAGGTGCAAAGGAGGCACCCCCGCACACTCTTTTTATCATGGACATCGGGGGGGGAAGCACGGAATGGATTGCCTATCAGGGAGAAGACCGTTACGTTATCGGCAGTCTCCCGGCAGGAGTAATAAAACTTGCCCGGGAATGCGTAAGAACTGATCCGGTCTCGGAAACCGATATCAAACAATTAACCCACGAAATACATCGCATGCTGGAACCCCTCGAGACGGAACTCAGGCACCTGATAACCAGGTCCACCCTGTTTATCGGGACCGCAGGAACATTCACAACCATTGCGTCTGTTGACCTCGGGCTTACTTCTTACTCGCGTGAAAAAATCCACCTCCATCGCATCCCTTTCTCCAGGCTGATGAAGATGCAGAAAGAATTCTTGCGGCTCTCTTTAGAAGAAAGAAGAAAACTTCAGGGGCTTGAACCCGAACGGGCAGACTTGATTATACCGGGATTACAATTTACAATGAAGGTGATGGAATTGTTCCGTTTCCGCGAATTAATCATAAGCGATTATGGATTGCTCGAAGGAGCACTGTTAGCAATGAAGGAGACAAGTGAAGAAGGTCTTCCAGAAACCGGCAAGTCTTAAGCAGGAACCGTTCCGGCACTGTCCCGGCTGCGGGCACAGCCTCATCCACAGGCTCATTGCAGAGGCAATCGATACGTTGGGCATACGGGAAAAGGTTATTGGTATTGCTCCGATCGGATGCGCCGTCTTTGCCTATGATTACTTCAATTTCGACATGCTCGAAGTTCCGCACGGCAGACCTCCTGCGGCAGCTACCGGGCTGAAACGTTCATTACCTGACAGGATAATCTTCTCGTATCAGGGTGACGGTGATCTCGCTGCAATCGGCACAGCAGAGATAATCCATGCCGCAAACAGGGGAGAAAATATCTCTGTCTTTTTTGTAAATAATGCAACCTATGGGATGACCGGCGGCCAGATGGCACCGACAACGCTCCCCGGTCAGAAAACAACAACCACACCTTCAGGAAGAAACAGCAAAGTCGACGGATACCCCCTGCGCATCGCTGAACTTCTTGCAACACTCGAAGGTCCGTCATATATCGTCAGGACGTCCGTAGATTCACACAAGAATCTCGTCATTACGAAAAAGGCAATCGAAAAATCCTTCAGGTACCAGATGGAGGGGAAAGGGTTCAGTATCGTCGAGATACTTTCTCCCTGTCCCGTGGACTGGCACCTCTTACCAAAGGATGCGCTTTTATGGATTCAGAAAGAGATGATCCCGGTATTTCCCCTAAGAACCTTTACAGACAAATATATGGAGACGGAATAACTGGAAATCAAAATTATCATTGGGGGATTTGGTGGCCAGGGTATCCTTTTTTTCGGCAAAACCCTTGCCCATGCCGGAATGATCGAAGGCAGGGAAGTTACCTGCTTCCCGTCCTACGGAGCAGAGGTACGAGGAGGAACTGCCAATTGCACGGTGATTCTTTCGAATGCGTTGATTGGATCTCCTGTTGTTACGCGTCCCGATATCCTGATCGTTATGAGTGACGCATCTCTGAACAAATTCCTGCCACAGCTTAATCAGAATGGCATCTTATGCTTCGATTCCTCACTGATAAAAGAGCCTATTCCGCGTACCGACATTGAAATCGTGGGAATTCCCGCAACAGATATATCGAGCAGGATTGGGGATACGAAATCAGCCAACATGGTCATGCTCGGAGGCTGGATTGCAAAAACAGGCATAATACATAAAGAATCAGCACTTCAGGCTGTGGAGAATTCAATGAACGGCAAAAAAAAGAACTTTATTGATAACAACAAAAAAGCAATTCTTGAAGGGATGAAATACCTTGAAAATAAGAAAGGCAAAGATATCCGATCTTAAGCAGGTCCACAGGCTTATCAACGATTTCGCAAAACGTGAGCAGATGATCCCGAGGTCGCTGAATGAACTCTACGAAACCCTAAGGGACTTCCTGATATGCGAAGCGGACGGAAATGTTTGCGGTGTCTGTGCTCTCCACATTATGTGGGAAGACCTTGCCGAGATAAGGTCCCTCGCCGTAGAGAAGCGTTTTCAGAAGCACGGCATCGGCAAAAATCTGGTGAAGCACTGTATCAAGGAGGCGAAAACTCTCGGGATAAAAAGGATATTTGCACTTACCTATCACCCGGAATTCTTTAAAAAATTAGGTTTTTGCGATACCGACAAAGCAACCCTTCCCCAGAAAATATGGGGCGATTGTCTGCGCTGTCACCGCTTTCCGGAATGTGATGAGAACGCGGTTATTATTCATCTTTAGTGATATTCCGGTAAAAACATGTCCTGTTGCCGGTATGGCAAGCACCAGGCCCGTGCTGGATAACTTTCACGAGCAGCGTATCCGCATCGCAATCAAAGAAGATTCCCTTGACCTCCTGCACATGGCCGGATGTCTCACCCTTTTTCCAGTATTTCTGTCTTGAGCGCGACCAGAAATGGGTAAAACCGGTTTCGAGTGTCATTTCAAGAGACTGCCTGTTCATATACGCCAACATCAGTACGTCCCCGCTCCCGGAATCCTGAACAATGGCCGGTATCAGGCCTTTTTCGTCATATTTTAACTCTGGTATCATGGTCTCCCCCTGTTAATGAAGAACCCCGCAGCAGAGCTGCGAGGTATCTTATCGTAAAGAGTTATTATTTCCATATTCGCTCGCTAACCCCGCAGCAAGCTGCGAGGAATGCGCTCGCTATCCGATTCAACATTCCTTTATTCACTGACGAGACGGCAGATATTGTATTTGAGCGGATTTGAATACTGTCGAAGACAGAATTCACCTCGGAGGTCGATACGACCGAGAATGAGCGAAAATACTGTATCTGCCGGCACACATAAAATTCATGGGTAAAGCAGGCTGGACATTATAATTTATACCCTATTTTCCTCAGGAATTCTTTCCTCTGTATCCTGTCTTCAGATGTCTCAATCCCCTTTGGTGAAAACCCGTCGATCACGCCGAGGACGCCATTGCCCTGCGATGTGCATGCGACAATCACTTCAACAGGATTTGCTGTCGCGCAGAAGATACTGCATACCTCGGCACAGTTCTTGATCTGGGTCAGAACATTGATAGGAAAAGCATTCTTCAGAAGTACACAAAAAACGTGTCCGGCACCGATCACCTGAAGATTCCTTACACAGGCATCGACCAGATCAGTGTCATTCCCTTCAGTTCTTATCAGGCATGGACCTGACGCTTCCGTAAAAGCAACACCGAATTTTGCCTGAGGGACACCCGTTGCGATGACCTCATATATGTCCTCAATCGTCTTAATGAAATGTGTCTGCCCGAGGATAATATTAGCCCCTTCGGGTATCTCTATAGCTACAGCTTTTATCTCCATATACCGTCTCCTCTCAATGGTTTCTGAGGGTCCAGCCCTTTTGCTTCACGATTTCTCACTGCCGAAGCTATGATATAATGAAAATAACTTTTTAAAGATGTCAAGCCTTGCATTGCAAAAAAAGTTCAACATGAGACATTCGACGCTAAAAGGTCAAATGAACGGAGTGATAAAACTCCTTACGCTAACATTTTCCCTTGTAACGTTTCTGCTTTGTTCATATGCATGGTCAGGCGCCACAGAAATCATTGGGCCTGAAATAAAAGTGCAGGACGATCAACTCCGTGTTACAACTTCCCTTTCGCTGAATGAAAAATCATTGCAGGAATTGCGAAGCGGCGTGACAAAAGAGCTCAAGTTCACTGTTGATCTTTTCAGGGTCTGGAAGATGTGGCCAGACGAATTTGTTGCCGGGAAATTCTTTGTTCGCACCCTGAAGAGCGACCTGGTAACCATGGCATATAAGGGGACATCGAGTGATGGGAATACGCTCGTGCAGAAAAAGTTCAAAGCATTCGAATCCATGATTCAGTGGGCGATGCTCATCAATGACGTAAAGCTTGCAAATGTGAGGGAACTTGAACAAGGCATCTATTTTGTCAGGGTGACTATTGAATCAAAGATAAGGAAATTACCTCCCGTCATCGGCTACTTTATGATCTTTCTGCCTGAGAACGAATTCAAAATACAGAAAGATTCTCCTTTTTTTTCTGCAGGAACGCGTAAATGACAAAACCCCTTTTCCGTGCCTCATTGATCGTTTTGTTTCTTCTGATCATTGCTTCCTTCTGGATAGAACTCCATTATTTGGAACACGGAACGATACCGTTCCTGACACGAATACTTCTTCTCCTGCTTTTAAACGTGACCATTCTCGCGTTCCTGGTACTGGTGTTCTTTGTCTCAAAAAGCATCATAACACTTATCCTTGAGAGAAGGAACCGGGTTCTCGGATATAAATTCAAGACAAAGCTCACTATTATTCTTGTTGCACTGACCCTTTTACCCGCACTTTCTCTGTTCATCCTGTCCAGTGGACTTATTGCCAATTATATTGACAGATGGTTTGCTCCACAGATAAAGAAACCTTTGGAAGACTCCATCGAGATTGCAAAAACGATTTATGAGATAGAGAGACAAAAGGCCCTTGATTATGCAAGGACTTTCCGTGCAGGGGGAAAAATTTCAGAAAATTATCACGTGAGACGGTTTTCTGCCATGCCGCTGAACGCTACTGAGACCGTAAGAACTGCATTTGCAGGCAAGGAGGGCACCGAGATTATTTCAGGGGGAAAAGGGGATATCATACAGGCTGTTATCCCGGAATACAATAAAAAAGGCAGACAGACAGGAGTAATCGTCGTCGACACCCAGGTTGCTCCGAAAATTATGAGGCATGTAGGAAATATAAAAGATGCCTATGAGAATTACCTTGCACTCGAAGCGTGGAAACTGCCCATAAAGGTAAATTACCTCATAATCCTCGGGTTTCTCACCCTGGTTATCGCGTTTATGGCACTCTGGGTTGGACTGAAAATTTCAAAAGGGATAACAGATCCGGTACAGACCCTTGCACAGGCAACAGAGCTTGTTGCTGGAGGTGATCTTGATGTACAAGTTCAGATCAAAAGGGAGGACGAGATAGGGCTTCTCGTGAATTCATTTAATCATATGGTCAAAGAGTTGAAGGAGGGGAAAAAATCGCTCCAGTCAGCATATGTTGAATCCGACCGGCGGAGACTTTTTTTGGAAAATATCCTCGATAATATCAACTCCGGGGTTATCATGCTTGACACTGCCGGTCATATCCTGATGATCAATAAACGCGCGTGTTCGATCATCAACATCAGTCCCGGTCAGGTCCTGACCAAGAATTACCGGGAGCTTCTCGCGCTGATACATTCGGAAGCGCTCAGAAATGTCGTCAGCAGCATTGAAGGAAAGGAATTCAAACCCTTCAAGAGAGAGGTGAAGGCGCTCATAGGGAACAGGAAGCTTACACTCCAGGTTTTTATCATAGGGCTCAAGGATGCAGAAAAGTATATCGGGATGCTCGTTGTTGTTGATGATATCACCGATATCATCGAGGCCCAGAAAGCGCTCACCTGGCAGGATGTTGCGAAGAAAATAGCCCATGAGATCAAAAACCCGCTCACCCCCATTAAGCTTTCAGCAGAGCGCATGCTCAAAAAATGGGAACAGAAAGATGCCGATTTCGATGATGTTTTCCACCGGTCTACAAAAACTATTGTAAAGGAAGTCGATAGCCTGAAGAGGCTGGTTGATGAATTTTCAAAATTCGGGAAAATGCCCGAGATCCGAAAGATGCCGGGTTCGCTTCCTGCCCTGGTCCATGAGGTTGCAAATCTCTACCGGGATTATAAAGGGCTGGATATAACCATAACAATACCTGATAACCCTCCGCAGGT
>Ga0315276_10004112_pt1 | contig 13362 bp, 15 predicted proteins | sample YL17G05_0_MG_FD_204542 | JGI IMG/M metagenome (GOLD analysis project Ga0315276, IMG submission 204542) | Sediment microbial communities from Yellowstone Lake, YNP, Wyoming, USA - YL17G05_0 | ecosystem: Environmental > Aquatic > Freshwater > Lake > Sediment | place: USA: Wyoming | collected...
ATGAAGAAGGGGGGTAACTTTTGCGAGACCCCCCCCTCTATCCCTTACCCTAAACCTTATACCATCCTATTTAAACGAGTCTGGGGTAACTTTTATATAAAGTCCTATAATATTCATTGCAACTATTTCATCTATTGCTTGTTCAATTGCTAGGGCTTCATCTTCTTCACTTAAATCATCTGAAGTCTTTGCAATTCGTGCTAAATAATTGCAAGTATAATAACCTTTTTCAACATCATATGCATACCAATCATCAAACTGTGTAAAAGGATTGTATGGATTATCTAATGTAGTTAACATACTATTATTAATACTATTATTAATACTATTATTAATAACATTATTCAGATTATCAGTCATTCTTTTACAATCCTTTCTAGCCAACGGCTTCTTCTATTATAGAAACTGATACACCTAAAGCATCAGCTATTTCTGCATATGTGTGTCCTGCAATTAACATTGACCGAGCACGTGAAGTTCTAGCAGTAGATAAAGGAGTAGAAAGTCTAGGCATAGCTCTTTGTTTTATAGCTTTTAATTCTGCATTACGAAGTATGTTTTTAAGAACATTATGACTAACTGCTCCTGCTTGAATTGCCTCCCATTCTCTATCTGTAATATCAATCTTTTCTTTCCTTGCGTGACCACGAATTCTTGCATTAACTAATGCTTGCCCTTTAATCCTTTTAAAGTCATCTTCATCCATATTGGGGTTAGCTTTTCGTTTATTACGGACTATCCTAGACGCTACTAACTGAGCGTGTCTTTCTAGTGGTTTGTTTCGATAGGCAATCCTTAATTTTGACTTGAGGGACTCTACTTCTCTATCATAAATCTTTCTTGCTGAGGGGGAATACTTCATGTTTTCTGTATGGGCTAAAGAAATTCTTGCTTGTCTTGCTAAATCTTTTAAAGCATTAGCATGCCTTGCATATACCTTTTCTATTTCTGTTCCAGATGACAATGCAAAAGCATCTTTTTCTTTTTCCATTTTTGTAATCTTAGTTTGCTTAGGAAGAAACTTTCCTTCCCCTTGGAGATATACTTTTTTCCCTGTAGTAGGGTCTATTACAAACTTTGTTTTAAAATACCTTCGGTCTGTCTCTTTATAAACTTTATCTCCTGTTGTTTCTTCACCTTTTCTTGTTCTTAATAAAATTCTTTCAGGAACTCTTACTTCTGAACCAGCTCTTGATATAAGAGTTGATGCTCCAGCAGTTACACCACCCTGATATTTCTTTTTTAATTGAGCTATATTGTTATCAATATAAGATTGTTTATAATTTAATCTATGTTTTTCCGCATCAATAACAACCATAGAATGACGAACTGCTCTTGCTATCTCGTCTTGACTAGCAGCTTTAATTGTCATATCAGTAATAAGATTAGAAATATCCCCCATTTTTATAGCTTTTGTATGCTTATCCATAACTTTCATACCTTCAAAATATGGATAAGCTGCTTTATGATCAAAATCTGTTAAACTTTTTATAGAAGGTGATGTTTTAATATGACCTGCTCTATTAGGAATTGCTATAACTGTGTCTCCATCAAAATCCGCTCCAGATAATCTTGCTGCAACTTTAGGATGCATTCCTATAACATCAGTTGAATTTCCAAGAATTCTTTTCCCTTCTGGATTTTTATTATTTACTATTACTTCAGGAATTTCAAAAATTCCTCCATGAGGATGACGAACAAGCGCCAAATGATCTCCTGGTAAATAACCTGGAGCATAGACCTCGTTTGGTTTTAAAGAAGTAATAGGAATAATAACTTTTGAAGATTGTCTAGGAAGAGCAGCCGCTTTTAAATGAACTGCAGCAGAATTGCATCCATCTGCAAAAGGTTCAAGAAGAGCCTGCTTTACAGCAGGATTAGTTAACGACATTATTTCGTCATATTCTTCTTTTTTTAAACTATACGCTAAACCTAATTGCTTTTTAGCAAGAGTAGGTGTTTGTTTGGAAAGTACCTGAGAAGATAAATTTTTTGACCATTCATCCCAAGCTCCTTCTTCACCAGCACCTTCTTTTGCACCAACTACATTTAAAACAGATTGTTTTTTATTTCCATCTTTATCAATATAAAACTTTTCTCTTATTACAGCACCAAATGGATATTCAGGATCCTTAGTTTCTAAAGGTTTAAATACTTTATCAGCATCTTTTATTGATTTATTTGTATTATAGATAATGTCTTTCCCATTGGGAATATTATCACTATATATAGCCATGCCCTTCATATAATGAGTACCATCTACTGCAATTCTTACTTGAGCATATTTTTTATTTCCTAGAGAAATATCATCAACATTTCTTCGAAGTTCAATAGCACCATCTTTATCTGATTGATAATTAACACTAATTCTTTTACTATCAAGATTAACTGGAGGACGAATGGGCTCAAAAGTTTCTCCACCATCATCACTATGACTTCCTATTGTTCTAATTTGATCGCGATTTCTTAAAATTTCTATTTTAGTCATACCAGGTGGTGCAAGAACTTTCATATGCGTAAATTTTCCAGGAGCTCCTTGTTGTTCTTGATCAAAGGTATAAATTTTATATCCCTGTTCTTTAAGCATAGCTACTGCTATATCTTTCTTTGTCCCACTGGTTCCTAAAGTAACTTCAACACCTACTCCTACATCAACGCCATATTTGCTTCCTTCAACTTCTTTTTTTAATACATTAGCTATTTCTTCTGTAACTTCCCGTTTCCGTTTAATAGATGAATCAAGTAAACTTGCTACTGTATGATCGCTTATACCCATTCTCTTTGAAATTGCTGCATCAGAATATCCTTTTTCTTTTAAGCGATAAGCCATAGCTGCACGAGCAGCATCTCTTTTATTTCCTTCAATAGCTATTTTAGCTCTTAACTCTGTTGTACTTTCTAATCCAAGACTTCTAGAAATTTGTACATCACTCATACCTTTTTTACGCAAATAACTTACATCTCCTAAAAAACCTGGAGTTCTTTGATATCCATCATCACCAGATCCCCAAGGATATCTACCAGAATGACGAGGAGTACCTGTGTGTTTTACTTCATCCTTCATATCTATCCTCCATTCTTAGCTTATCAATTTTTCTATCAAAAAGAACTATTTTGTTCATAATATACCCAATATCATCACCTATTGGATTATAAACAAGAATGTCATTATCAGTTTGATATATCCTTAATACAATATTAATATCATTTGAATTAACGTTATATTCTAAACAAAATAATGCAGCATAGATTTCTAATTGACGCATCGAAACAGCACTAACTCCAGTTTTTAGATCATGTATTCTTAAAAAATTATCTCTAAAACAAATAGCATCAGCTGTTCCATAAGCATTATAAGAATAGAAAAGAGTTTGCTCAGGGATCATCCTATAACCAATAGCATCATTAACATATTGATTTAAAGCTTTTTTAATTTTTGGTAACTTAACTCCAAGTTCAATAAGTCTTTTAGCAAGTTCATGCAATTCGGTTCCTTTTTGAATTGCCATATATTTAAGATAAGCAGAATCAAGTTTTTCTTCATCATAATTTACCCAATGATATTTGCTTCCACCAAGAAATGCATGTTCACCATCTAAATCAGAGTGCTTGTTGAAGTTCATGGAGCACCTCTTCTTTATTCTCAGGATATACAAAACTACCATAAGACATTTCATTAGCTAAATTAATATAATAATCTTGATTAGGTTGATGGTTAGATTTTGAACTTCGCTTAACTTCCAGAACCGCCCATCTATTTTTATATAGAATTAATAAATCTGGAAAACCTTGAAGATAGTTAGGATCATTTTTTAAAACAATGCAACCAGGAAAGAGATCTCTAATATCTTTTATCAACTCGGATTGAAATTTACTTTCCATTTTTTCTCCTTTTAGAAAAAAAAGAAAAGGGTGTGTTTTTAAAGACACCCTCTCTTCTACTATAACACATGTTTTTAGTACGAATTAATATCTAAACGAAAATCATCTCCATGAAGGTGGAAATAACTTTCAGATTTTTTTAAAAAACTAAAATCAATATCAAATAAACCATATTCTGTTTTGTAATTAAAACGATAAAATCCCCATCGTGTTGAATTTTGATCAATATGGGTATTACTTGAGAAAAAGAATCCATCACGATACATACGAAGAAATAATAGTAATGCTTTAATAAATTTTAACATATTTCTCCTTTTCAAATTAGGAATTGAACTGAAAAACCAATTTTGGATTTTCTTTAGCAACTATTAGAATTGAAACAATTGTTGGATATTTATCTAATAATTCTTGACACTTCTTTTTGATAGAATAGACAGTGCAACATGGTGTTTTAGGTTCTGGTTTAACTTTTTCCCAAGATTCTTCAAAATTTGTTTTTGTAATAATTCTGATTTCCCAAGTCCAGGGAGAAGTTTTATCTATACCTTCTTGAATTTTATCACCTAAAAAGTTAACTGCTTCATCTGGCCAAAACATAGCAAGGGGACTATATATTCTAGAAAATACAGTCCTCAAATTATTTATTTGTTCTGGCGTTCTCATTTTTTCTCCTTTTCAAATTCAAAATTGGATTCATTAAAATTCTTTTTATTTTTTAAAGCTTTCATAATAGCCTCATCAATTTGGGATGTTGACTTTATATAAAAATAATATAAAGTAGTAAATGGTGTGTTAAGACGATCTATTCTTCCAGCAGCTTGGGTCATTATTCTATAAGAATAATTTAGAGAATAAAATACAACTGTATTTGTTTCAACACAATTCCATCCTTCAGATCCAGAAATATATTGAACTAGATAAACCCAACTTTGATCTTTTGGAACATCTTCATGTTTATGCCCATTATATTCTGCAACAGAATATTTTGTATCGCCATATAAACTTCTTAAAATATCGAGTTCATAATTAAAATTATAGAATACTATAATCTTTTTATATTTATACAATATATCACTAACAATGTGAAGTCTACTTGGATCGCTATTAACAACTCTTCTCATTGTAAAGAAAAACTCACTAACTTCTTTTATAGGCATTTTAGTAAAAGGATTCCAACGCTTTCGAAAAACTAAATTAAAATTATCCTTATTATAGTTTGCAAATACAACATTAACTTTCTGAATTGTTGGTTTAATATAATCCATCGTTATTGTAATCTGATTTTTAAATCTTAGTAATCTTCCTTCTTCTATATAATGATCAATTTTAGGAAACTTTGTATAACTATTAAACACAACATGTCTTCTCATAAATTCAGTTCGATTTTTATAAAACCCATTAGCAACAAAGACGGCAACATAATCCATCCATGTATCACCTGGTGTAGCACTAAGTAAAATCCAATTATTTTGTTTTGTTATTTTATAAAAAGATTTAACCCAAGCGCCAGAACCTATAACTCTTTGCTCGTCAAAAATAAAGAAAGCATCTTTTATTTCTATATACTTTTTAATGTTATTCCATGAATCAACTGTTAACTGAACATCATCTAAACTTGCAGTCCTATCCCTAGATATTGCGAAATTTGCGCACTCGTGTTCCCAGTCAAGTGTATCTCTTTTCGCCGCTGTTGTAATAACATAAAGATCCTTGGGAAACTCTTCTTTTTTGTAATAAGATACAGCAACAAGAGTTTTACCAGAACCGACCCCACCACATAAGATGGAGCCGGTTTTTAACTGGTCAACCGCAATTTTTTGATGATCGAAAAGTTTAACTCGCCTACTCATCTAAAGGTGAAAAACCATCGGGAACATCACGATATTTTGCTTCAAACTCATCTTCAACAATAGTAACATACATTGTTTTTAAATAAGCTTTTACACCTTCTTTTTCACCAACTTTCCAATTGTAAGGACGGATTATAAGATCTACTCTTTCAATCTCCGCCCAATCCAATTTGTTAATACTATCTTCAGTTAACTCATTTTTTGCACGGGCTGTAATAACCATAATTCTTGGAGGAATATGATCAAAGGAAACATCTACTGGTAAATAAGCTTGCGGATCTTCATCAGGATCACGAGGTTTAAGCCAGCGAATATTCCAACCATCTTCATGCAAATCATTTGCATTATCTTTGTCAAGGAAGACTACAAAATTTCTTTTTCCTTTTGGATTGAATTGACCTTCTTTTCCACTAAAATTACGAAAACCAATTCTAGCATCCTCAATTGATAAATTCTTACTTATTATTTTAGCCATGATTTCTCCTTTTTTTAATTTTTGTTATGAACTCATCTAATATTTTTTCTAATCTATCTCGTTTTCTTTTTGCATATGCATTATTATAACCTCTAATTACTTCTCTATGTGTCTCACGATATCTTTTAAAGTATTCCTTGCGATATTCGATCGGAACCGGCATAACTTAATTTTTCTCCTTTTTAAATTATTCAAAAAATTGATCACGATTAACATATTCTGTAATTGTATCCAATGCCTCATCTATAAGGTGTTCGTGATATCTCTTGTCTATAGTTTCTTCCTTTCCTAAGTCTTTTATAACTTCTGCTTCTTGCCACCGATATCCTTTAGTACCTGAAGCAGCATAATATTTACCATCTTTCTCTCTCATTAATAGACCACCCCCGTAACCAGGTTTAATTGGGCAAAACGAACCAGCTTTCCCAATAAAAACATAATTATGCTCATTCTCTCCTAAGCCTTCATTCATGTCAAGATATAGAGCTGTTGTTACACTTTTTGTTTCACAAAGATCTTCAAAAACTATTTCCGCATTAGTATCAAATAAAGTTTTAAAAACATATGGCTGCGCAAATTGAGCCCCTACAGCAGACCATTTTCCTGTTTCCTTGCCTTTATAACGTGCAATATAAACTGCATCATTTACAAGACAAAATCTATCAAAAGTCGCTTCATGTTCAAATGTATATCCATACTTTTTCCCAAATTCAAAAACAAAATCTATTATTTCTCCATTTGCTTCAGGAATTTTAATAGAATCTGTTTTGATATGGGCTACTTTAAAACCTTTTTCTTGAACCGCATACTTCAAATCTATCATAAATAGAGCACCACGTTTAGCTACAATATTATCTATATTTCGTGGATCTTTAAACCTATTTGAAAACTTTGCTGAGGTTAAACCATAAACAATATTTATTATAATTTTTAAGGCATACGCTAATTCATCTGCTCCTTCCGTAGATGTTAAATATTTATCTAAACATCCATTAAGCATTCCTCTAGCTGCATTGAAATCTTTATGTTTAATAGCGATACGTGCAGCTTTGATTTCAGAATAACTTGCGGTATACGGACCGAATAAGTTAAGGATTTCAATCGAAGTAGGATGCATAGATACAATGTCAAGTAAAGCAACATTTGTATAATAACCAGGCTCGGCATAGACATATCCACCTTCCCCAACTTCTTCATCTCTATAGTAGCTTTTTCCGTCTTCATATTTATATCCTTGAAATGTTTCACTTAGATTTGTATATATAAATTTTTCTTGAGGATGTTGATCGTTACCAAATATAATCTTTGCTGTGTGAGTTTGGGTAGTATCATTAACTGTTAAACCGCTTAAATCGGCAAGAATTTGTCTTGCTATAAAATCTTCTTTTCTTGCATAAAAAACAGCTTCTGTAGCTCTAACATCGTTATCACAATAATCTAGTACAAGTGGAATATCTTCATCTTTTACTGGCTGATCAAAAGGCAATCCTAATTCCTGATGATGAATTCGAAGTTCTATTTCAAATTTTTTAAGACTTTGTTTTACTGAACTAAAATCATATACATCAGTATAAGAAATATTATAAGCTTCTCCAAAGAAACTACTTTTACTATCATCAACAATAATTTTTTGGCTCAACTTAAAAATTTCAGCATTATCATAACCTATATATTTTCCATAAAGAATATGATTATCATATCTTCTGCAATTAAATCCAACTAATTTCATTTTCATTAATACTTCAATATCTTCTGGTGTTGGATTGATTAAATGAACACACTCATTGTTTCCTTCATATTTCCAACTTACGACAAAAAGATTAGGAAATACTTCAACATCAAAAAATACTAAAGCATCATTAGAATATCTCCCAAGATCTTGACTAGGTTCATTAGATTTAAAATGCATTCTATCAACTAATCTAAGACAGTAATCTGCTTGATGAGTACTATTATTAGCAAACACTAAAACCTTTTGGCGCATATCCGTAACATCATATTTTAAATCAGATTCATATGCTTCCTCTAGAATAGTATAGATAAAATCAATACTAGGTTTTGTTCCAGGATGAAATTCCTTCTGAAGATTACGTTTTATAAGATCGCGAATACCTTTCTCACTTTTTACAACATCAAAATTAATCATTTTTTCTCCTTTCAAAGGCAAACCGCTATTAATTGTATTTATTTGAATAGTGTTGCATTTACTAAGTTTTCTTCGTAATGCAGCATCTCCATTAAATACTTTTATTTCTATTCCTTCAGCATACACATTACTAAGTTTTGATGGATCTCCTTCATAAATATAATGAAGATGAATACCACACTGACTTTTACTATATTCTGCATAAGTTGGAGGCCATTTAGTAGCGGCATCTATATTTCTTTCAGAGGATTTATTTCCTTCAACATCCTTTATATCAAAATCTATTACTATATGTTTAAAGGGAATTTTAACATAATGAAGTCTTTTTGTATTAAGATCTTTTAATATTGTAGTTACTTTATTCCAAGAACTTGATGGGGTTTCATACTTTGTAGAAGCATACTGAGCAGGAAAATTTTCTCCTATTTCATCGAATATAGAAGTAGTAGCATCTAAAGTAAGCCAACTAACTTTTAATTCTTCTTTAGTAGTTTTTTCTCCAACTGTAAACTTTGAAAGAACAAGACCAGAAAAATAACTTCTAACTTGCTTTCCATCAACTCTTGTGACATCATAAAAATCTTCAAAATAGTTTTTTAATTCCTCTCTAAATTTATGACGTGGAAGTTTAAATTCTACAAGGGCTTCATCACAATATGTTTTATACATCTCATAAGCTTGAGATAATGTCGCGCCTCCTTGTTTTAAAAAAATATCATAATTAGTTTCCACAAAATTAAAGAACACGTCTGTTTGCAAAATCATGTCTAAAGGTCTGTAGCCTGAATAATAATTTTTACCCATTTCCCAATATACTTCTAGACATTTATGAGCAATTGCTCCTAACTCAAACTCAACTCTTGATACTATAGTGTGATATTTACTTACTGGAAATTTTCTTCCAGAAGGATGAACATCAATCAAACGTCTAATAATTCCCGATTTAGCATCAGAAATTTTAACAGGTTTATTTGTTGCCATAAATAAGAAGCAATTAGCTCTAGCTGTATAACTAGGCTTATACTTCTCATTCATAGTCATTTCTTCATGAGATATAATTGAATTAAGTTTTGTATTATCTTCAATCCTTGACAAATCACCATCATGTTGAATAGCAACAAGAGGATTAGCTCTAAAAACTTCTGTAGAAAAATTATTATTTGATCCTGTAAGAGCTTTTGCTTCAAAGGTCGTATAGTAACCTGGAAATAATTTTTGAATAATGTTTAAAAATGTTGATTTACCAGAACCAGCAGTTCCGTATAATACTATAAACTTTTGAATATCTTTTCCTTCACCTGCAACTATTGCTCCTATAGCCCATTCTAATTTTCTTCTTTCCTCTGGATCATAAAGTGTTGACATAAGTTCATCAAACGCGGGAGATTCTCCTGCCTCTAATGAATATGGTAATCGTCTACTAACATAATCTTTTTTCTTTACTTCTGTATTAAGAAATGTTAGACCAGTATCAAGTTGATGAGAATTATCTGAAATATGGGAAATAAAATTTCTATATTGAGTCCAACTATTTGTAGAGTAATCACCCATATATTTTATACGAACTAGATTATCAGTTTTTTCTTCTAGCTTATTCTTATATTCAAGCAACTCTTTATCCATGAGTCTTTGAACATCATATTCATCTGTACTCCACAGACCTTTTTCTTCATCCCAAATTCCATAAAAACTTCTTCCACGAACCATCAAATCCTTAGAACGCACAATTTTAAAATCAGGATATATTTCTATGGTTCCGCTCTTTGAACTTCGTTCTTTAATTTGATAGAAGTCCATATTTTCTCCTTTCTAGAGATATTTGTGACACTGTTACACTTTTTCGTAACAATTTAAAAACTTTCTATAATAGCCTTTTTTTAACCCCCAGAAAGTTTAGGGCATAAAAAAGTGTAACAAGTGTCACAAAACCCCCAAAAACTACTTTTTTTCAAAATTTTAGTCGCTGAAATTTTTAAAAATGTCTTAAAATACCCCAAAAAGTGTTACACTTTCATTTCAAAAGTGTCACAAAAGTGTAACATTTTCACCAAAAGTGTAACACTTTTTCACTTTTTTGTCAAAAAATGCTAAAATGTCTTTTTTAAAAGTGTCACAAATGTTACACTTTTCCATGGTTCCCCCCTTGCAAAACCCCCTTCCGTGTCACATTTGCCAAAGAATATATATTTATCTTTTTCTATTAATTCTTTGACTTTTTGAAGCCATTTTTCTACGAATTTTTATTTTAGTTCTTTTCCTTTTCCAAATTTCGCGTTCTTCTAAGCTATACATTCCTTTACCCATTTTTCTCCTTTTTAACGACGTCAAATAAAACTTCTTCTTTTCCAGTTTCTAGCAATTCCAATCTTCGTTTTGCTGCGCTCAATGTTCTAAAAGATTGTAAAATCTCACTACTAATAACTTTATGTTCGTTACGTATTTTTTGAATATCGTTTAATTTATTAAGTTCTAATCCTTGAGCCCGTAGTAATTGAACAAATAAACGAGGATTATTATGAGTTAATACAATACCTTCTCCTTTTAGTGCCCAATCCTCTAAGACATCTAGCAAAATTTGTTCTACAGGTGTAAATTCAGCCATCGTTCTCCTTTTTAAGCAGATCTTTCTGCGTCTGTAGCAGTTCTATTCTTTGTTTCGCTACCACCAATTCGTTGTAAGCGCATAAAACTTGTTCAGTAATAACTTTATGCTCTGAACGTATTTTGGTAACGTCCCCCAATTTGACAACTTCAAGATACTTATTACGTAATATTTGTATGAATAAGCCAGGATTTTGTTGACTTGAGACAATACCGTGCGCCTTTAATACCCACTCAGCCAAAGCATCTGACAAACTCTCTTCAAATGGGGATAATTGAATAGCCATCTTTTTTAAGCCTTTCTTTGCACTCCTCTACAAATCTTTGTGCAATGAGAATAGGATAGTTCATGCTTTCAAATTCTTGATACGAAAATAATCTTTCGAAACAAATTGTGTCATTATGTTCGTTAATAAATTTATACCATTTTATTTTAATGATATTTAAATCCTTATATTCTAAAAGTTCAATACTTCCACCCAATTCTTTTGTAATATAAACATTAATATCTTCAAGTATTTTTAAATAAGAGGGGGGTATATGCGATTCAAAAGTCATTTTTCTCCTTTCAAGAATTGACCCTGGTCAGCCGCCGTCAGCGCCAGGATCGTCGTACTACTCTTTCCGGCTGTCAGTCTTGCCTAAGGACGTCTATTGGCATTCTATGGTAATATATCTATAGTTCGGACTTTCCGCGCCCGTAATATCCGATGGTTTACCTATGGACACTAGAGATATATTAAATACAATTGTGCCGTACCGTCGTCTATCTAGGTTATACGTTTACCGTAGTCCCTAGCTGCGATTCCGGAGCGAGTTTGTCTCGAGCGATACAGCACAATCTTCATTAAATTTTTTTAACTAAGAATGACAAGGTACCTTTGACCAAGTTCGTTTTTAAGTCTAAGTGTTAGCTTCCCCACCCTTTGACTCATCCTTAGTTCCCGTTATTACGGGGCGCGCATTTTGCACCTCCTCCGTAACCTCTTCTAATCGTGCTGCTCGAATATTTGAATAATCTTCGAAGGTTAGACAACCATCTATACAACTGAAAAAATCTAATACATTTAGAAAGTACCAAGATGCCATTTCTGTGTTGTTGCCAATTCTTTCAGGCAGTTCGAACTTTCTAAAATAGTAACCTTCGAAATTCTGTTTTGCGCACATTGCTACGTAGGTTCTTGAGGGTGATACAGATTTGTTCATAACATATTTCCTTGAAGTATATCGTTTAAGTATCACTATAGATTTAATAACTCCTTCTTCAGATCGGCTATAAATTTATCCTGAAAAGCCATTTTGTGTAACATAGATCGCATAATCATACAATAACATGTACTTGGGTGTTCTTGCTCGTCGTTCCAGGCATCCAGCATTTGGCGAACTTGTTTCATGTCGTCTGCCAAACTAGTTGATCGAGTGTCGAAAAAGTGACGAAGTTTCTCCTTTATAGGTTCTGGTGCTAGGGTTAAATCAATTTGTTCCCACGCTTCGGCTGTACCATAATAGTCTTCAATAGCTACGCATGCAAAAACACGAGAACTTCTGTCATTACTTTGTGAGAGATAATAGTATCTTGCTTGCCCAGATGTATTTCCAAACGATTCGGGTAATAGAATCTTCTCGAACCGTGTTTCATTTGGACAGACAAGATCCTGTATTGCAACTACATAAGTTCTTGACGGTGATATAGTAATAGTTCCTTCGTTTAACTTTCTAGGTATTCCAACCATTTGTTTTCTCCTTTCAAGAGTGTATAACCTTGGCAGGGCTCGTGAAATTTCACCTTATTAGCATCCCGATGTTTGTGGTACGTTGTTAGGGATCGAGGGACACCCCGCCTTTTTTCGTGAATGGAGCTCGATTACTTTCGCCGCAAGCTCGATATATGTCTCCGGACACTCCATTTCACCTAGTTGGTTAAATATCATAGTTTTCACCGATATAATCCATCATCTGATACCATATTTCGATATTTCGTTGGTCGGAGTCTGGACTATTTAGAGGAAATAAACCACCTTTTCCATCTGCTTGGTATTCTCGCTTTGCAAATTTGTTAAGAACTATCCAATTAAATTTTTTCTTTCGTGTGGTATCTTCCTCATTGTTAACATACTTTTGTAATTTTAAATTATCAATAAATAACCAAAACCACATTGGAATTCGACTATTTTTAGCAGGATCAAATAAAATAAAATCCATTCGAGTAGCTAACGCTATTAACATTTCTAGAACTGTGCATGGCCCAGATAAGGCATCGTCTGGCAAATCGTAATCTTGTTCATCTGCAAATTGATTTCTAAGTTGGAGACCATCTTCAGCTCGATTATCATCATTTGGAATAAGACAATGAAACTCAACTGCATCAATTTCAAAAATAAACTCTTTAAAATTATAAGACTTTTTTT
>Ga0315276_10004113_pt1 | contig 13362 bp, 7 predicted proteins | sample YL17G05_0_MG_FD_204542 | JGI IMG/M metagenome (GOLD analysis project Ga0315276, IMG submission 204542) | Sediment microbial communities from Yellowstone Lake, YNP, Wyoming, USA - YL17G05_0 | ecosystem: Environmental > Aquatic > Freshwater > Lake > Sediment | place: USA: Wyoming | collected...
TTGAACCTAAAATCTTGCCTGCACCACCCAATATAATCGCCTCTCTACGGGCGGGTTTTGATGCTATCGCAAACCAGATCATTATTATTATGATCCCTATCATTATCGACCTTTTTTTATGGTTGGGGCCTCATTTACAAGTAAAAACATTAGTCAATCAATTAATTAATTCGATGGCTTCATCGGCTGATCTTAGCTCCATCCAGTCTGGGGAAGTCATAACCTCAAGCATGGATGTTCTGCGCACAACAGCAGTACAATTCAATATACTAAGTTTGCTAAGAACCATACCGGTAGGAATACCCAGCTTGATGGCTGCACGATTGCCCATTGAAATCCCGGATGGTGTTCCAATATTTTTCGATATCTCGAATCCCTTTGGTGTGGTGGGGATTGCGATAGGTTCAATGCTGGTTGGTTTAATCATTGGCTGTTTTTACTATATTTTAATAGGTCAGGTTGCACTTAATGGAAAGATTGATCTAGGAGGAATAATTAAAAATTGGTCCTGGTCATCGGTACAAGTAATTAGCATGGCTTTGGCTTTGCTCCTGCTATTTATAGTTATTAGCATTCCTTCTATGTGTGCTATCTCAGCCTTGTCATTATTTGGACTTCCGCTTAGTCAATTTGCAATTTTCATTTATTTTGGGGTTATTCTTTGGTTAGCATTCCCTTTGTTGTTTGCAGCCCATGGAATATTCGTGTACCATATCAATGCCTTTGCGTCTGTTCAAAGAAGTTTGTTAATGTCAAGGATGACATTACCCACTACGTCGCTCTTTATCCTCTCAATCCTGGTCATCAGCGAAGGATTTGATTTGCTGTGGCGTATACCACCAGAATCATCTTGGTTGACATTGGTTGGAGTTGGTGGGCATGCTTTTATAAGCAGCGCTCTGCTAGCCTCAAGCTTTATCTATTACCGCAATGCTGACCTTTGGACGCAAGAAACCATAAAAATGCTCAAATCCCAACGAGTTGTGCTGTCGAAAAGTAACTAAGCCCTGGAGGTTCATGTGGTTGACGAGAAAACACCTTTATCATACGATGCAAAAGATATCCAGGTATTGGAAGGACTTGAGGCAGTTCGCCGACGCCCGGGCATGTATGTTGGGGGAACCGATATAAAAGCATTACATCATCTTGTCTATGAGGTGGTTGATAACTCAATTGATGAAGCCCTGGCAGGAGTGTGTGACCGGATTGAGGTGACGATTAATCCAGACAGCAGCGTTACTGTTACGGACAACGGTCGAGGCATACCCGTAGATATTCACCCGCAAATGAAAAAATCAGCCCTTGAAGTGGTTATGACGGTGCTTCATGCTGGCGGTAAATTTGGGGGCGGTGGTTATAAAGTCTCAGGAGGCTTGCATGGCGTGGGTGTTTCTGCGGTCAATGCTTTGTCTGAGTGGTGTGAAGTAGAAGTACAACGCGATGGCAAGAAGCACTTTCAACGATACGAACGTGGATATCCAAAAGGACCTGTAACCGTTATCGGAAAGACCTCTCCCAAAGAAACTGGCTCGAAGACGACCTTCAAATTTGACCCCGAGATCTTTAAGGGTGATCTTGACTATCGATTTGATACCCTGACACAACGATTTCGTGAGATGGCATTTGTAACCCGGGGTGTCACGATTTATTTCCGTGATGACCGGATATATCGTGAGATGACTTTTTATTTTGAAGGAGGCATCACCTCTTTCGTGAGATATTTAAATAGAAACAGGGATGTGCTCCACCGAGTGGTGCATGCTGAAAAAGAGATTGAAGGCATCACGATTGATGCTGCCATTCAATATACTGATGCATATGCAGAATCGGTGTATTCATTTGCGAATACGATCAATACGATCGATGGTGGTACCCACCTGACCGGATTACGTGGAGCAGTCACTCGGACGATCAATGATTATGCTCGGCATAGTGGATTGCTTAAAGAGGCCGATCCAAACTTTACAGGTGATGATACACGTGAAGGACTGACTGCAATTATCAGCATTAAACATCCTGATCCACAGTTTGAAAGCCAGACCAAGGTCAAACTGATGAATCCCGAAGTCCAGACATTAGCTCAACAAGTTGTAGGAGATAGTTTCAGCACCTTCCTGGAGGAAAATCCTGCCGCAGGAAAAGCGATTGTCCAAAAATGTCTGACATCTGCCAGAGCGAGAGATGCAGCAAAAAAAGCACGTGACCTGGTGATTAGAAAATCAGCTTTGGAGAGTTTAACATTACCTGGAAAACTAGCAGATTGTTCAGAACGCGATCCTGAAAAAACCGAGCTATATCTAGTGGAAGGTGAGTCGGCAGGTGGGTCTGCCAAGCAAGGGAGAGATCGTCATTTTCAAGCAATACTTCCTTTACGCGGGAAAATCCTTAATACAGAACGTGCCCGCTTGGATAAAATCCTGGCCAATAACGAAGTGAAAGCGCTGATTTCGGCATTGGGTACAGGGATTAGTGATAATTTTGAGATTTCTGGATTGCGATATGGGCGGGTGATCATTATGACTGATGCTGATGTGGATGGTAGCCATATCCGAACCTTATTACTTACATTCTTTTTCAGATATATGTCAATTCTGATCGAGGAAGGTCACCTGTATATTGCCCAGCCACCTTTATATCGAGTTGCGTATAAAAATCAAGTGAAGTTTGCGTATAGTGATTTACAAAAAGATCAGGTTATTAAAGAAATGGGGACTTCAGCTGATCGTGTGTCACTCCAGCGTTATAAGGGTTTAGGTGAAATGAACCCTGAGCAGCTTTGGGATACGACAATGGATCCCAAGGTCCGTACACTGCTTCTTGTGACCATCGAAGATGCAGCTGAAGCTGACCGGACGTTTGACATGTTGATGGGCTCAGCCGTCCCGCCACGCAGGAGATTTATCCAGACGCACGCCCGAGATGTCAAGAATCTGGATATTTAGGCGATATGATTCACTGTTCATGTTCATATTCCAAATATTGATAAATAAAAAAAATATGGAGAGAATAATATGGGTAAAATGCAACCTCCGAATCCAAGAAATCCACAAAATCTTCCAAAATCATCTACCCAAATAAAAATAATGCCTGCTGGTCCCAAAATCTCACAGAGACCTGCAAGTGTCGCTCCAATTCGCGGTGCCAGTATAAATCGAGTTATTGCGCGGGAGATTCGACGTGAAACCTTTTTGAAAGGAACAGCACAGAAGCAAACTCCACCTCAGTATGCAGTTAGACCAATGAATCCTCCACTTAAAGTGATGCCCAAAATACCTGCACCAGTTCAAGTGAATAAAACACAATTACCCATTCGACCGTCAGTACCACCTCCTGGGGGACTAAAAATCTCAATTAAGCCAGCCATAACGCTCGCACCCGTTCGACCACCCACTGGAAAATTGGCTGATAAGCCAGGAACCCAGGCCCCAAGGGTAATTTTTCTGCACCCAACAGCTAATATTCATTCAACGGGAACAGCCATGAATACTGCGGCCGTTGCTGCACTAACACTGAATGTCGCTGCAGCAAATCCTCAAATATCTGCTGAGGTCAGCTCACTTAATTCATCGTTGGAAGATCTAAAATCGCGTAGTTCTTTGGATCGAATTGCAGATGAGGTATCTAGGCTGGATTCAGACCTCATACACATCATAAATCTACTCGAAAGTGCCCGTCAGGAAGGTTATGTGTATCAGAAGGATATCGATGAGATAGCGTACCGGGCAATGGATCAATGGCAGGGGATAAAAGGAAAATTAGAAGTGAATATCCCCCAACAAGCTGCTGCGTTTCAAGTTAGAATGCGCCCATTAGGAAACCAACTCGTGAGTTTAAATCGTGTCCTGGGAAATCCGACTTCAGCGACGCCATTATTGCGCGATACCTCGTCTCAAGTGAATACTCTGTTGAGTGATCTATCTCAGGTTGAATCAACTTTAGAGGATAATTTTGCTGAAGTAAGTGATCAGACTTCAGATCTACTAGCCCGATTGAATCTGATACATTGGAGCGTGGATCAATTGAACCAGGCAAAATTCAAGCTCGATATTGATGAAACGCTAGTAATAGCAGTTCAATCCAGATGGGATCAAGAAGGGGATAAAGATCCAGAAGGCGTTCTTTATCTAACAAATCATCGCATGATTTTTGAACGCAAGGAGAAAGTCGCAACCAAGAAAATCCTGTTCATTACTACAGCACAGGAGTTGGTTCAGGAAGTGCTGATTGATCAAAAACTTGACTCTGTACCCAGTGAAAAAGCAGTCCATAAAGGTTTGTTTGGCAACCAGGATTTCTTAGAAGTGAAATTTTCTGATCCAAAGCTGGCTGATGTCTCTTTTCACCTGAATGGACAGGATTGTGTCCAATGGACCACGTGGATCCAGAAAGCAAAATCGGGTGAGATAGAGAATGACCGGACCACCGGGAGTGGTTTGTCATTTTCAGACATAACTGGACCACTGACTACTGCTGATTTATTAGCCTTACAGAATGAAGTCAATTCTCTACAAGAACTTGTCACCTTAAAACCGGTCAGGGAGGAGCTTGGTAAAATTGAAAATGATATGCGTTCCTTGGAACGGACGTTAGCTAACCTACGTGCTCGGGGTTACACAATAGAAAAGCGCCTGGAATCGGATGTGATTATTCTGGCAGCGCAATGGGAACAGATAGAAACCAATGCAGAAACGGCTATGTTGAACCAAACTAAATTGCTTGATCAGCAGATGGAACCTATAAAAACCAAAATGTCGATATTTGCCGGTAAATCTGGCAATTTAAACGAAGCTCGGCCGATTTACTTGCAAATCAAGTCAGAGATCGCATCAACTGAAGCTCAAACTGATGCTGCAGATGATGTTGTTATCGCTACTTATGACCAATATGCGGATGAGATTGAATCTATGTCCGCACATCTGGAATGGGTAAGCTGGATGTTGGATGCGCTGTCATCAGCAAGTTTTCAGCTATTGGCAACGGAAAGTGGCGTTGCTGCTACTGACGCAATCTGGGTAAGACCGGGTTTGGAACCTGAAAACGGCATCCTCTTCCTTACCGATCAGCGTTTGCTTTGGGAGGATAGGGTAGACACCTATGAATTAAAAGTTAACCAGGCGATCACACAAGTCACAAGCATAAATAAAGTATTGGACGATAAAACTCGTAATGAAGCGCTTGTTTTTAAGCTGGCTAACTCAGGTCCTTATCCAAGTGTACGTTTTACCCTGAATCTACCAGTTGCAGATGCATGGGTGAAGATGTTTGGCCGTGCCCGATCAGGTGAATATAACAAGGATCGTGCTATCGAAATTGATCCTGCAGAACTTGAGCGAATAAAGAACGCACCTCAACAATGTTCGAACTGTGGTGCAGGTTTAACAGCACCCATCTTACGCGGTCAATCAGACATTATTTGCGAATATTGTGGCCAGGTGACTCGGATCTGAAAAATTAAACATTTAAATATTAATTTGCGTTCAGCACCAGTGATGGGTATGATCACCCGCAGGGGCTGGGCGCATTTTATTAACGGTTCCCATAACAGAATGTCACCATTCACGTATAATTAGAACAATGACATTGGAAAATGGCTCACTCCTAAATAATCGCTACCGTATTCGTGAAGTGTTAGGTCAAGGCGGAATGGCTGCGGTTTATCGGGCGATTGACGAAAACTTGAGTGTTGAAGTTGCGGTAAAAGAGAATCTTTTCACCACAGAGGAATATGCCAGACAATTCAGATTAGAAGCAACAATTCTAGCAGGTTTACGTCAGCCAAACCTGCCACGTGTATCAGACCATTTTGTTATAGAACCACTCGGCCAGTATTTGGTCATGGACTTCATTGAAGGCGAGGACATCCGCCAGAGGCTGGACCGTTTGGGGGCACTACCCGAGCAGGAAGTGATCATTATAGGCGTAGCGATTTGTGATGCAATGGCTTATATGCATTCCCGCACGCCAATGATTCTCCACAGGGATATCAAACCAGGTAATGTCCGAATAACTCCGAGTGGTCACATTTACCTGGTGGATTTTGGCCTGGCTAAACTCGTTCATGGGCGAGAAACCACGCACACTGGTGCCCGAGCCATGACCCCTGGATACTCGCCACCAGAGCAATACGGCTCAGCCCGTACTGATCCTCGATCTGATATATATTCCTTAGGTGCCACTTTATATACTGCTCTGTCGAATGTGCTTCCCGAGGATGGATTAGATCGTGCTATGGGCAGGTTAGAGCTTACCCCCATCCTCACGCACAATCCCAAGGCCTCAGTAAATGTCGTCAGTATTATAGAAAAATGCTTAGCCGTCCATCCAGAGGCTCGATACCAATCTGCTGAGGAATTACGATTCGCATTGATGGAAGCAAGGAGCGTTTCAAGGCGAAAATTACCCTTGGAATTGGTCCTGCAGCCACCACCGATAACCTTGCATGACCGGTTACCCCGAGAAAAGGGTGCTCTTCAAGACCAAAAATTTGAAACGGATGTCCCGGGAAATGTGGTCGATAATAAATCTACCCGACCGCTCTCTTCTGATCAAAGTAACAATGAGATATCACAGATCATATTAAAAATTCGGAAAAATCCTACTGCCTGGCTATTATTGGCATTGTTTTCTATCCTCATATTGAGCGGGATTGGTGTTTACGCAGCCAGGCCGGAATTAATGAAACAAGCGATTGGTATTGTTATTCCAGCTTTCGCTCCAACACATACACCATCGCCTGGTCCCCCAACATTAACTCAGCAGCCTATATTGGAAAGCTTTTCCAGCACGCCAACGCAGGTTATTAAACTAACCCCAACTGCAACAAACTCTCCGTTTCCAACCATAACCAATACACAGGAACCTTCTCCAACTAGAACACCAACTCCAAATCCCACACCCATGGGGGGTGCTTCGCAGATCGCCTTCGCTTCCAACCGGTCCGGAGCGGTCGAAATATGGTTAAAGAACCTGGATGGGAATAGACTCGAGATGATCACCACTATTCCGGAAGGCGTATGTCAGCCTAACTGGTCGCCAGATGGTATGAGGATAATTTTCATCTCACCCTGTAAAAGGAATATGACCTCGTATCCCGGTGCGAGTCTTTTCATTGCTAATGCTGATGGATCAGATCTAGCACCACTTCCCAGTGTACCCGGTGGTGATTACGATCCAAGCTGGTCTCCGGATGGATCGGAGATCGCATTTACGTCATTACGGAATGGTGGAGTCCCAGGTATCTACATATTAAACATCAACGATAACACCGTTAAATCCCTGGTGGAGGATGAAACTAGAGCGATTTCACAACCAGCCTGGTCACCAGATGGAAAGCAGATCGCATATGTGAACAGCGATAACAGGATATGGGCGATGGATACAAATGGTGAAAACAGGCATGGGCTTACGATCGGCGGAGGGGATAATCTGCCCAGTGGTCCAGCCTGGTCTCCAGACGGGTCGGTTGTAATTTATACACGTTCGATTTTTTCTGACACAACCGGTACCACGACCCTAATCGCTGTTCCATACACAGAAACAGGTGCGATCCCGGTTGAGGTATCCAATTCTCAACTTGTGTCAGATGCGAGCTATTCGTTCGATGGATATTGGTTATTATTTACCAGCTGGTATTCCGGAAGTCATGATATTAATGTCATGCGCGTAAATGGGGTTGATCGACATGCAATTGAAGCTGACCCGGCATATGATTTTGATCCAAGATGGCGACCCAATCCACCTAACCAACCCTGATCTTTGTATGTTCGCGTACTCGATTGATCCTACAGGAAACTATGCTACCGTTAGTCTTTAGATACTCAGATAATAATCGTATTTATAGTTTATCGGAATTCATGATAAATGTTACTTGAAAAATCCCTTACTTTCATGGATAATGACAAACAGTTCCAAGTAATTTGATCTATTTATAAATCAGGTGGCTATACCTGAATATCACTTGACTAAAAGGAGAGAGTATGACAGCGCAAATCATCGATGGTAGAGCAATTTCCGAGAAATTACTATGCGATATAGCAACAGATGTCGAGACAATGGTGAAACAGGGCTTGCCCCGTCCTGGTTTGGCCGCAGTTCTGGTGGGAGAAAACCCAGCCTCTCAACAATATGTAAAAATGAAGCGTAAAACATGCGAGAAAAATGGGCTTGAATCCTTTGGTTATGAGCTCCCAATAACTGCCACCCAGGCTGAAGTTGAAGCATTGGTCAAGGAACTGAATGCAGATCCCAAAGTGAATGGCATTCTGGTTCAGTTGCCATTGCCGGACCACCTGGATGATGAGAAGATATTGAATGCCATCAGCATTGAAAAGGACGTAGATGGGTTTCATCCAATTAATATTGGTCGTCTGGCACAAAAAGGTCGCGAACCGTTGTTCGTCCCATGCACACCCGATGGTTGTATTTACCTGATCGATCAGACGGGATTTCAGCTAAAAGGTGCAAACGCGGTGGTACTGGGTCGCTCAAATATTGTTGGTATGCCGGTCGCTTTGTTACTGGTGAAACGGGATGCCACCGTGACGATTTGTCATTCACGATCCAAAGATCTCCCAAGCATTTGTCGAGGCGCGGATGTTCTGATTGCCGCTGTTGGAAGACCGGAGATGGTAAAAGCAGATTGGATCAAACCTGGTGCAGTCGTGATTGATGTGGGTACGAACCGTGTCGATGACCCCACTTCCGAAAAAGGATATCGCTTGGCTGGCGATGTCGCTTTCAACGAGGCGAAGGAAGTTGCCGGTTGGATTTCACCATATCCCGGTGGGGTTGGCCCAATGACCATCACAATGCTCTTGCGAAATACTGTCCGGGCAGCAAAAATACAGGCAGGTGCAATTTAAGCATTTTTTCGATTGCGGAAGGGAATCTGCCGCAATCAACATAATATATTAGGGAATAATTGTGACGCTCCACAGCCGCTAAAGCGGCGTGGCTTCTTAGGATACGCATGTGTTTACTACCACTACGTTAGCTCCTAATGGGTGCGTCCCACCCAATTATTTTGCACCAATGCTAGAACACTCAAAGTGTTTTACCCAGTCCGAGATTTCGGGACTGGAACCAGCAACACGATCTACTGTTAAAGTGCAGCCACCGAAGTGGCGACTGTGCAGACCTAAGTCCCACATTGGTTGAATTATATCATTGATAGCGCTAAAGCGCCTAACCACTGCCACTAAAGCGGCGTGGCTTGCGGCGGGCTAAAGCCCAAAATTGGTCAGACAATTGACTTTTAGCGTTATATTTGCTAAACTATTCTTGTCTGACAATTTGTTCTCGCCTGACCAGCAAAATATAAATGAGTACCCTTCTCCTAAGAAATGCAGCGATATTGGTAACAATGGATGAGCATCGCCGAGAGATGCCTGGGGGTGGTCTATTCATCCGGGATGGATTCATTGAGCAGGTTGGTCTCACGGTTGATCTGCCTGAGCGGGCTGATGAAATTCTGGATATGACTGGTCATATCGTTTTACCCGGTCTGATCAACACTCACCATCATTTCTACCAGACCCTAACCAGGGTTGTTCCTGCTGCTCAAAACTCCAATCTATTTAACTGGTTAAAAACACTTTATCCCATTTGGAGTCGGATGACTCCTGAGGACATTCAAATATCCACCAAGACGGCCCTGGCAGAGCTGGCACTCTCTGGTTGCACGACTGCCGCAGACCATTTATATATCTTTCCCAATGGTTCTCGTCTGGATGACGAGATAGAAGCTGCAAGTGAAATTGGAGTGCGCATTCATGCTTCACGCGGCTCTATGAGCCTGGGTGAGAGCAAAGGTGGCCTTCCACCAGATCATGTGGTTGAAGATGAAGATTTTATCCTGAAGGATTCGCAACGTTTGATCGAACAATACCATGACCCCAAGCCAGGCGCAATGGTTCAAATCGTCCTTGCACCCTGCTCTCCCTTCAGCGTGACGCCGAGCCTGATGCAATCGAGCGCAGCATTAGCGCGTGAATATGGAGTTCACCTACACACCCATTTAGCTGAAACTCAGGATGAGGAGCAGTTTTGCATTGAGAAGTCAGGCCTTCGCCCGGTAGCCTTTATGGAAAAGTTAAGTTGGCTCGGAAGTGATGTCTGGTTCGCTCACTCGGTCCACGTGAACCATGATGAAATCAGGCTTTACGCAAAAACTGGATGTGGTGTAGCTCATTGCCCTACATCGAACATGCGACTGGCATCCGGAATTGCACCACTGATGGACATGCTGAGTATGGGAGTTAAAGTTGGTCTGGGTGTTGATGGTTCAGCAAGCAATGATGGATCGAATTTACTGGAGGAGACCCGCCAGGCTATGTTACTTGCACGTCTCAGGGCGGGACTTCTGGGTGCATCAAAATCTGACAAGACAGCGCCAGCCCTAATGACAGCCCGTAAGGCGTTGGAAATTGCCACCCTGGGTGGAGCGACGGTAATTGGTAGAACGGATTTGGGTTCATTGGAAATAGGGAAATGCGCTGACCTCTTTGCATTAAATCTGAGTAGACTTGAATACGCCGGTGGGTTGCATGACCCTGTATCTGCTGTCGTTTTTTGTGCACCGGTTAAGGCTGATTACACCATCGTCGCAGGTAAAATCATCGTGAAAGAGGGTAATCTGCTCACACTTGACTTACTTAGATTAGTTGAAAGACATAACCAGGCAGCCAGGAGGTTGGTAGATGGAGGCAATTAATTCAACAGTTACCCGTTCCCTGGTGGATGTCGCTATGGGAAGATCCCCGGCGGATTTAGTCATCCGAAATGGATGCTGGGTTTGTGTCCAATCTGGGGAGTTCATCCCGAATACCGATATCGCAATTATTGGGCAGAGGATTGCTTATGTAGGTGAAAATGCATCCCATGCAATTGGTGATAAAACGAAAGTTATCGATGCAGGTGGCAGATTTCTCGTCCCGGGTCTGATCGATGGCCATATGCATATCGAGTCAGGGATGCTCACCGTAACCGAATTTGTACGGGCGGTGATCCCTTATGGCACTACCGGAATGTTTGTTGATCCACATGAAATTGCGAATGTGTTTGGTATGGATGGGGTTCACCTCATGGTCGATGAGGCAGCGCTCCAACCAATTCATGTGTGGGTCCAGATGCCTTCATGCGTACCATCTTTCCCCGGATTAGAAACGCCAGGGGCGGGATTAGGGCCGGAAGAAGTTGCTGAAGCAATGAAATGGCCTGGAATAATTGGTCTGGGCGAAATGATGAACTTTCCAGGCGTGTACTTCAGTGATGAAAAGATGCATGCTGAAATGGCAGAAGCACGCATTGCGGGTAAGGTGATTGGTGGTCATTATGCTTCGCCAGATTTAGGTTTGCCATTTCACGGATACGTGGCCGGCGGACCTGAGGACGACCATGAAGGGACCCGTCTGGAAGATGCAATCAGCAGGGTACGTCAGGGAATGAAGGTGATGCTGCGTTTCGGTTCAGCCTGGCAGGATGTTGCCGCCCAAATCGAGGCTGTCACCAAGCTTGGAATGGATCCCAGGCGTTTCATCCTGTGTACGGATGATTCCCATTCTGAGACGCTGGTGAGGGAGGGACATGTAAACCGCGCACTAAAGGAAGCCATATCTCATGGGTTGGCACCCATGACTGCCATTCAGATGGTGACAATCAATCCCGCGGAGCATTTTGGCGTGTCGCGTGAGGTTGGCATGATTGCCCCAGGGAGATTTGGGGATGTGCTGGTGGTTTCCGATATATCCAACCTTCCTGCAGATATTGTTATTGCCAAAGGCATGCTGGTCGCCGAAAAGGGTAAGTTACTCATTGACTTACCACCATATCCATATCCAGGTTGGGCAGTAAATTCAATCCATATCGGACACCCATTAAACATATCTGATTTTCGTCTTAAAGCAGATGGTGAGGGTAGCTTTGTAGCCAATGTTATCGGCGTTATTGAAAACCAGGCACCCACCAGGCACCTGAAGGTAACGGTTAACGCAAGATTGGGTGAGATCCACCCTGATATGAACAGGGATCTCGCAAAGGTTGCTGTGGTTGAACGACATAAGGCAACAGGTGGGGTACAGGTAGGTCTGGTGAGCGGTTTTGGATTTAATGTTCCATGTGCAGTCGCAACGACGGTCGCCCATGATAGCCACCATATGTTGGTTGTTGGGACGAGTGAGACTGATATGGCATTCGCGGCAAATGAGGTTGCCCGAATGGGTGGAGGTCAAGTCGTCATTAAAGAAGGGAAAATAATCGGGCAGGTTGAACTGCCGATTGCGGGGTTGATGTCAAATGAGCGTGCTGAAGTCGTTGCGATAAAAGCTGGCACTGTTTTGGATGGAATAAAGGTTTGTGGTTGCCGGCTAAATAATCCAAATATGCAAATAAGCCTTTTGGCTTTGGTCGTCATTCCAGAGTTACGAATTTCTGATCTTGGATTAGTGGATGTCAACAGGTTTGAATTCATACCAGTATTGGATGAAAAGGGTAAATCGTAATGGTAAAAAATGGAATTTCAATATCACAACGTTTGCATGAGGATCTGGGAAAGATCATTGCTGAAACTTCTCCAGGTGAGCGTTTATTAACCGAGCCTGAACTTGCCAAGCAATTGAACGTCTCCAGAGCGACCTTACGTGAAGCAATGCGGACATTTGAAACGCAGGGATTGATCAACCGGCGCCAGGGTTCGGGAACTTTCGTGATCCATCCAACCCAGGTCATTGATACTGGGCTGGAAGTGCTTGAAAGCATTGAGACTTTATCGAAAAGGATAGGACTACCTGTTTCAATGGGTGACCTAAAGATTGAACATCGAAACGCGAACCAGGAGGACGCTAACGCATTGGCAATTCAACCCAATGATCAGGTATTATATATTTCACGGGTTATCCATGCAGAAGGGCGACCCGTTGCATACCTGATCGATATCATTCCTGAAGAATTAGTTCCAGCGGAAGCGCTTGAATCGGGGTTTACAGGATCGGTGTTGGACCTATTGCTTAAATTGGGGACACCTACATTGGCTTCATCGCGCTGTGAAATTAATGCTGAGCAAGCTAAAGTTGATATTGCAAAAGCATTACTTATCCAGCGGGGGGACGTCTTGTTAAGGTTTATTGCTTATCTATTCACCAACACAGGTAGAGTGGTGGATTATTCATATAGTTATTTTTTACCTGGTTATTTCAATTTTCATGTGGTCCGACGCGTGGGTTGAGTATAATAATTCAATGATTATTGCGTATAGTCAAGATGCAAATAATATAATAATGAATAGGAGAATATAAAATGCGTAGTTTTATGGGACGGGATATCCTGTCACTCAAAAATTTTGGCAGGGAAGAATATTACCGGATATTC
>Ga0315276_10004114_pt1 | contig 13362 bp, 7 predicted proteins | sample YL17G05_0_MG_FD_204542 | JGI IMG/M metagenome (GOLD analysis project Ga0315276, IMG submission 204542) | Sediment microbial communities from Yellowstone Lake, YNP, Wyoming, USA - YL17G05_0 | ecosystem: Environmental > Aquatic > Freshwater > Lake > Sediment | place: USA: Wyoming | collected...
GGTGGCGCTGCAGGCCGGACAGGCGAAGCCGGGCGGCAGGAACTCCTCGATCGCCCGCTCGTACCAGGCATCCGAGCCGTGCGCGCGAGTCAGCTCGACGGCGCGCCGCATGATGCCCGCATCGAGGATGGCCTCGCCGCAGGCCTCGCAGTAGACCGCCGGGATCCCCACGCCCCAGCTGCGCTGGCGTGACAGGCACCAGTCGGGTCGCAGGCGCACGGATTCGCGGATGCGGTTCTGCGAGGAGGCCGGGTCCCAGCGCACGGCCTCGATGAGCGCGAGCGCTCGGTCGCGATGGGAGACCGTGCCGCCCGAGGCGTCGGCGCCGTGCGGGGCGGGGGCGTGGTCGATGATCATGAACCACTGGTCGGTCGCGCGGAAGATCACGGGCTGACGGCAGCGCCAGCAATGCGGGTAGGCGTGGACGAAGGTGGAGGCGGCCAGCAGCCGGCCGCGCTCCTTCAACCACGCGACGATGTCGGCGTTCACCTCGAGCACGCTGCGGCCCGCGAAGGGCTCCGCGCCCGCGAGGAAGCGGCCCGCCTCGTCCACCGGGCAGGCCACCTCGAGGCCCTCGCGCTGACCGATGGCGAAATCCTCCTTGCCGTGTCCGGGCGCGGTGTGCACCAGGCCGGTGCCATCCTCCAGGTTGACGAAGGGCATGCCGTTCACGACCCGGGAATCCCGCCCCCAGGGGCCTTCGAAGATGCAGCCCACCAGGTCCTGGCCGCGCACGCGCGCCACCACTTGAGCGTCGGGCCAACTCACGGCCTTCGCCACGGCCTCGAACCGGGCGGCCGCCAGCAGCCAGTGCCGGCCCCCCGCGCACACCACGGCGTAGTCGGCGTCGGGGTCCACCATGAGGCCCACGTTCGCGGGCAGGGTCCAGGGAGTCGTGGTCCAGGCCACGGCCGTGACCCCAGGCCACTGCGAGAGTGTCCCCCGCGGGTCCTGGCGCAGGGGGAATGGCACGTAGATCGAGGGCGAGGGGTCGTCCTGGTATTCGATCTCGGCCTCGGCCAGCGCCGTGCGGTCGGTCGGGCACCAGTGGATGGAACGCAGCCCGCGCTGGATGAAGCCGCGTTCCACCAGCGCTGCGAAGGAGTCCAGGATGGCCGCCTCGAAGCGGGTGTCCATCGTCAGGTAGGGCGACTCCCACTCGCCCCACACGCCCAGCCGCTCGAACTCGACGCGCTGCACGCCCACCCACCCGGCGGCGTACTCGCGGCAGCGGCGGCGCAGGGCGATGCGGTCGGGTTGGAGCTTCTTCTCCCGGAACTCGCTGGCCACACGGGTCTCGATCGGCATGCCGTGGTTGTCCCAACCGGGCAGGTAGGGTGCGTCCCAGCCCATCAGCGAGGCCTGGCGCACCGCAGCATCCTTCCAGATCTTGTTGGCTGCCGTGCCCATGTGGAGGTGGCCGTTGGAATACGGGGGGCCGTCGTGCAGCAGCCAGACGGGGGCGTCGGCACGCACCCGGCGCAGTTGGCGGTAGAGATCGCGCTCCTTCCACCAGGCCAGGCGCTCCGGCTCGCGCCTGAGCAGGTCGGCCTTCATCGGGAACTCAGTTCGCGGCAGGTTCAGCGTGTCGCGATAGCCGGCCATCTGCTCCCCCCCCGTGACGAATGGACTCCAAAGAGGAACGCCCCGACGCCTGGGCGTCGGGGCGGACGGAGCCGCGGTGCCACCCGACTTCGCGCCGGGCTAGCGACCCGCGCCTCGGGAGCCAGATCGGATGGCTCCGGCTCGCGAATACGCGCCGCGCGCCTGCTCGTCCCCGTCACGGCCTTTGACGCCGGGGACGTTGCCATGGTCGCCGCCCGGGGTCAAGCGCGGGGAGCGGGCCCCGCCTGTGTTCAGCGCGGGCGGTCCTCGGGTGCGGCGGTCGGCGGGGCGTCGTTGGCGAGGTCGGCAAGCAGCATGCAGGCGTCGGCCACGGTCGGTGGGGTCCCGCGGTGCAGGGCGCCGAGGTCGCGCGCGGGCTGCTCGAGGTGGAAGCGGCGCCGGCACGCCGACCGGTGGAGCGCGGTTTCGAGCGGCCGGGGTGGCAGGCGTGTGCCGATCGCCGCCAGGGAGGCGAGGTCGCGCCGCAGGTCGCGCCAGGCGGTGGCGCGGCCGAGCGGGGCGTGCTCGCGCTCCGGCAGCAGGCCCTGTTCGATCAGCGTCTCGCGCAGCGAGGCCGCGTCGCGCGGCAGGTCCATGAGTGGCAGACGCGCGGCGCGCGACAGCATCTGCTGCCAGGCATCGCGCGCGAGCGCTGCGGTGGCGCGTGCTCCGGGCTCGATCAGCCCCGCGCGGTCCGCCCAGTCGAGGTACGGAGCGGACCAGCTGGTGTCGGCCCGATAGCCCGGAAGCCGCTGCTCGACGAAGGTCAGGGGGTCAACGGCCGGCGCCCGCTCCCAGCGGAGGGCCGGATCGCGGGCCAGGCGCACCTCGAAATGCAGGTGGTTGGTCGTCGCGTGGCCGCTGTGCCCGACTTCTCCCAGTGGCTCTCCCGCCCACACGCACTGCCCTTCCCGCACGCTGGCCGAGCCGGTCCGCAGGTGCGAGTAGACGCTGTAGGCGAGGCCGCCTTCGCGCAGACGGTGGGCCAGGACCAGATGGCTTCCGAAACCGCTCCCGTCCGGGAGATCGCTGACCGTGACCACCACGCCGTGCGCCGCCGCGCAAACGACGTCGCGCGCCCGGCCGTTGCCGAGATCGGCTCCGCGATGCGTGTCCCCGGCGGGGGCGAAGCCGCGCAGCAGCCGCCAGGCCGGCTCGCCGGCCGGCGACGGCTGGGCCAGGTCGCAGGCGGCGCCCACGGGCCAGGTCCATGCCCCCGACCAGGGCCAGCGCGCGGCCAGGCCGTCGTCGAGCGGCAGGAACCCGGAGAGCATGAGCGGCTCGCCGGAGACCGTTCCGGGAGCGGCGGCCAGCACCGCCAGCAGCGCGAGCGCGGCACCCGCTCGCCGGTGGAACCGGGACGGTCGCGGAGCCCTCAGCGGAGGACCACGAGGCGCTGCGCCGGGCCGGGGGCTCCGCGGAGGCGCACGAAATACATGCCCGCCGACCAGGGCCGCGTCAGGTCGGATCCCAGGCGGCCGTGGAGCTGCGAGCCCTGGGACCGCAGGTCCGCCACCGCCACGCGCCGTCCCGCCAGGTCGTAGACCTCGAGCGCCCCGGGCACCGTCCGATCGGCGGCGAGCCCTGGCGCGGCGCCCCAGTCGAATTCGACAACCTGTCCGGCACGTACGGGATTGGGCCGAATGGAGATCCGCGGAGGCAGGGTCACCTCGACGGCTCGCGGTGCCGCGAGGACCCCGGGCGCGTCGGTGGTCCGGCAGCGCTCCATGAAGCGAGGCACATCTCCCGGGAAGCTGTGGTACAGCACGATGACGTTCCCCGGCGAGGAGGCGAGCACGGCGGGCTGCACCGCAGCCCCGTCCGCCACCGCCGTGACATCGGTGCTGTTCGCGTCCCAGCCGAGGCTGGGGTGGTGGCGCCGGTAGCGGATCTGAGTGACCCCGCTCACCGAGCGCTCGAACGCCACGTGAAGGCCGCCCGCCGGGTCCCGCACCAGCTGTGCCCTGGTGATCGTGCCGTTGCTGGTCTCGAGGACCGTGTCGGCCGGCGCGAAGCCCCCGTAGGGCAGGCGGCGCTGGTAATGCAACTCGCTCCCGGTCGAGCCCTCGATCCACAGGTCGTGGATGACGCCGGTCGACTCGGCCACCGTCGATACCCATGTCTGGGGTCGCCCGCTCACGGGTGTGAGCCTCTTCGGGGGACCGGGGATGGAGTCCAGTCCGCAGCGGGAGAACCACAGGGTCGTCGGCGAGGCCGCGTTGTCCGTCCAGGTGACGATGGCCCCTCCCAACGGCATCGCCGTGACGAGCGGGTTCGCTGGCGACGCGCCTGGGTCCGAGATGGTGAACGGCTGTCCGCCGGGTGACAGGTAGGGGAACCGCAGATAGTAGACCTTCGGCAGGTCCTGACCGATCACGGTCCATGCGACGTAGACCACGCCCTTGTTGTCGGCTCCGATGGATGGGGCCCAATGCTCGCCCGAAAGCGTGCTCAGCGCCTGTTCCGACGTCCACACGCCGCCGACCCGGGCGCGATAGAAGAGGCGGGGCATTCCCTGCCGCGTGTCGCACCAGGCGAGCGCGAGATCGCCGGTGCCGAGCAAGGCCAGAGCGGGCTTGTCGGCGTCGCCCGAGGACTGCGAGACCACGAAACCCGCGTCCCATGTGCCCGCGTACCGAGAGCGCAGCACGACCTGGCGGTGGCCGAGACGCGTTTCGCTCATGACCGAGTAGCCCGTCCCGTCGGGGGAGAGAACGGCCGTCGCAGCCGGCGTCAGCGCCTCGACCGGCGAATAGGTCCCGACCGTGCGGTCGGCGGCCGGTTCCCAGCCGATCGCGCGGACCTGGGCGAGGAAGCTCACACCTTGCCCCACGGGGGCGATGTCGAAGAGTCCCACGCCCATCGGGGCTCCCCGGAAGGTGTGGGTGTTCGGCGGCGGTGTGCCGTCGAAGAGGAATACGCGGTCGCTCGTGCCCGGGAACGCGTCACCCGCATCACCGCGGTTGATCCCGTGGGTGAGGTCGGAGGATCCGCTTGCCTCGACGATGACGAGTCCCGGGGTCGACCCCGCGTTGACGGTGTTGGACTGGATGCCCTGGCCGATCACCGCATCGTTCACGTGATAGACGATGAGTCCGTCCGCGGGCAGGTTGCGGTCGAAACCCTCGCGCCGGCGGGTCTCGACCAGGAAGTGCTCGGGATTGGCCTCGCCCTGGAACGAGAGATTGAGGATCTGGCCCCCGCTGCTGATCGGGGGGAGCACCACTGGCGTGTCCTCCGTGGGTCGCAGGGTCTGCGTCCAGCCCATGAAGAGTGCGGGCCACGCCCCCACGTGGGTCGGGTACTGTGGCGAGTGGCCGTCGCCTCCATAGACACCGGTGCCCATCAGCGACCAGTTGCCGGGACCCGCATTGGTCTCCCCCAGGTCCTGGATGTTGTAGAGATCCGGCAGGCCCAGGGCATGACCGAGTTCGTGGCAGAAGACCCCGATCTCCGAGCGCTGCCCGGGGGCGAAATAGGAGAGCTCCGGCAGGATGGAGAAACGGTCGATGCGCATGTGCTGGGTGGCCGAGCCCGGCACGTGCTCGGTGGTCTCGTAGGCGCTGACGCCGGTCCAGTAGCTGGAGAGCCGGGAGGTGATGGACCACAGGTCGTTCTTGAGACGGTCCGGTCTCGCCTCGCCCGGGGGGCCGGCGTGCACCACCCAGAGCATGTCCACGAAGCCGTCGCGATCGAGATCGAAGTTCGACCACTGCACCTGCGAGGCGCAGGCCGCCAGGGCGTCTCGGACCAGGCCGGCGGCGTTGTGAGGCGTGTCCGTGCGGGACAGCCCGAAGCTGTTGTAGCCGTAGTAGAGCTTGTTCTGCGCCAGCTGCACGGTCGCCACCACGCGTCCGAGCACGTTCAGCCGGCTACCCGAGACCCAGCGGTAGTAATCGTGAAGCGAACCCGTGGCCATCGCCTGAGTGGTGTCGAACAGGGCGAGGTCGAAGTCGGCGGCGCCGTAGGCGAGGGGTGCGTCGGTGTAGGAAACCAGGATCACGGGGATCCGAAGGACAGGCTGGACCGCGCTCACGCCGAGCTCGGTGTGGCGGGCGGGAAGCTCGAAGAGCCCGTCGCGGAACGCCGCCGAGACCTCTGCGGGGGGGGGGCCCGACACCGCCGGCATGGTCGCCCCGGCGGGCGCGGACAGCAAGGCCAGCGCGACGACAACCCATCGAACTACGAGCGTCTGGAATCGGGACACGGGTACCTGCACGAACTGGTCATCTCGGGTCGAACGAACGGCCCCGGTCGCGACGGTATCATCATTGGGGCAGTTGCCTCCGCAGGTCAAGAGGTCTCCGCCGAGCGACGCTCTGCCGAGAACGACCGCGGCAGGAGCGCCCCCTGAAGTGGCCCCGGAGCACCCCGATGAAAGGCCCCCTCGCGGTGCCCCGAAGGTGGAAGGCCCGCGGGGGCTATGCTAGCGTGCCGTCCTGGACCCGGGCGGTCGCGCCGTCGGGCAGCCCGGCCCTTCGAAGTGGAGGAGAGTGGCCCCCCGGGGGGCGAGGAGTTCATCCGCATGCTCAAGAGGTCCTCGAACACCTTGCCCCCCCCCCTCGACGAATGAGCCGGCTCACGCACGCGGTCGTCACGCTGGCGGTGCTCGACGTACGGCGCCGGCCCGAACACGCGGCCGAACTCACCAGCCAGTTCCTGCTGGGCGAGGTCGTGCGAATCCTGGGCACGCGTCCCGGTGGGCAGTGGTGGCGGGTCGAGGGCCTGGCGGACGGCTACCGCGGCTGGGTCCGGGGCTGGGGACTCGTCCGCGTCCCGGCCGCTCGCGCCCGCTCCTGGCAGGCGAAGGCGGCCGCCCGGGTGGCGGTCGCGGTGGCCGAGGCGCGAAGCGGACCCGGCCGTGGAGCACTGGTGAGCCCGTTGTTCCTGAACAGCCGGCTCATCGCCGGACGCCGCCGGGGCGCCCATCGCCGCGTCGAGCTGCCGGACGGGCGCAGGGGCTGGGTGCCGCTCGCGTCCCTGGCCTGCCGGGGCGAGAAGTCCGCGCTCCTGGAGAGGATCCTCAGCCTGCTCGGGGTTCCCTACCACTGGGGCGGACGGACCGCGCTCGGGTTCGATTGCTCCGGGTTCACCCAGCAGGTCCTCGCCGAGCAGGACGTGAGCCTCCCGCGCGACGCCGCGCACCAGCTCGGGGCCTCGAGGCGGCTCTCGAGCGGGGAAGAACCCGAACCAGGCGACCTCATCTTCTTCGCAGCCCCGGGGCGACCCCCCGGGCATGTCGGAATCGGGCTGGGCGGGGGGTACTACGCCCACTGCCGGGGGATGGTGAGAATCAGTTCGTTGGAATCGTCTAATCAGTTGTGCGACAAAGAGCTACTGCCTCAGTTCCTGGGGTGGGCCAGGCCTCGTCAGGTCAGGTCATGAGCCCCGGCCGGGCCCTGGGCGGGAAGATTCGACTTGACAGGCATTCGTGGCTTTCCCTACTTTCCCTACGGGCGTGTGCCAGGGTCCCGGGGTGGGAACCCAAGATCTTGGCGGCTTCTTTGGTGAGCTCCACCCGCACGGAGGCGGTGGAGCCTTTGCCTTGCCAACACAATTGATCAAGAACTCATGAAAGGAGGTGGGGCTCCGAACCAGACCGCGTGGCAGTGCCCCGGCCATCCAGACCGGCGGTGATTCTGTTTCGTGGATTTCGTGGCTCTCTCAAGCAAGGAGGCTGTTCTAATGAGTTCTCGCATGGTGAAGTGGTTGATCCTGGCGTCGGTTCTCCTGATCACGTTCCCGGTCGTGGCGGGTGCCTCGAGTTCCCGCATCGCGGGCATGGGGGTCCAGGGCGACTACATCAAGGACTACACCAACATCTTCGGGTACCCGTCGTGCGTGCCCAACGTGGGCAACCTGGTCTACGGCGAGTTCGGCGTGGTCACGGACTACGACGACAACGTCAGCGAGTACTTCCTGACCGAGGACCGCGCCGTGGGCGCCGTGCTCGGCAACCTGTTCGACGGCAAGTACGGCACGCTCGGCTTCCACATGCGCGAGTACAAGCCGCCGATGGGCTTCAGCAGCCAGCCCTATGTCACGTTCGATGCCTCCGAGAACTACGAGTACCTGTTCGGCACCGGCTTCGAGACCTTCGCCCCGTTTTCCATGGACCCGAACACCCCCGGAGAGACGGGCTACACGCCCTATTGGAACGGGTACGGGACCGAGGCCTTCGACCTGATGTGGGGCAAGAAGTTCGACAAGCTGTCCCTGGGGCTGCGCCTGAACCGCTCCTTCTACAAGGAGACATTCACCTCGGGCACGACCGAGTCCACGTTCGAAGGCCATGAGCCCTTCGACCGGAACCTCTTCGGCCTCGGCGTGGGCCTCGGCTACGAGCACAGCGCCACGCTGCAGAGCGAGCTGGGGGTCCTGTACGAGAGCCGCACGTTCAAGTGGGACTATGCCAACGGCGACCTGAGAGAGAACGACGGCGGCGGCGCGTACCTCGTGTCGGCCCGCGGGATGTGGCAGTGGCAGCCGAACGTGCTGGTGGTGCCGGTCGTGCGCTTCTACTCGTTCGACGCCTCCACCAAGTTCACGCCGGACGGCGGCACCGCGGAGAAGGTGCTGGATAAGCTCAACGGCTGGCAGGGCGGCGTCGCCGGCAACTGGACGCTGAACGAGAAGGACCTGTTCGTCGCGGGCGTGACCTTTGCCTCGAACGTGGAGAAGTTCGAGACCGAGTTCGAAAAGGACAAGTACACCGAGAGCCTCATGCCCACGATGTTCGCCTCGCTCGAGACCAAGGTCAACTCCTGGCTCACGCTGCGCTTCGGCGGCCGCAAGGGCGTGTTCTATTCGTTCAAGAGCGAGGAGACCACCATCGACTCGGAGACGCTCGAGGGGACGACGGACGAGTCCAAGGAGAGCAACTCGCCGTTCCAGTTCTTCACCGGCGCGGGCGTGAAGCTGGGGTCGCTCCAGTTCGACGCGGTCCTGGCGCAGGACTTCTTCCACAACCCGGCGACCTACGTCACCGGCAGCCCGAATGGGCAGAACTACTATGCGCCGTTGTTCCCGAAGGTCACCGCGACCTACACGTTCTGATCGCGGCGGTCGCAGACGGACACGAGGGGGACGCCTTCGGGCGCCCCCCTCGGGTCTATCCAGGGTCTGTTGGCCGAGTCCGGGGGACCGCCTCTACGCGGGCTCATCGCCCGGTGGTGGCGACCCTGGCGCCCGGGACACGACGGCCCGTGGGGGAGCACTCCCACGGGCCGTTCGTTCCGGGGGCGCCGCGAGCGCCCCCGGGCTCAGTAAGCGTAGAGCGCGTTCAGCTCTCCCCAGGACATCTCGAAGGGCTGCGAAGTCAGCGTCGCGGGTGCAAGAGGGCGCCGTGGGGCGCGAGCGACCGCGGGAACCGTCGCCTGGTCGCCGGGCCGGACCGCTTGCAGATTCCACTGGCTGGCCCGATCCGCGGCCATGGCGGCAGATTCCCGCAGGGTCTCATCGCGCCACTCGTCAATGTACCAGCGGGTCGAATCGCGTCCGAAGCCCAGCTCCTGGGGGATCAGGGCGGAGTCCCCCCGCACCACGAAGAAGCGGGCGTCGCCCACGATGCGGTACTCCGCGCCGTCCTCCGTCTTGATCGTGAGGTCCACGCTGGTGACGATCTCCTTGTGCCATCGCGGGTTCTTGCCCGACCGACTGTCGGGCAACGCGCGGAGCGTGGGGTCCAGCTTCAGGAAGATGCTGCTGGCGGGCGGCGCCGAGCCGCCACCCACGAACAGGTTGCGCGCGATGTTCAGCTCCATCTCGCGGGTCACGGGCTCGTCACGGAACAGGTTCCCCGCCGAGTCGCCGAGCGCGAAGATGAAACGGAAGTCGTCCGTGTAGATCTCCTTGTAGACGGTGATGTCGCGGTTGTTCCAGCACCATTCGAACAGGCGGATCACGTTCTGGGGCGAATTGGGCGTGGGCGGCGGGATGTAGATGCCGGTGGTGGGCGCGATGCGCGGGTCGAACGGGTTGAAGCAGCCGCCCACGCCCATCAGCAGCAGCGCGACCGGCCATGCGCACGCGATGCGGCGAAACATCATGGTGGTCATCCTCCCGCTCCGGCGTTGAGCCGGCGGTAGCCGAAGGTCCTCTGATCGTCAACGGCGGGCTGTGCCCCCACGGCGGGGTCCACGCGATCCTGCCAGCGGTAGAGGGTCCAGCGGGACGCCGAAATCCTGGCGAAGTACAGGTCCGCGTAGCCGACCGCGATGAGCAGCGTGTCGGCAGGGGGCGGCTGCAGGGCGCGGATCTCGTAACGCCGATGAAGGATCATGCGGTCGCCCTCGGGGCTCAGGTAGTCGTACGGGTAGACCTCGTCGGGCAGCCACTTCATCTGATACGGACTCGGTTTCACGCTGAAGAAGAGGGACAGGAACTGGGCCTCGTAATCCAGATTCCAGTCCGCCGGCCGGATGCCGGCGTAAGTGTTCCACACCGCCGGGTCGAAGAAGGCATGGAAGCCCAGACCGTCCTTCGTGGTGTCCGCCAGCCCCCCGAGGTAGGCGCCCCTGCCCAAGTCGTCCTTGCGCTCGATGCCGACCTGCATGTAGCGCAGGCAGCTCTCGGGCCTGTCGTATCTGGGGAGCAGGGTGGGCCCACCGCCCCCAACCTCGGGGCTGGCCGGCCTGAACAGGTTGCAGCCCGCGACGAGCGCGGCCAGCAGGCCGAGCGCGACCCCCGCGCAAAGCGGGCGGAGGGCCCGGCGGGTCACAGTGCCCATGAGAACTGCAGGCTGCCGTTCCAGAAGTCACTCTCCGTTCGTGGCTGCGACAGTGGGGTGCCACCAGTGTAATTGATGGAGCGGTCGGCGCGATAGGTTCGCAGGATGTCGCCGGTGAGGCGCCCCTTGGGTCCCAGGGGCAGGTTCACGCTGGCGCCCCCCGAGAAGTTGAGGGTCCGGCTGGTGCGCGTCGGGACCAGGTTGCCGGACTGAGAAGCGTCGCGTTCGCCCGCCAGGTAGTCCGGTTGCATGAAGAACGAGAGGGCGGGGCTCGGCGTGTACGACAGGCGCGCGGAGAGCGTGGAGTTGTCGTTCACCTCGGAACGGCTCAGGTAGTAGAGCCCGTCAATGAACTGGGTGTAGGTGCCGCTGGGCTGGTGCTTGGCGTTGTGGCGGACGTCCACCGTTAAGCGCGGCGTCAGCACCGCATTCAGGGACGTGGCCATGCTGTAGTCCAGCGAGAGTCGGTCGCTCGTGGGCAGGAAGTTGAAGTGCATGTAGTCGGCGCTGATGGAGTTGTTCTGGGTGGCCGTCAGCCCCGGCAACATGCGATAGCTCCAGCGCCACTCAGCCCGGTAGGAGGTGGCCTCGGTGTTGGACGACGTGCTGCCGGCCCGGAGATTCACCAGCACGTTCCGGGTCACATCCAGGGTGAATCCGCTGTTGAAGCGCGCCGAGCCGCTGTACTGGGTCTCGATCCGGTAGCTCTGCCGGTACTGGTCGCGGTCCACGGGCGGGGACGGATAGTTGCCGATGACGAAGTAGCGGTAGGAGTTGAGGCTCACGCCGCCGTTGGCCCGCAACAGGATCTTCCGGGTGAGGTTGCGGGTGAGCGTGGCGTCAATCGTCGCCACCTTGAGGGACTCGCCGTAGCCGCCCGTGGCAGCGCGGGTCGGGTATTCCGAGCGGGTGTTCACCAGCGAGAAGCGGCTCTCCAGGTTCCAGCCGGCCAGCAGGAAGCGGCCGTCGAGGCCAAAGCCGAGATCCCGGCGGCTGGACGTGGAGTTGAGCGTGCCACCCTGCGCCTGGTCCTGGGAGCCGTAGCGCCCGGTCGTGTTCACGTAGCGGTCGTTGTTCTGACGCAGGCGCAGGGTGGCGTCGGCGCTGCTGTTGAACGTGCGCACCTGCCGGGTCGTGCCCGAGTCCGTGAGGGTCTCGACCCGGATGCGGCGGATGGAGTAGTTCAGGTTGAGCCCCACCGGCTTCCCGGGCAGGAGCCCCAGGGTGCCGCGCAGGTTGTTGCTCAGATCGCTTGTGCCAGCGCTGCTGGGAGCGCCGGGGGTGCGGGTGCGTGACAGGTTGCCGTTCATCTGGCCGGAGAGGTCATGGGTGAGGTAGCGGCTCTGCAAACGCAGGGTTCCATTCAGGTCGGCCGAGGCGCCCCGTTTGACCTGCTCGAAGTTGGAGAGGTCCAGCAGGCCGGAGAAGAAATTCACTTCCGAACGCACCGCGCGCCGTGGCTGCTGGCGCGTGCGGATCGAGAGTTGGTAGTCGTTCTTCATCTCGCCCTGGTTGTTGATGGACCCGGGGTCGCGGCTGTTGAAACGGTCGAGGTTGGCCCGTGCGCCGAGGGAGAAGTTGGGAGAAAACCGCCAGCCGCCCTCGGTCGCCGACGAGCGGGTCTGCCGCAGGCTCGTCTGGGCGCCCGCGATGTAGCGGTCCATCTGGATGGTGGTGGTGTTCTGCAGGAACAGGGAGCCCAGCACGAGCCTGTAGTCCCCGGTGTTGCTCCAGGTGCTCGAGGTCTTCTGGACGCTGTAGCGGCTGCTGTAGCTGAACGTGGTGAGCCGGCGGGCCGTGCTGGCGAGCGGATTGTGACGCTCCCGCTCTAGGTACACCCCCACGCTGTCCACCGGCATGCGCAGGCTGTCCGCGAGCCAGACCAGGCGTTCCAGCGACCAGCGGTACCGCACCGAGAGCGCCCGCAACGTGTCGGGGGTGAGGCTCAGGCTGTCGGCCACCGGGAACAGGCGGTCGAAGCGCAGGTTCAGGGTGTCTCTCAGGAGGGTCGTATCCGCGAACGCGTAGCGCGAGGATGCCGCCTGCTGGGCATGCCCCGGCAGGGCAGCAAGGACCAACTCCAGCGCGGCAGGCAGAAGGAGGAGGGCGAGGCGCCGGGACCGAATCATGGATGCGCGAGGATGAGCTTCATCACGGCGTTCGACAGTAGCATCCGCTTCGAAAGGGGGTCAACGCGCATCACGTTGTCTCGTGTTGCTACCCCGCGACCCCTGCATTCCGCGGGGAAGGGCGGATGCCAGGGGCGAAGGTGGTGGCGATTTCCCCCGCCCCGGCAGGCCCCGCCCGCCGGACCGGGGCGAGGAGCCGCCTGCGCGGATGAGCCCGCAACCTCCGGACTCCCCTCCGGACTCCCCGCTTGCGGCATGCCTGCACGGGTGCTAGCGTGCAGCGGCGCATCGTCATGGAAGACGAGGCTCGATGCCCTCGCGGGCCCCGCAGCTTCTCCGACAGCGCCGGTTCCAGATTCGACCCCCCGGCTCAACGAGCCGAAACCGGAGAGACAGGGATGTTCCTCAGCAACCTGATGGGCTTCTTCTCCACAGACGCGGCCATGGACCTGGGGACCGCGAACACCCTGGTCTTCGTCAAGGGCCGCGGCATCGTGCTCAACGAGCCCTCGGTCGTGGCCGTAGAGAAGGCTACCGGCAAGGTCCTGGCGGTGGGCAAGGAGGCCAAGCTGATGCTTGGCCGCACGCCGGACGAGATCAACGCCGTGAGGCCTCTCAAGGACGGCGTCATCGCCGACTTCGAGATCACCGAGGACCTGCTGCGCGAATTCATCCAGCGCGTCCAGAAGCACAAGTTCCTCTACCGCCCGCGCATCATCATCTGCGTGCCCTCGGGCATCACCGAGGTGGAGAAGCGCGCGGTCATCGACTCGGCCGAACGTGCCGGCGCGCGCCAGGTGCTGCTGGTGCCCGAGCCCATCGCGGCCGCCATCGGCGTGGGGCTCCCGGTGGACACCCCGACCGGCAACATGGTGGTGGACATCGGCGGTGGCACCACCG
>Ga0315276_10004115_pt1 | contig 13360 bp, 10 predicted proteins | sample YL17G05_0_MG_FD_204542 | JGI IMG/M metagenome (GOLD analysis project Ga0315276, IMG submission 204542) | Sediment microbial communities from Yellowstone Lake, YNP, Wyoming, USA - YL17G05_0 | ecosystem: Environmental > Aquatic > Freshwater > Lake > Sediment | place: USA: Wyoming | collected...
GCGTTCCTCTTGCTACGTCAACCGGGGTAGTGAAAGACTGTGCGCCGGATGTGCGCGACAGGAACCGCCGTGCCGATGAATCGCAGAACGGTATTTTTCGTTTCCGACCAGACCGGCGTGACCGCTGAGACGATGGGACACAGTCTGCTCACGCAATTCGATGGCCTGGAATTCCGACAGGTGACTCTGCCATTTATCGCCACGATTGACAAGGCAGAGGAAGCCGTCAGGAAGATCAACGCAACGGCCGCGGCTGATGGCATGCGGCCCGTTGTTTTCAGCACTCTGGTCAAGGGCGACCTGCGCGCGACGGTCAAGCGCAGCAACGGCCTGTTCCTCGATTTCTTCGACGCGTTTCTCGGGCCGCTCGAGGGCGAACTGGCGGTCAAGTCGTCGGAACGGGCAGGGCGTGCGCACGGTATCGCCGACCAGCTCGTCTACAGCACGCGCATCGAGGCGACGAATTTTGCTCTGGCGGCCGACGATGGCTCGATCACGACGGATTATGACCGTGCCGACGTGGTGCTCGTCGGGGTCTCGCGCTCGGGCAAGACGCCCACTTGCGTCTACATGGCCATGCAATATGGCGTGTTCGCGGCCAATTACCCGTTCACCGAGGATGATTTCGAGAGCAAGCAGTTGCCGGCGGCGCTGCGAGCCTGCACCGCCAAGCTCTTCGGCCTGACCATCGCGCCGAATCGCCTGCAACAGATTCGCAATGAACGCCGCCCCGGCAGCCGCTACTCGTCGATCGCGCAATGCGAGTTCGAGGTTCGCAGTGCGGAGAATCTCCTGCACCGGCACGGCATCCCGTCGCTCGATACCACCGAGTGCTCCATCGAGGAAATCGCCAGCCGCATCATCGAACGCAAGGGCATCGAGCGGCGGCTGCGCCCGTAGGGTGTGGCCCGTGTCACGGTTGCGCAAAAGCGCTGTGCTATAGTCGATCCATGATTGCGGATACCCTGTGCGTCACGTCGTGGCGGGCCAGGCCGGTGAGCTTCGTGAGCCTGATGACGCTCTACGAAAGCAATTACATCGGGCTGCGCGAGCTGGTGCGCGACGTCAAGAGGTTGTCCGGCCGCCGTGTTTCGCACGTGGCGGGCGATTGCGATCTGCACCTCGAGATCCTCGAGCACAGCCCGTACACATCCATCCTCCGACTCACCTACCTGTTCGAGGAGTCTTCGTGCGCCGTTGCCGACCCGGACCTCGAGGTTCGCGTCTACCACGATGCGCGCCTCGCCGAGGCTACGCACTGCGCGCGCTGGGTGCGCCACCCGGGACTCGAGCAGATCCGCTCCAGCGTCGGGGCCGCTCTCGGCGAGCGCTGGCTGCGCAACATGCTGCTGAACAAGTGGCTGGACTATTGCATGGAGCGCGGTCACCGCTTCACGGCCTCATCGGCCGTGCCGCTCGCCTCGGCAGCGCATGAGCCGCCTGTCTGATTCACTGCGGCGGCTGGCCTATCGGCTGGCCGGCCGGCAGCCCTCCGTCGAGGACGAGCGCCTCGTCGCGCTGTTCCGGAACCGGGCCGAGCTCAAGAAGGAACTCAACGCGATCGACGACGAGCGTCATCGCCTGCTCGACCGGTTGAAGCTCCAGGAAGGCTCGACGATGCGGGTCCAGGAGCAGATCGACTCGCTCGAGCAGTACCTCGGCCGCCCGGACGAGGGACTCAAGTGCCTTGCCTATTACCAGCTGCGTGCCGTCTGGCGCGCCGGCGCGCGGCGGCTCGATCATTTCGCGACGGAGCTCGCTCGCCAGCAGAAGGATCGCGATCGCAAGGTCCAACTGGCGGAATTCGAGCGAGCCAGGCGTGCGCGGACAGCCGACGTGGACCGCGAACTCGTCGAGGCACGGGTCCTGGCGGACCAGTTGCAGGCAGAGCAGAAGCTGGCGCGGCAGCGACTGCAGCAACTGCAGGGCTTCTGGAATTACTTCAGGCGGCGCAGGCTCGCTGAAGCGATCGAGTCGCGCGCTCTGCGCATCGATGCGTCACTGATGCAGGTCACTGACCTCGGTGACCGGCTGCACGAGATCGAATCCGAGCCGCCGCCGATGTTCGAAGGGCTGAGCGTCGAGGGGCGTCGGGCCGTCAATCTGGCGGTGATCGCGCATGCGGAATCGTTGTGCGAGCGCTACGCGGCGGGCGGGCTGGCAGAGCTCGCGCGGGAGACCACGTTGCGGCGAGTCTTTGAAGCGAGCTACGGAGGGCGGGACGACTGTCTCGCGCTGATGCAGGTGGCGGGACGTGCGATCGCCGACCTGGATCAAATGCAGGACGACCTGCCGGACATCAAGGCGCGCACCGATCGCATGCGCCGCACGGCTGCCTACAAGAGTGCGACGGACGTGATTCCGATGCAGGAAAGCCTGCAGGCGCCAGACGGGCAAGGGCGCGCACGCCCGGTGCCCAACGTGCTGCTCGAGGAATTCTGGGACGTCTACCAGGCGCTGGTGCGCTGAATTGACGCCATCCTGCCGCTCAGCCCGACCAGGCTCACGGCCGAATCGTTGCGCTGCCGTCGATGACGGTGCCCCCGGCCGCAGGTTGCGTATCCTCGCCTTTGGCGAAAATCCTCATGCGCCACTCGTTCAGGTCGTCGAACCACACGTAGAACATCGGCACGATCAGCAGCGAAACGACAGCCGAGAATGCCAGGCCGCCCATGATGGCGCGCGCCATCGGGAAGTACGCCGGGCCTTCGCCGCCGCCGCCGATCTGGGCGTCGCCGATGGCGAGAGGCAGCAACCCGAGCAGCGTCGTCAGCACCGTCATCATGATCGGCCGCAGGCGGTCGCGCCCTGCGTGCAGGATCGCGTCGTGGCGTGACATGCCTGCCTCGCGCAGGTCGATGACGTGCGCGATCAGCACGATGCCGATGTTCACGACGACGCCGATCAGGACCATGAACCCGATCATGGCCATCATCGTGATCGTCGTCCCTGTCAGCGTCAGGAACCAGATCGAGCCCACGATGGCGAACAGGATCGAAGTGATGATCGACAGCGGGTAGAGCGCCGATTCGAACAGCGACGCCATCACCAGGAAGATCAGCACGACGGCCAGCAGGATGTTCTGCACCATCGTCTGGATGGCCTTGTCGTTCTCGTCCAGTCCGCGGCCGAATTTCCACGAGTATCCCGGCGGCAGCGGATAGGCATTCATGATGGGTTCGACGCGCTTGCGTGCCTCGTCCATCGTCGTGCCCTCGGCCATGTTGGCATTGATCACGACGGTCGTGAGGCGATTGACGCGCTGGATCTCGCGGTCGCTGGGCGTGACGATGAAGTCCGCGACGGCGCCGAGTTCCGTGCGCGTGCCGTCCGCCAGCATGACCGGCACCTTGGCAAGGTCGTCCACCGACTGCCGGTCCGACTCCCGGAATGCCAGCCGCATCGTCAGCTCGCGATCGGTCGTGCGCAGCTCCGGCAGCTTGTCGCCGCGCATCGCGCCGGCCACCGTCAGGGCGACCTGTTGCGTCGTGAGCCCAAGCTGCGAGGCGCGGTCACGATTCACGATCACCTGCACTTCCTGATCGCCGGTCCCCGCCTCGGAGCGGACGGCTTCGAGCCCTGGCACCGAAGCAAGCCGGTGGGCCACTTCCTGCGAGATACCGGCGAGGCGCTCGGTCGATTCGCCGGACAGCTGCAGGCTGAACGACGTGGAGCCCGAGGCGTTGTCGTCGAACTGGAACGAAGGCTTGCCGATGATGATCTCAGGGATGTTCTCCATCACCCGGCGCATCACCTCCACGGCCGGCACCTTCGCGTCTTGCTTCGGCTTCAGGTAGAGCCGGGTGTAGGCATCGTCGTTGAGCCAGAACGAGTAGTACTTGTCGACGTCGAAGCGCTCCTTGTTCGCCTCGATGTAGGCCTCGACCCGCTTCACGGCCTGCTCGACGCGCTCCATCGGGTACGAGCCCTGCAGGTGGTAGGCGAGACCGATGGTGCGGCTGGCCTCCTGCGGAAAGGGGTCAACCTTGGCCAGCTTCAGCACGAACAGCGGCACCGGCGACACGAGGATCAGCACCGTGAACAGCGCCATCAGCTTGCGATGCGAGAGCGCCCACTCGAGCGAGCGCATGTAGCGGCCCTGCAGGCGTCCGAACCAGGAATCCTCGGCCACCGGCGGAGGCGGGGACATGCGCGCCGCGAGCATCGGGATCAGCGTCTGCGCAACGATCAGCGAGGCGAGCATCGCGACTACGATCGGTACGGCGACGTGCACCAGGAAGATCGACATCTGGTTCTTTTCGCCGAACACCAGTGGCAGGAAGACGATGATGGTCGAGAACGTGCCCGCGAGCGTAGCGACGCCCACCTCACGCACGCCGGCCAGGGTGGCCTCGAAGGGTCGCCCGGGCATGAGCTGCCGGTGGCGGAAGATGCTCTCCGTGATCACGACGGAGTTGTCCACCAGCATGCCGATCGCGAGCAGCATGCCCATCATGGTGAGGATGTTGAGCGTGAAGCCGAAGAAGTACATGGCGGCCAGCGTCACGAGCAGCGAGGCGGGCACCGCCAGGCTGACGATGATCGTGGTGGGCAGATGCCGCAGGAAGAACAGCAACATGAAGAAGCTCAGCACGGCGCCGACGATGCCCGCATTGCGCAGCTCGCGCAGCGACTGGCGGATGCTGTCCGCCTCGTTGCCCACGACCAGGATCTTGATGCCCTGCAGCTGCGGTACCTTGCGGGCCTCGTCCACCGCGGCAATCACACGGTCCGCCACGTCCACGACGTTGGCCTGCGTCGCCTTGTAGACGTCGATACCGACGGCTCGCTGCCCGTCCATGCGCCGGCCGACGCCGAGTTCCGGCGCCACCAGCTCGACCTGGGCGACGTCGGAGACGCGCACGCCGGGCATCACGATCAGCGCGCGCACGTCGTCCAGCGTGTTGAACTCGCCGATCGGCCGCACGGTGAAGCGCGCTCCGTTCTCCGTGATCTCGCCGGCGCTCACCGAGAAATTGCTGGATTCCAGCAGGGCGCGGAGCTTCTGTACGTCCACGCCATAGGCTGCGAGGCGGCTCGGATCGACCAGCACACGCACCTCGCGGGGCTCCACCCCCTGCAGTTCCACGCGCGCGACGCCTTCCAGGCGCTCGATCGGGCGCTGCAGGTACTTCTCGAGCATTTCGTACTGGTCGGTGAGGTCCTGGTCCGACGCGATGCGGATGACCACCGCCGCCTGGCCGGAGGCGCTGAAGGCGAAGATCAACAGGCGGTCGGCGCCTGCCGGCAGCTGCGGCCGGATCGAGTCGAGCTTGGTGCGCACGTCGAAAGCGGCAGCGTCCGCGTCGCGGTCCCAGTTGAACTGGATGTCGAACTGCGCCTGGTCGGATGCCGCGGTAGCGCGGATCTCCTCGATCCCCGACAAGGTCGCGAGCGCCTCCTCGACGGGCCGCACGATCGTCTGTTCGATCTCTTCCGGGGTCGAACCCGCATACGGAATCACCACCCGCATGCCGGGGAAAGTGATGTCGGGCATGGCCTCGAGTCGCAGCAATTTTGCCGAGATCAGGCCGACGGCGAGCATCGCGAGCGCCACCATCACCGTGGTGACGGGGCGCTCGAGGGCCAGGCGGGTGTGTCGCATCGCTGCCTCCTCAGGTGGCCGCGGCCGGCTCCGCCGACAACGGCGTTGCGGCGGCATGCGTCGCGAACTTCTTGCGGTCCATCACCGAGTAAACCACCGGGATCACCAGCAACGTCAGGAACGTCGTGAGCAGCACGCCGCCGATCACGGTGATCGCCATCGGGGCGCGCACTTCGGCGCCTTCGCCGAGCCCGAGCGCCATCGGCAGCAGGCCGAGAATGGTGGTGAGCTTGGTGATCAGGATGGGGCGCAGGCGGATGCGACCCGCCTCGACGATCGCCTCGTGCTTCGGCAGTCCGCGCTCGCGCGCCTGGTTCACGGCCTCGATGAGCACGATGGACTGGTTCACCACGATACCGGCGAGCATGATGATGCCGATGTACGCCACGACGTTGACGGTGGTGCCGGTCAGCCAGAGAGCCCACACGGCGCCGACCACCGCGAGCGGGATGGTAAGCAGGATCACGAAGGGGTGAATCAGCGACTCGAACGTCGAGGCCATCACCAGGTAGACGAGGAAGATCGCGAGCACGAGCACGAACTGCAGGGAGCGGAACGAGTCCTTCATTTCCTCGCTCTGGCCGGACAGGAAGGCCGTGGTGCCGACCGGCAGCTGCACTTCCTTGACGATTCCTTCCAGCGTCGCGACGGCGCTGCCGAGGTCGCCATGGGCGAGGTTGGCCGAGACCAATGCCACGCGTTCCTGACCGAGGCGGCGCACTTCCGCCGGACCCACCGCCAGCCGCACGTCGGCCACGGAGTTCAGCGTCACCGGAAAGTCGGAGCCCGGGTTGACGATGAGATTGCGCACTTCCTCGATCGAGGCGGCGCGCGTGTCCACGCTGCGCACCAGGACGTCGATCTGCTTGTCGCGCAGCTTGTAGCGCGTGGCGACTTCGCCGCGCACGCTGTTGACCACGCGATCAGCGATGTCGCGTACCACGAGGCCGAGTTGCGACGCCCGCTCCTGGTCGAACACGATCTGGATCTCCGGGTTGCCGGCCTCGACGGTCGTCTTGACGTCGGTGAAGCGATCGTCGGCGATCATCTTGGCGCGCACCTGTTCCGCTGCCGCCCGCAGGCGGTCCAGGTCGTAGCCGGACACCACCACCTCGAGCGGCGTGGACATGCTGAAGAGTGCAGGGCGGCTGAACCGATACTGCACGCCCGGCAGCTTTTCCAGGCTCTGGCGCATGCCCGCCATGGCCTGTTCTTCGTCGGCGCGCCGCGCGCCCTTCTGCAGGGTGATGCTGAGCCGGCCGGTGTTTTCGCCCGCATCGACCGGGTTGGCGTCGAGACGGTTGCCGGTGCCGGCCACCGCATAGGCGAGCGCGACATTGCCAAGCCGCGAGCTCGCGACCTGCGCAGACTGCACCGTACGGTCGGTCTTCTCGAGCGGGGTGCCGGGGGACAGGCGCAGATCGACGTTGAACTCGCCCTGCGACATCTGCGGTATCAATTCCGTGCCGAGGCGCGGCGCGATCACGAGGATCGTGAAGACGAACAGCGCCGCGGCCGACCCGATCGTGCGGCCCGGATGGGCCAGCGCCCAGCGAATGGCGCCGGGGTACTTGCGATCCGCCCAGCCGTTCACGGCCTGAGCGCCCCGGACGAGGGGGCTCAGGGCGAGTGCGAAGCCGCGCGAGACCCAGCCCAAAGCCCGGCTGATGCCGGCGCCGGCCCTGGTGAGCCACGTGTCGAAGCGATTCGGTGCGCGTGCCGGCGCAACTTCACCTGACTCGACACCAGGGGAGGGCCGCCCTGCGGCCAGCATCGGCACGAGCGTCAGCGCTACGACCAGCGAGAACGCCAGTGCGAACGTGACCGTCAGCGACTGGTCCTTGAACAACTGGCCGGCCACGCCGGTGATGAACACCATCGGGAAGAAGACCGCGACAGAGGTGAGCGTCGCGGCGGTGACCGCGATCGCGACTTCCGCGGTGCCACGTCGCGCCGCCTCGCGCCGCTCCACGCCGCGCTCCTGGTGGCGCACGATGCTTTCGAGCACGACGACCGCGTTGTCCACCAGCATGCCGACCGCGAGCGCGATGCCGCCGAGGGACATGATGTTCAGCGACAGGTCGAATGCATACATCAGCACAAAGGTGCCGAGCACGGAAACCGGGATGGCGATACCCGAGATCAGCGTGGTGCGCGCATCGCGCAGGAACGCATACAGCACCAGGATGGCGAGCAGGCCGCCGATCAGTGCCGCGCTCTTCACCTCGCCGATGGCCGCCGCGATGAACGTAGACTGGTCGTAGACGGTGCGGATCGCCGTGCCTTCCGGCAGGTTCTTCTCGATTTCCTTGACGCGATTGCGCACGCCCTCGGCGAGTTGCACCGTGTTGGCGTCGCCTTCCTTGTAGACGGCCAGCTCGATGGCTTCCTTGCCGTTCACGCGGGTGATCGCCTCGCGATCCTTGTAGCCACGGCTGACCGTGGCGACGTCCTTCAGGTAGACGGGCTGGCCATTGCGCGTGGCGATGATCGCGTCCGCCATCTGCTCGATGGTGCCGAACTCGTTCAGCGTGCGCACCAGGAAACGCTGCGTGCCCTGCTCGAGACGCCCGCCGGAGAGATTGACGTTCTCGGCGCGGATGCGGCGCGTCACCGTGTCGATCGAGAGGCCGAGCTGGGCCAGCTTCTGCTGGTCCACGAACACCTGCACCTCGTCCTCGTAGCCGCCGCTCACCTTCACCGCAGCCGAGCCTTCGACCGCTTCCAGATCGGGCTTCAGCCGGTCCTCTGCGAGGCGGCGCAGCGCCTTCAGGCGATCGACGCCGGCGTCACCCACCTTGTTGGCCTCGTCGAGGAAGGCGAGGCGCATCACCGGCTCGCTCGCCGGGTCGAAGCGCAGCAGCAACGGCCGCTTGGCTTCGAGCGGCAACTGCAGCAGGTCGAGCTTCTCGCGGACGTCGATGCCGGCGAGGTCCATGTCGGTGCCCCACACGAACTCGAGCGTCACGTCAGACTGGCCGGCGCGTGCGACAGAGCGCACCTCGCGCACGTTGCGGATGATGCTGACGGCTTCCTCGACCGGCCGCGACACCAGCGTCTCGACCTCGAGCGGTGCGGCGCCGGGAAGTTCGGTGCGGATCGTCAGCGTGGGGTAGGAGAGATCCGGCAGCAGGTTCAGCTTCAGTCGCGTCAGAGACACCACGCCGAACAGCGCGATGGCCACCGTGCACATGACGATGGTTACCCGGCGCCGGATCGCAAAGTCGATCAGCTTTTCCATGTTCTTCCCCGTGCAGGCGGGCGCGCGCAGCGTGCCCGAGGCGGCTTACTTGGCCTGGGCCTTGTCGGTCGCCGGGCCGCCGGCGGGCGGCGCGACGTCGTCCACGACCTTGACCGCCGTGCCGGTCTTGAGGCCGGCCTGGCCTACGACGACGACGCGTTCGTCACCGTTGAGCCCCTGCAGGACTTCGACCCAGCCGCTGCTGGCAAGACCGGTGGCGATCCTGCGTTGCTCGGCCTTGTCCTTCACGACGACGTAGACGGATTGCTCGCCGTCGGCATCGAGGATCGCCGTGCGCGGCAGTTGCAGTGCGTTCTCACGCCGCTCATAAGCGATGCTGACGCGCGCGAACATGCCAGGCTTCATGTGCCGCGTGGCGTCGGGAACCTCGACCCGCGCCCGGAACGTACCGGTCTGCGGATCCACCGTCGGGCTGATGCGCGACACCGTGCCGGTGAAGTGCTCGCCGCCGAGCGCGTCCACGACCACGTCCGCGGGCTGCCCCGGCGCAAGCTTGCGGAATTCCTTCTCCGGCACGTGCACGAAGGCCAGCAGCGGATCGAGATTCGTCACTCGAAATGTCGGGTCGTTCGGCTTGATGGTGTTGCCGACCTTGATGTGACGAATGGAGATGACGCCCGGGATCGGCGCGCGGATCTCCGTGTAGCCGAGCTCGAGCCGGGCGCTGTCGTAGGCGGCGCGCAGCGCGTCGAGATCGAACTTGGCGTTCTCGGCCGTGCCCCTGGCTACCAGGCCCTTCTCGCTCAGCTCGAGCTGGCGCTTGTAGTCGCGCTCGAGCTTGCGCAGGTTCGCTTCGGTCTGCGCGAGGTCGAGGCGCAGGCGGTCGCCGTCGAGGCGCGCGAGCACCTGGCCCTCGCGGACCGAATCACCTTCTTCGACGAAGATCTGGCGGACTTCACCGCCGACCTTGGCGACCACCTCGGCCTCGTCGTTGGCCTCGATCGGCGCCGTGCCCGAATAGACGGCGACCATCGCAGCCCGCCTGAGCGGCTGCACCTCGACCGGCACGGCCGTGGCGGCGGACTCGGCGCCCTCTTTGTCCTTGGCTTTGCCATTGCTGCAGCCGGCCGCCAGCACGGTGGCCGCGGCCGCCATGAGCACCAGCTGGAAGGCCTTCGAACGCAGGGTCGGGCGCGGTATGTGTGTCGTCATCGGCGTAGGGCCCCAAAGAAGGCAGTCGTAATGACCGCAATCGTAAGGGTCTATAGTGTTGTAGTCAAGTACAACACCAAAGTTAGTCGCACAGAACGCACGCTCGGTCGCACGATCTACTGGCTGGCGGCGGTTGGTGCCTTGGCCACGAGCCGCGGCTCGAGCTTCGACAGGTCGGCAGTAATCTGCGCGGCCTCCGCCAGGATGGCGTCCGGCGGGTCCTTGATCTCGGTGGCCGCCTTCAGGGGCGGTTCGTCGCGGGCCGTGCGCCGGGTGTTCTCGCGCGCAAGCTGCTCCTGTGATCGTTGCTCGCGCTCGGCCTTGCGCTTGGCAAGGTTGAGCGAGACGGACTTTTCCCTGCGCATCTGGTCGATCGCGGAGATTTCGGCTGCCGTGTACTGGAAGTCCGGGTCGGCCGCGACGCGCGCATCGTGGTCGCGCTGCAGTTCCGGCAGCACCGGGGCAAAGCCGCCGTCAGCCTTGAACTCGGCGCTGCGGATGCGATTCCAGGGCAGCGAGCCGTCCCGCGAGCTTTCGCCGACTTCGTCGGGGCTGATCGCCGAGGGCAGGCGCAGGTCGGGCACGACGCCGCGGTTCTGCGTGCTGTCGCCCGTGACCCGGTAATACATGCCGATGGTGACCGTCAGCTGGCCGTACCCCGGATCCTGGCCGAGCGCATAGCGGTCGAGCGGGTACAGGTTCTGCACCGAGCCCTTGCCGTAGGTTTCCTGGCCGATCACGAGGCCACGACCGTAGTCCTGCATCGCGGCCGCGAAGATCTCCGACGCCGAGGCGCTGAAGCGATCGACGAGGATCGTGAGCGGCCCGTCGTAGGCGACGCCCTGGTCCTCGGACTCGAGTACTTCGACACGGCCGCCGGTTTCGCGCAGCTGCACGACCGGGCCCTTGGGCACGAACAGGTTGACGAGGCCGATCGCCTCGGAGAGGTGGCCGCCGCCGTTCTCCCGCAGGTCGAGCACCAGGCCGTCCACGCCGCCGTCGGCTTTCAGCCGCTCGATCAGCTTGCGCACGTCGCGAGTCGTGCTGCGATAGTCGTCGTCGCCAGCGGCGCGCGCGTTGTAGTCCTGGTAGAAGGAGGGCACGGTGATCACTCCGATGCGCAGCTCCTGATCGCCGCGCTTGACCTTGCGCAGCTCCTGCTTCGCGGCCTGCGCCTCGAGCGTGATCTTCGCGCGGGGCAGGGTGACGAGACGTTCCTGCGCCCCGGGCGGCGCGTTGCCCGGCTGGATCATCAGCCGCACGGACGAGCCCTGCGGGCCGCGAATCAGCTGCACCACATCGTCGAGGCGCCAGCCGACGACGTCCACCATCTCGCCGGATTTGCCCTGGCCCACGGCCAGGATGTGGTCGTTCGCCTTCACCTCGCCGGTCGACTGGGCCGACCCGCCCGGCAGGATCTCCATGATCGTGACGTAGTCGTCGATCATCTGCAGGGACGCCCCGATGCCCTCGTAGGAGAGGCTCATCTGGATGCGGTATTCCTCGGAGTTGCGCGGTGAGAAATAGCTCGAATGCGGGTCGAACACGTGCGCGAACGCGTTCATGAAGTTTTCGAACACGTCGTCCGACGTCACCTGCTCGGAGCGCTTGGCGACGCGCTCGTAGCGCTTCTGCAGTATCTCGCGGGTCTCGGGCCAGGTCTTGTCGGTGAGCATGAGCGAGAGCGCGTCGTTCTTGACTCGCTTGCGCCACAGTTCGTCGAGCTCCGCGCGGTCGGCCGCCCACGGCACGTGCTCGCGGTCGAACTCGAAGCTCTCGTCGATCTTGAAGTCGGGCTCTTGCTTCAGCAGCGTGAGCGCGTAGGCCATGCGCTCGCGATTGCGTTGCTGGAACCGATTGAAGACTGCGAAAGCCGGGTCGAGCCTGCCGGTCGTGATGGCATCGTCGAGCTGGTAGCGGTACTTCTCGAACTCGGCAATGTCGGTCGCGATGAAATAGCTGCGCGAGCCGTCGAGGGACTCGAGGTAACGGTCGAGCACCAGCGACGATACCGGATCATTGACCGGCGCCTGTCGGTAGTGCGACCGCTCGAACATGCTGCTGACGAGCCGGGCCACCTTGGCCTGCCGCTCGGTCGGCGCGAAGTCCGTCACGGCCGCGCTGGCCGCCGCCGTCGGTGCTTTGGCCGTGCCGAGCAATAAGGTACCCACCGCCAGGACGACCGTGGCGATCACGACCGCTCCGGTTCGACCCATGCTGCGGCGCGGCGTCGCGGCCTTATCCGATTGACCTGGCTGATACACTTAGATGTGAACCTCGACGGCGATTGATGGACCTAGGCTAGATATACCCCCGGCCCCAAGCAAGGGCCGAGTGACGAGAAACAGACCCATTTCGTGCGACCACTGACCGTTTTGACAGGAATCGTGCTCGGCTCGTCGGCCGCGACCACCTTTGGGCTGGGTGCGACGCTCATCGTTTTCCTCGTCCTGTCCGGCGAAGTTCCCGCCTATCGGTCCGAATTGCCGCTCCTGGCACGGTATCTGATGATCTTCGCCGGTTTGACCGCGCTCGCGGCCGTCAGTTTCATCGGGCTGGCCGGCAACCGACCCTGGCGGCGCTGGGCGCAGCTCGCAATGTGGGGCGCCCTGGCCGGCCTGGCCGCGCTGTACTGGTCCACCCGGCCCTGAGTCGCCGGCCAGATTGTCGCACAGCCACCCGCGGGAGCGGGGCGGACGTCAGTCGTGATCGACCCGCTCCCAGCCGCGGGGCTTGGAGAATCCGGCGTCGTTGCCGTACGGATCGAACCCGGCGGCGCCGACGCGCTGCGGCCCCCGCTTGGCAGGCGCATCGGTGAGTTCGAGGTCTGTGCCGGCTTTGGGTTCCGGGCGGACAGCCGGCCGGGTGGTCGGGCGTGCCGGCGTTGGTGGGCTGCGGCCCCGCATTCGATCCCACCAGGTTCTGAGTGTTCCCATGGCGTCACTCCGTGCTATGCCAGTCGCGACAGCGCCCGCCAGATCGCCACCACGGCGAGCGGACCCAGGGCAAGGGCCCAGGAAAACCAGTGCAAGCGGGCCAGATCCGTGAGGAAGTCGGCGAGGAATGCGCCCGGGCCGCCGTGCGCATAGGGGCCCAGTACCGTGATGCCCGTGAAATACACGAGCAGCGGCAACACGAGCGCGCCGAACAGGAGCGCCGCAATCAGCCATGCACCATCGCGCTTGAATGTCATCGCGAGATCCTGAGGGTAAGCCGAACGGACCGCAAGCGGCGGCATTGGTTATCATCTTCGGTGCTTGCCTGCCAACGACGGAAACGCCAACCATGCAGAAAGTGCGCACGGCTGTCATCGGTGTCGGCTACCTCGGGCGCTTCCACGC
>Ga0315276_10004118_pt1 | contig 13358 bp, 10 predicted proteins | sample YL17G05_0_MG_FD_204542 | JGI IMG/M metagenome (GOLD analysis project Ga0315276, IMG submission 204542) | Sediment microbial communities from Yellowstone Lake, YNP, Wyoming, USA - YL17G05_0 | ecosystem: Environmental > Aquatic > Freshwater > Lake > Sediment | place: USA: Wyoming | collected...
CGCACCCCCCCCCCTCCCCCCTCTCTCTGGGAAACAACTCTCCTACCTTCAGGTCGCCGATGGGAATGCCCCCGCCGCCCCCGCCCTGCCCACCCGCCCGCCCTCCATGGCCACCAACCCGCGGGCCGCGCCCGTGGTGGAGGCCGGCGACCCGGCCGGCGTCTCCACCAGTGGCACCCTATTCGCGGAAGCCCCCGCCGGCGGGGCGCCGACCAAGGCCGCGGATGGTGGCGCCGCCGCGGCCGTCGTCCCGGGCCGGCCCGCGCACTCCTCGCCCGCCCTGGCCGCTGCCGGTGGCCTCGCGCCCGCGCCCGCGCCCGGTGGTGCCCGCACGGCTACGACCACCACCACCGTCGCGACCCGAACCACCAAGACCGGGGTGCCCTGCCGCCTGCCCTTGTTCTATGAGTGAGTAAATGGATGGGTAGAGGGGTCGTGGCGTGGGTCGCACAAATACACGCACACGCTACTCTGCCATCAAAAACAAAAAAGCTCACGCACCATCTCTCCCCTCTTTTCCCTCTTTTCCAGCAACGCACTCATGACCGACTGCAGCCTGCTGGCCGGCGGCGGCATCGTCCCCTCCTGCTTCGCCCTGGGTTCCATCGGGCCCCAGCCCTGCGCGCCTGCGGACAAGCCGCCGACCCCGCTCAACGCCCGCCTGGGCGCGGCGGGCGGGGCGTCCGCGCCTGGCGACGGCGCGATGGGGTCGCTCTGCCGCCTCGCGCCGTCAACCCTCCTCCCGGGCTCGGACTGCCAGGCGGGCTTCATGTGCGCGCCAATGGCGGCGGGCGCGCTGGCCGGGTCGCGCACCTACGGGTACTGCGCGGGCGGCGGCACCGCGGACGCGCCGCCCGGCGTGCCCAAGGCGAGCAAGAGTGGCTTGGAGGGCGTCGCTGTCGCGGCCCGGACGACGCTCTCCGGCGTGCCCTGCCGCCTGCCCCTGGTCGTCAACGGGTCCCTCCTCACCGACTGCAGCGACATCGAGGGGCGGACGGCCTGCTACACGGCCGGCCTGACGACGTCCGCCGCGTGTGGGGCCTCCCAAAACTGGACGACGACGCCCCTGGCGGACGTGTTGGCGGCCGGGCGGGCGGCCGGCCTGGATGGCCGGCCGGGCGCGCTGTGCGCGCTGCCCCTGCCCGGCAACCCGGGCACGCCCTCGCCCTCCCTGACCTGCTCGCCAGGCCTGGCCTGCACCCGCGTGGAGGCGGGCGTCCTCAAGAACGCGCCGTACGGGGCGTGCCTGGAGGTCAAGGCGGCCAAGCCGGCCGCCCCGCTCCCGCCCAAGCCAAGCACGCCCTCGGCGCTCAAGCCGTCCCCCGTCTCGGGCCTCGGCATCATGCCCGTCGCCACCCGCACCACCGCCGACGGCACGCCCTGCCGCCTGCCAGTCATCATGGCGGACGGCACCATGTACACGGACTGCGGGCCGCTGGGCGGGGTGTCAGGCGGCATGGCGGCCTGCTACACAAATGGCTTGAGCGAGTATGGCACGTGCGCCCCGCGCAACGCCTCAACGCCCGCCCTGCCCCTGACCGCCCTCCTCGCCACCGGCCGGGCCGCGGACGGTCAGCGCGGGTCCATCTGCGCGGTGGCGGGGTCCGTGCCGGGAGCGGTCCCCTCGCCGCCCTGCAGGTCCGGCCTCACCTGCCGGCCCCTGTCGGGCGCCTTCGGCTTTTGCGCGGGGCAGGCCGACCCGCCGCAGCTGCCCCTGGGTGTGGACAGCGGCGCCTCCGACGCGGCGGCCGCGGCGGCCGCCTCCAAACCGCCCGTCGACGCCTCCACCCTGGGCGCCCGCACCGTCGCCCAGCGCGCGACCGTCGCGGGCCTGCCCTGCCGCCTGCCCGTGCGGTACAAGGGCAAGGTCCTGACAGACTGCGCCCAGATCGGCGATTCGTATGACCACTGCTTTGTGGGGGAGGGTTTCTCCGCGCACCAGAAGTGCCGGGCGTCCGCGGAGCTGCCCGCTGCGCCCTCCATTGCCGAGCTGGAGGCAGACGGGGTGCTGGGCGACGGGTCGGAGGGCGCGCTGTGCGTGCTGGAGCCGAGCGCCGCCGGTGCCAGCCCCGACTCGTTTGGGGTGGGCGCCGGGCGGGGCGCGACCTGCCGGGCGGGGCTCAAATGCGTCCCTGGCTCCGCGGCCCCCTTGCGCGGCTCCCGGTACGGGTACTGCAAGACGCCCATGGCCGTCGCCTCCTTTGTGGAGGCAGTCATGCACCCGAAGCAGCACAAGGAGGCCGCGGCGGCCGCCGCGGCGGTCGCCCTGACGCCAGCCCAGGCCGCTGTCGCCGACCTGGCCGTCGCCTCCCGCGTCACCGCCGCGGGTGAGCAGTGCCGCCTGCCCCTGGTCGTCAACGGCACCCTGATCACCGACTGCTTTGCCTGGGGTGGTAAGCTGATGGGTGACAGGGACCCGGCGGCGGCGCGCGCGCCAGCCGGGGCCGCCCTGGTCGCGCCGGCGGTCGCGGCCGACCCGACGGCCGGGGTTTGTTTCACCCCGGCCTCGCCGACCGTCCCGCAACGGTGCGCCCGGGCAGCGGCCGGGGGTGGTGGGTACCCGCTCTCCCCGCTTGACGCCCTCCTTGCCGCGGGGAAGGGCGCGGACGCGGGCCCCGGCTCCCTGTGCACGCTGGACCCGGCGCTCGCGGCCCGCGTCATCGCCCCCGGCGCGACCTCTGCACAACTCCCCGCCTGCGGGGCCGGATCCGCCGGCTGCGCGGTGCTCCGCCCGGGCGGCCAGCTTAAGGCGTCGGGGCTGGGCTTCTGCCAGGCCCTGGACGGCGCGGACCCGGGCGCGGGCGGGGCGGGCGGGCCGGCGGGCGCAGGGTTGAGGCCACCCATCGAGGTGCCCGGCGGGTCGGCTTACCTCCCGACGGCCCCTCCCGCCGCCGTCGACTCGCGGTCTTCAAAGGGCGCCCTGGCCCGGTGCGGCCCGGCCTGCATGTGGTCGTCCACCCTGGCCATGATCCTGACGGCCAGCCTGGTGGGATACGTGTGCTTTGCGGCCTTTTGTCGGGCGGCGCCCGGCGGGCGGGGTGGTGGCGGGAATGGGCCGGCGGGCGCGATCAGTCCTGCCACGGGCGGTGGTGGTGGGCGCGGCTCGTCCGCCGCCCATTCTGCTGGCCAGCCCCCTGTCCCCGCTGCTGCGACTGCGGCCGCCCCTGTCACCACCGGCGGGATCGCCCTGGGCAACCGGAGCACGGGGCGGGGGTACGACCGGTTTGAGGACGCGCCCGCCAACCCGTTTGCTGGGCATGGAAACAACAACCCGGGCGGCGGCGTCACCCTGGTCCCCGTCGCGCCGACGGGCCGGCCAGCCCCGCCCGACGCGTTCTGGTCGGACATGGCGGCCCGCCACGATGGTGGGGGGCGTGGCACAAACTGAAGAGAAAGAAAGTGTGTTTTGAATGTCATGATAAATTGAGTGTGGATGGGATGGGAGAGAGAGAGAGAGAGAGAAAAAGAGAGTGCGCGTGTTGCTTTGTTTTGTTGCTACAATGTGCAATGTGTCTACCTCCCCTTCCACTTCAGCTCAAACACCTTCTGCGCGCCTCGCTCATGGCTGGACGACGCGCGGGCGGTATGGTCGCCGGGCGTCACGTCCACCACCGCCCACTCCCGCCTGGCGGCCGCCCAGAAGCGGCGGTCCGTCTTCCACCGCCGGACGTGGGCAAGGAGGACGCGGGGCGTGCCGGCCCGCCCGAATTCGGCTAGGGTGGCCAGTAGGGGCGCGAACAGGGCCGGGTCGTACACGACGTCCGCGGCGAGGAGGAGGTCGGGCGCAGCGCGGGCGGCCAGGTCGCCCCACCCAGCCGCGGCTGCGGCCGCACCCGCGACGCCCGGCCCGCCCGGCTCGCCCCACGCCAGCCGGGTCACGGTCGCCCGGTCCGACAGGCCGCTCAGCTGCACGCTCCTCTCTGCTAAAGGCAGGCAGGGGTCCAGGTCAGTCAACACGACGCGGGCGCCGGCGGCCGCCCAGAAAACGCCCGCCAAGCCGGGGCCGCACCCCAGTTCACAACAGAAGAGCTGTGGACTAACTCCTTTCTCCTCCAACGCCCTCTCAGCCAGGGCCAAGGACGACGGCCACACCCTGTGGGCCAGCCCGGCCGCCGGGTCGTGGGCAATAGTTAGGGCGGCGAGACGCCCCCCCTCCAGCGTGACGGTCAGGGACGCGCCATCGCAGGAAACGCGGAGAAGGCTGGACGGGGCGGCGCCGGCGGCCGATGTGTCCCCGCCCTCGCCCCGCGCGCTCAGGGAACCTATGGCGCCCCGGGTGGTGAGGGGTGCGGCCACGTCCCCGCCGGGCAGGGCGTCCCACCGGGAGGAGTCGCCCGAGTCGACCGGCATTTTTTTGCCGAGTGGCTAGTTTTTTTTTTTTTCTTTTTCGCTCACTCTTCATCTTTTTTTCCCGACAGAGCGCCCCACCACGAAACAGGTGAGCACACACACTACGCTAGCATCCCAGCATGTCTCAGATATAGCCCAACTCGTGATATGACAACGAGAACCGAGCAGGCCGCAGGCCAGCGCGCACCTCATGCGAGAGGACCCACATGCGGCTCTTTTTGTGTGTGGCCATCGGGCGCAACCGCTCCCCTTGCGGTCCCAGCCCCGGCCCTCCGCACAAAAGCTGCGGCCCTCCACATCCCCGCCCTCCGTCTTGATTTGACTTGCAGGGCGTCAAAGCTACGTGCATGGGCGTGGTTGAGGCATCGCACGGGGTGCATGCCGGATTCCGACACACCCTTTTTGTGTCCGCCGCCCCCCGCAACCCCTGCTCGCGCCCGCACTCATCATCCCCCTCCCCCCTTTTTTTTCCCTCCACCACCACCACAGTGGCGCCCCTCCTCAACTAAAACTCTCCCCAACCATGCGCCGCACCCGGTCCCTCCGCATGGCCGCCATCGCCGCCCTGCTCATGGCGGGCGGGGACGGCCTGCTGCGCGGCGTGGGCGGCGCGCCGACGGCGTCAGACGTCGTGGCGGTCGTGAGCGAAGTGGTGGGCGCCGTTGCGCCGCCCGCACCCGCACTCGGCCCCGCGACGGCGGCGACCAACGCGACGACAACCCCCGCCACCCCTCCCCCCGGCGCCGTCCTGGCCACGGCCGACCGGGCGACCCGCCTGGCCAACGCGAGCGCGCCCGCCCCGCCCTCGAAGGCCGCGACGGCCGCGTCCAACCGCACCGTTGGCGCGCCTGGCGCCGCGTACGCGCCCGCCCGCCGCAACCGGACGGGCGTGGACGAGTACGGCCACGCCGTCGGGTCCGCCTCGTCCGCGGGCCCGCGCACGGAAGTCAAAAAGCCAGCCAATGACACAGATGCGGGCGGCAATCGGGCTGTCAACATCAAGACCACGCCAGGGGCGGCGGCAGACGGGCGCAACGTGTCCATCACAGCCCTGCCCGTCAAGAAACGGTGCGCGCCCTGTCTGTGCGCGGTGCCGATCGACCCGGTCACCCTGGGCGGCGGCCCCCGCCCCGCGCTCCGCCCGTCCTACCGCGACGGCGGGGCCAAGGTCGACACGTCTGCCAATAAAACGCTGACGGTCGCCGACCTGGCGCCCGTGGCGGTGCCCGTCGTGGCGGTGCCAGTGAAGACACCGAAAGCCGTGCCCGCGGCGGCGGCCCCAGCCGCGGCGGTGGCCCCAGCGGCGGCCGCGCCCGCAGCCGCCCCACCAGCCCCGCCGCCCACGCCCGCGGCCCCGCCCGCCCCTGCTCCCACTCAGGAGCCCACCGTGGCCGCCACCTCCGCCGACTCCAGCGACTCCTGGTCCGCGCCACCGTCCGGCCGGGAGGCCAGGCGGGCGGCCCGGGCGGCTCGCCGGGCGGACCGGGCGACCAACGGGCGGCGCCGCCTGCTGCAGGGCGGGCAGGCGGCGGCCTCGACCCCCGCCACGGTTGGCGGCGCGGTCGGCGGCCTGGCGCCCCTGCCCACCTCCACCGCGGCGGCCCAGCTGGGGCCCGCCGCCAAGGCCGCGGCCGCTGCGCGGGAGGCCTCAGATGAGGCCCGGTCCATGGCAGACGACACGCCCGGGTCGGGCTTGCGCGCGGCGGCAGCCAAGAAGAAGAAGACGAAGGCGGCCAGGCGCCCTGCGCGCCTGGACGAGGAGGAAGAGGAGGAGGGAGGCGAGGAGGACGCTTCGCCGGCCGATGATGAGGACGACGACGGCGCTGATGGTGGTGATGACGACACAGTCGACGACGACCCGGCCCTGCGCAAAAAGTCGTTGTCCGCCGCCGCGACCCGCAAGAAAAAGGTGGTGGACGACGGCTTTGGCGGCGGCGCAGACGAGGACGAAGAAGGAGACGACGCGCCCGCCCCGCGCAAGAAGAAGCCCTCGTCCGCCTCCACCCGCCGCAAGGCCCCGCCTGCCGACGAGGAGGACGAGGACGCCGACGCTGCCCCGGCGGACGAGGAGGAGGAGGAGGGCGAGGAGGACGGCGATGACGCGGAAGGTGGGCCGCCCAGGAAAGTGACGCTCACCCCCGCCGAGGTCAAGCTCATCAAGGCCAAGCGGGCGGCCAAGGCGCTCGCCGCCGCCCGGCGCAAGGAGGCCATTGCCGATGCGGCCAAGCTGGTGAAGGACACCAGCCTGAACGCGCTGCCGGTAGAGGTGGTGGATGAGTGCCCGGTGTGCGTGTGCGAGGTGCCAAAAGAGGTGGCCACGCGCGCTCCCCCGGCGGTGGCGCCCAAGGTCGTGGCCGGCCCGAAGCCAAAGCCCGCCGCGCCCGCGCCCAAAGCGGTTCCGGCCGTGACGCCTGCGGCAGCGCCGGTTGCTGTCATTGCGGCCGCGCCGGCGGCGCCAGTTGCTGTCGCCCCCACCGCCGTCGCAGCGCCCGCCCCGGCCGCCCCGGCGGCAGTGGTTGCCGCCCCAGCCCCAGCCGTCGCGGCGCCCGCGCCCGCCTCTCCAGTGGCTACGCCCGCGCCAGCGCCAGCGCCCGCTGCGCCTTCCCCGGCGCCGCCACCCCCACCCCCACTCGCCCCCGCCCCCGCCCCAGCGGCGGAGGCGCCCGCACCGCCGCACTCAAACTCGAGTGCGTCCTCTCCATCCCCACCGCCCCCACCTCCGCCGCCGCCCCCACCTCCGCCGCCGCCACCGTCCGAGCCCCAGACGCGGGCGGAGCGGCGTGCGGAGCGGCGGAATGAGAGGCGGACGGGAGGGTATGTGGGGTAGAGAGACGGGGAGGGGAGGAGAAAAAGAGAGAGCGTGAAACAAAAAACACTTTCACTAAAACTAAAACGCCCGCCTCATTGGAGGAAAGCGACCGCCGTCTCTCCCTTCTCTCCGTCACATGATCCATCACATGCTGAATGGCGCGTTCAGGTCAAAGGCTAGATTGGAGGTGATGGCGGGCGTCTGGCCGGACGCGCCAGCCGCGTCCATCAGGCCGGTCAGCAGGCGGCCGACCATGCCGCCGCCCACCGAGGGAGCCGCGCCTGGGTTCACAGCGTCCAGCGTCGCCTTCATGCGGGCCAGCAGCTCGCCATAAGACACGGACCCGCCCGTCGCTTCAATGGCTTCGATAAATGCGTACGTTGCCGCGCCCGTGTGCTCGCCTGTCCCGCTCAGGGCGTTCGTGTCGGCGGCGGTCTGCTTGTCCCGGGACGCGCTGAAGGCGACCACCCACCCGCCCGCCGTCCCTTTGAAGTACACTGGTGCGTGCGTGTACTCCTGCTTCCAATAAATGGGACCCTCCCGCGCCTTGGCCCGCCACTCTAGGTCAAGCATCGACCCCGCGTGGCAGGCGTCCACGACCGCGTGCAGCCTGACGCCTGCTGGCAAAGGGTTGACCAGGGCTGCATTGAGTTCGTCGTCAACAATGAAACCCGCGCCCTCGTGGTCGCACGGCAGGAGCGCTTCGTTGAGGCCGTCCGCCTCATCCCCCGTCATATCCGTGACCTGGGTACCGTGACCCGAAAAGGAGAAAAATAAGGAATCGCCCGACCGCGAGGTGGCCACAAGGGCGTGCACGGCGTTGAAAATGTTGGCCCGAGTAGGCCAGGCGGCCGGGTTCGAGGACGTGTCCAAAAGCTGCGTGATGTCGGCCGGATGGAACCCGAACCGGGTAGTCAGGCAGTGGGATAAGCAGGCCGCGTCGTTGATGCAGCCTGCCAGCGCGGCGGAGGTGCCTGCGTAATTGCAGGCGACGAGGAGGGCGCGCCTGCGGCCACTGCCGCCGGTAGTGGTCGGGCCGGCATAGGCGCCTGGGGCAGGTGGTTGAGCCACCACCGCGCCAGCTGCAGCACCAGCCATTCCCGCTGCCGGGCCCAGCGAGCGCGCCATGGCCAGCAGTGCATCTTTGGTGTCGGCCGCGTGCGGGTCGGCGCCATAGGAGGTGATGTAGTCCTGAAGGTGCACACAAAGAGAGCAGGTCGGAATTTTTGATGGGGAGAGAGCGCAGCAAGGTAGCTCCCCCCCCCCATGTTTTGCTGCCCCCATCCGAGTCGTTTGCGCAGTGTTCCCGAGTTCCTAACATGGATTTATCGCTGCTACATAGCTCGGCCTCTCACCTGCAGCTGACGGATGGACCAGCCCTCGAAGGACGCCATTAGTGGTGGAAGGAGAGAGTTTTTTTGTTTTGTTCTCGAGTCTCATAAGGCCTCGTCTAGAGTGGAATTCTTTTCTTTCGCCTCTCCTTTTTCCCCCTCTTTCTCCAAACGATGACGCTTCTCCACGGCACGGGCGGCGGCGACCGCAAGCCCCAACAGCAGGGCGGCGGCGGCGGCGGCGGCGGCCGCAACATCAAGCAAAGCGGCGGCAGCGGTGGCGGCGGCGGCGGCGGCGGCAATGGCAATGGCGGCGGTGGTGGTGGCGGTGCCGGTCGGCGCCGGCGGGGCGGCGGCGGTGGCGGTCAGGACGACCGCTCCGGTCCCAAGGGCGGGGGCGTCCAAAAGGGTGGCAAGGGCGGCCGTGGTACGTGTCGCAGAGAGGCGGGCTGTGTGGGGGGCCCGCGCCTACTTCCGTGCGGGACGAGAGAGGAGAGCGCCCGTGCCAGTAAGCCGCCCTCGCGCCAACCCCCACCCCGCCCCTACCCTCCATTTCATCCCCGCTTAAATCGCCGCTCCTGTCTCTCCGCATCACAGGCTCCGCCCAAAAGGAAAAGCCCAAGACGGCGGCCGAACTGGACGCGGAAATGGATGACTACTTCCTGAAGAGCGACCCCAAGAAAGCGGCTGCCAAGCTGGACGCGGACCTGGAGACGTACAAGGCGACGGCCAAGGCGGCCAAGGAAGGGGGTGAGGAGGGCGCGGCGGCGGCGGCTGAGCCGGCGGCGGTGGCGACGGCCGAGGCTTGATTTGGATTTGGATGGATGAGATGAGATGAGCGGTCGTGTAATCGCAAAGGGCGCGGTAGCACAAAAAATGGAGAGAGAATGGTCGTCCCGCTCCTCTCCCATACACAACGGTTTTCGTTCGCATCCGCTTGTGCGCTTTGACGTGTGCTACACCGCGGGCAGACGCACCGCTCGCTCGCACGCAGGCAGCTGTGCCAAGTGCTTGCTCCTCCCTCGAAACAGCGTTAGGCAGGGGCGCACCCTCGCTCTTACACAGCCTGAAAACGAAAGCGTTTTGCGGCACCTAGCCGCCGTGCTCGCACTCTTTGGGCCGCCGCCGCTCTCTTTCTTTTGCTACTCGCTGGGCAGCGCGCGTGTGCTTCGCCGCACCCCTGCCCAAACGCCTCCGCACCGCCATGGCCCTCAAGCTCCTGTCGGCGGACGGCGTCAAGGTAAGCCAGTGCCGAGAAATGGGAGACGAAAAAGAAGGGGGGGCAGCGCCCGCCGCATGCGTTTTTCAACCTCGACCTCCTCTCTCCCCATCCTCATTTCCAACGCGCGTGACCACCCTCTCTCCGCCATCAGGTCTACGATGTCTCCGCCGGCAAGTCCACCCCGCAATGGCTGGCTGAAGCCAAGGCCAAGTCCCTCAAAAAGGATGACGCCTACCGGCGGCGCATCGAGCTGGTGCAGGACCTTGGCTTCCCCGACGCGGCCACCCGGCTGAAGCTGACGCCCGATGGGGCCTGCCTCATCGCGGCCGGCCTGCACGCCCCGCGCATCCGGGTGTACGACCTGGCCAACATGTCCATGAAGTTCGAGCGGCACCTGGATGCCGAGGTCGTCGACTTTGAAGTCCTCAGCGACGACTGGACCAAGCTTGCCGTCCTGGCAGCCGACCGGTCCGTCGCCCTCCACTCCCGGGCGGGCGCCCACCACCGGGTCCGCACGCCGCGCCAGGGGCGGGACCTGGCTTACATGCCGCTCACTGCGGACCTGGTCATCGGCGGGTCGACGCCCGAGCTTTACAGGCTGAACTTAGGGGAGGGCCGGTTCTTGGCCCCCATCCCCACCACCGCGGCGGCCGTGTCCGCGCTCGCCCGCTGCCCCGCGCACGGCCTGCTGGCCGCCGCCGGGGACGGGGGCGTCCTCGAACTCTTTGACATGCGGGCTCGCCGGTCCGCGGGCGTGCTCCCCGACGCCGGGGCCGCCTGGGGCGTGCCGGGCGACGACCTCACAGCCCTGCGCTGGGATGGGTCGGGCCTGACGCTCGCCGTCGGGGGCGCGTCCGGGCGGGTCGCCCTCTTTGACTTGCGGTCATCCCACCCGCTGCTCACCAAAGACCTCATGTATGGGTCCCGGGTGGTGGACCTCAAGTTCCATTCGCCCGGGCTGGGCGGCGGCGGCGGGCGCAGCAGCGCCGCAGCGGCAGGGGGCGGGGATGAGGGCGCCGACCTCGACCTGGGCGCCGACTGGCTGCTGGCGGGCGCGGCCGCCGCGTCGTCCGCCGCCGCTGCATCAGCAGGAGCTCCCTCTCCCGCGGCCTCCGCCGCCGCGTCCGGGCGGTTTATCATCTCCGCCGACCGCCACGCCGTCAAAGTGTGGGACGCCGGGTCGGGCACCGCGTACACTGCCCTCCAGCCCGGGCCCGGTCGCGGCGGGGGCGGCATCAACGACGTCCTCACCTGGCCAGGCGCGGGCCTGGTCATGGTCGCGGCAGACACCCCGCGCGTCGCGGCCTACTTTGTCCCCTCCCTCGGCCCCGCGCCCGCCTGGTGCTCCTTCCTGGAGGGATTGACGGAGGAGTTGGAGGAGGAGGCCGCGCCGGCCGTGTATGATGACTACCGCTTCGTCTCCCGGGACGACCTGGAGCGGGCTGGGCTGGAGAGCGTGGCAGGTGGCCCCCTGGCCCGGCCCTACATGCACGGCTTCTTCGTGCACGACCGCCTGTGGCGCCGGGCGGCGGCGGGCGTGGACGAACCGGGGGCGTACGAGGCGTGGCGGGCGGCCAAGGTGGACGCCCGCCTGGCCGAGGCCCGGGCCTCCCGCATCGCGCCACCGCGCAAGCTGCCGAAGGTCAACGCCGAACTGGCGGCCCGGCTGGAGGCGGAGGGGAAGGGTGGGAAGGGTGGCGGCCGCGGCGAGGAAGGAGAGGAGGCTGCTGCTGTCGGAGCGCCCGACACGTCAAAAATGGCGGCGGGTGGTCGTGGCGCGGCCTCCCTCCTGGAGGACTCGCGTTTCTCGGCCCTCTTTTCCGACCCGGCCTTCACAGTCGACCCGGCGTCCGACGAGTTCAAGTCGCTGCACCCCAACGCGCCGCCACCCTCGGCCGCGGCCAAACGCCTGTTGAAAGCGCACTTTGCCGAGGTGGAAGGTGGTGGGGATGATGGCGGGGCGGGCAGCGAGGGCGACGACGGTGAGGACAGCGATGCCTCCAGCGACGACCGCCCGTCCGGGTCTGCCTCGGGCGACGATTCAGACGCGCCCATGAACGAGGGCGGCCTCAAGCGGCGCCGCCTGTTTGCAGCCCGCCCCGACGCGCCGGCTGACGCTTACACTCTAGGCGGGTCGGCCCTCGCCGCCGCTGCCGTCGCGGCCGCCCGGGCCAAGCCCCTGGCCGAACGGGCGGCGGACGCGGCCGCGGGTGGTGGGGGTGGGCCCGTCCGGTGGCAGGGCTCGACACGGGAGCTGACCTTCACGCCCCGCAGTGGCGGTGGTGGTCGCGGCCGCGGTCGCGGCCCGCCAAGAGGGGGCGGCGCCTCCGGCTTCGCTGGCAGTGGTCGCAGCGCCAGCCGAGGGGGGCGCGGTGGCGGTGGCGGAGGCCGTGGCCGGGGTGGCGGCCGGGGTGGGGGTGGGCGGGGCCGCGGGCGGGGGCGGTCGTGAAAATGAAAAATGCATCTCAGGAGGGCAGGTCGAAAAAAATGTTTCCACTCAAAACAACCATGGATTACGACTTTGACCTCTGCGTCATCGGCGCCGGGTCCGGCGGTACCCGGGCCGCCCGGTTCGCCGCCACCAAGTATGGCGTCCGCGTGGCGTGCGTGGAGCTGCCCTTTGGCTTTGTGAGCAGTCCGGAAGTCGGCGGCGCAGGCGGGACGTGAGTTCAGCATTTTTGAGAGAGAGAGAGAGAACGCCGCCAACGCTGCGCTGGACGAGCCCACCTCATACGGCATCCGCCCCACCTCACACACACAGATGCGTTATCCGTGGGTGCGTGCCGAAGAAGCTGCTGGTGTACGGGTGAGTCAAGGGAGGGAGAGAGAAAGAGAGGAAGCAACCCCTTTCGCGATCCCCCCCGCTCTCCCGTCGCGCGCCCTCAACCTTTTCTCTCTCTCTCTCTCTCTCTCTCTCTCTCCATCCAGTGCCATGTTCGCCGAGGAGTTCCGGGACGCCGCGGGATTTGGGTGGGCCACCCCGACCTCCACCATCCACGACTGGCCGGCCCTGATCGCCAAGAAAGCCGCGGAAGTGGAGCGCCTCAACGGGGTGTACAACCGGCTGCTCACCCAGGCGGGCGTCAACATGCTGGAGGGGCGCGCCCGCTTGGGCCCGGGCCCGCACACCGTGACCGTGGAGCTGGCGGGCGGGAAAGGCAGCCGCGTCCTGACTGCGCGCCACATCCTCATCGCAACGGGCGGGCGGCCCGTCAAGGCGCCCATCCCGGGGGCGGAGCACGCGATCACGAGCGACGAAGCGCTCGCCCTCACGCACCTGCCCTCCGCCGCCGCCGGTGGCCTGCCCGTCCTGATCGTGGGCGCGGGGTACATCTCCGTCGAGTTTGCCGGCATATTTGCGGGCCTGGGCGCGGGCGTGCACCTGGTGTACCGCAAGCACCTGCCCCTGGCGGGCTTTGACAATGAGTGCCGGGCGCACGTGGCAGGGGTGATGGGCGGGCGGGGCATCACGCTCCACCCCCGCACGACGCCCGTCTCCATTGCCAAGCTGGCCGACGGCTCGTTCGAGGTCACCCTGGAAAGCATGCCGGCCGACGAAGGGGGTGGCGAGGACGGCGGGCCTGCCGCGCCGGCCGCGCCCCCCGCCCGCTCGGTCGTGCGCGCGTCCGTCGTCATGTTTGGGACG
>Ga0315276_10004119_pt1 | contig 13357 bp, 9 predicted proteins | sample YL17G05_0_MG_FD_204542 | JGI IMG/M metagenome (GOLD analysis project Ga0315276, IMG submission 204542) | Sediment microbial communities from Yellowstone Lake, YNP, Wyoming, USA - YL17G05_0 | ecosystem: Environmental > Aquatic > Freshwater > Lake > Sediment | place: USA: Wyoming | collected...
CGACGGTGCGCGTCGTGCCGAAGGCCGCAAGCGTCAGCGTGGGAGCCTCGGCGCATCCGATCCGCGCTTCGGGAGGTTGAGCGGGCCGTGGAAGAGACCTCCTCCGCGGGGGCGCGGCGCCCGGGGCGGAAGATCGGGCGCCGCCGCCGCCGGCTCTACTGGACCGTCGCCCTCCTGATCGCCGCCGGGCTCGCCGGCGCCGCCGTGATCGTCGCGGTCCGCCGCGCTCATCGCACCGAGATGTACAAAACCGGGGAAGACCTCGCCGCCATCACGCGACAGCTCGATCTCGGAATCCCCGCGGAGGCGCCGAAGCTCCGCTTCACGAATGTGACGCAGGAGGCAGGACTCTCCGCGTTCCGCGCCTTCGCAGGGCGGCGGACCTCCCAGCTTCCCGAGGACATGGGATCGGGAGCGGCGTGGGGGGATTTCGACAACGACGGTGACGACGATCTCCTGCTCGTTTCCGCGGGGGGCCCGCTCGGTGCGCCCGAGGCCGGAAGAGCGCGCACGGTCCTCTACGAGAACCGGGGGGACGGCACGTTCACCGAGTCGGCCGCGTTCCCCGAGACGCGGATCATCGGCATGGGAGCCGCCTGGGGGGACGTGGACGGAGACGGCTGGCTCGACCTGGTGGTCACCGGCTACGGAACGACGCGGCTCTACCGGAACGATCGAGGCCGGCTCTCCCGCGATCCTCACTTCCCCGATCTCCCGGGGTTCTGGAGCGGCGCCGCCTGCGCCGACTACGACCACGACGGGGATCTCGATCTCTACATCTGCGGGTACGTGCGGTACAAGGAGGCGGCGAACGAGGCCGGGCGCGCGACCCAGCAATACGGCCAGGCGGTGCCGTTCACGTTGAACCCGGCATCGTTCGAGCCCGAGCGCAATCTCCTGTTCCGGAACGACGGCCGGGGACGATTCGAGGAGGTCGCTCACAAGCTCGGCGTGGACAACCTCGAGGGGCGCAGCCTGAGCGCCCTGTGGCACGACTTCGACGACGACGGCTGGGTGGACCTCTACGTGGCCAACGACATCTCCGACAACGCGCTCTTGATGAACCGGGGCGGGGGACGGTTCGAGGAGATGAGCCACGCCGCGTGGGTCGCCGACTACCGAGGCGCGATGGGGCTCGCCGCCGGAGACTGGAACCGGGACGGCGACGACGACCTGTTCATCACGCACTGGATGGCGCAGGAAAACGCTCTCTACGACAACCTGCTCCGGGACTTCGCCGACTCCCCCGACCACCCGAAGGGAACGCTGCGCTTCCAGGACGTCGCGGACCAGCGGGGCCTGGGTCAGATCGCGCTCCAGTCGGTCGGCTGGGGAACAGAGTTCGGGGATTTTGACGCCGATGGGTGGCTCGACCTCGTCGTCGCGAACGGGAGCACCTTCGAAACCGAGCAGGAGCCGAAGGAGCTGCGGCCCCAGGAGTCCTTCCTGTTCTGGAACAACCGCGGGAAATCGTTCCACGACCTAGCGCCGCTCGATCCCGCGGTCGGCGCCGCCCACGTGAGCCGCGGCATGGCGCTTGCGGACTACGACAACGACGGGGACCTCGACATCTTGATCGTCGATCGCGACGGCCCGGTGCGGCTCCTGCGCAACGACATGCAGACGGGGAACTGGCTCGAGGTCCGGCTCGTGAGGGCGGCCGGGGTGATCGAGGGCACCCGGCTTGCGGCCACGGTGCCCGGGGTCGTGCTGCGCCGGAGCGTGTCGAGCGCGTCGTATCTCTCCCAGAGCACGAGGACCGTGCACTTCGGTCTCGGGCCCGCCTCCCGGATCGACAAGCTCGTCGTGCGTTGGACGGGCGCCGGCTCCGACACGTATGAAGCTCTCGAAGCCAACGCGATCTGGGAGATCCGCGAAGGGGACCCGCTCCCCCGTAAGGTCCGAGGAGGACCCGGCGTGGCGCTCTCCCTCGGAACGGGCGCGGAGCCGATCGATGCGTGGAGCAGGACCGCGCCGCGCGAGCAGGTCGTCGCGTTCTGGCGGGCCCAGCGCGCCGCCATGAACGCCGTGAAGAGCGAGAACGATCCGGCGAAGGCGATCCCGCTGTTCGAGGAGGCGCTCCGCCTCAACCCCCAGCATGAAGACTCGGTGTTCTACCTGGCGAGCTGCCTCGCCGCGACGGGGAAGGTCGACGGCGCGCTCGCACGCTTGGCCGAGCTGATGCGCGCCAACCCGATGAGCCACCGCGCCCGGCAGCGGTGGGGCACACTTCGCGCGCGGACGGCGCGCTCCCCCGCGGACCTCGACGAGGCGGTCCGGGTCCTGGAGCGCGCGGAGGCGATCAACCCGGAGGAAACGGGGGTCCGCCAGGTGCTCGGGGAGATCGCTCTCGTCCGTGGGGATCGGAAGACCGCGCGACGCCACCTGGAGCGGGTCGTTCGCACGAACGTGAAGGGCGTGGGAGGACTCTATCTCCTTGCCTATCTGGACTGGAAGGCGGGCGACACGTCCCACGCTACGGTTCTGCTGAAGAAAGCTCGGGAAAAGTCCGGCCCCGACGGGAAGCCGTCGGGCGCCACGTCCGAGGGGGACGTCCAGCGTGCGATGCACGAGGACCAGACGCTCCTCTCGCGCTTCTACGCCGTCTGGGACGGATCGAGCGATGCGGATCGGGCGTTCCGGGCGCTCGACACGTATCTCGCCGAATCGAGATTCTGACCCTCGCCCCCCATCGTCATCGCGATCACGGAGACTGGAGGAACGTGAAGTCGGTGTCGATCGGCTGCTCGAGATTCCGGACGCGCTCGACGTACGCGCGAGCTTCTTCCTCGGAGCCCAACGCAAGACGCTGACCGAGATCCGAGTTTCCGGGGAAGATCGCCGAACCCTCCTCCCACGCTCGCCGGGCGCCTCTATAGTCGCCCAGCTTGGCCAGGGCGTCCCCTAGGCCGATGTGCGCGCGGACGTAATACGATCGCGCATCCGGCCGGCCCTCCCGTCGCTGCAGCTCGATGCACTTCCGGAAATCATCGGCCGAGTCGTCCGAGTGACCGAGCGCACGTGGCCAGTGCAGGTGGTTCGTCCCCCGACCGTAGAGCGCCGGCCAATAGCTCGGGTCGGCCGTGAGCAGCGCATTGAACTGGTCGAGAGACTTCCGCGCCAGCGTGCCCTTGCACACGATCGCGGCCATCCCTCCGCAGGTCGGGATCTCGTCCACGTACGCGGCGGCGAGCTGGAGGCGGAAGCCGCGCAGCTCCGGATGCTCGCGGACGAGCCCGCCGAAAAACGCCACGGACCGGTCGTGCTCGCCGTGCTCCGCGCACTGGGCGCGGTACCTGCTGGCGACGGCGAGATCGTCCGGCGCCCGCCGGACCTGCTCCTCGAGCCCGGACAGGAGCGCCTGAATCTCCTGGGTCGACATGATCGGGGTCGCGGGAGCTCCGGACGTCGCCGCGCGGCCGGAAGCTCCCGCATCGTGCGACCTGGGGATCAACGAGACCGCGGGCGGCAGGGATTCCGGTTCTTGGACGGTGAGCACCTGATCCGCCGGGACATCGTGCAGGACCTGGATTCGTCGCGACGGCCAACGGATCTCGAGTGTGCTCGCGATCCTCTCGTCTCCCAGTCCGAAGAAGATGCGGCGATCCGACTGGCCGCAGTAGCTGTTCCCGCCGTCCAGCTCGCGGATCTGCCGGCCGGCCGCGGTGACGATCGTCACGCGCGCCCCGATCGCGTCGCGATTCGATCCGGCCTCGGGGCGGCCGAGAAGCCGCAGCCCGATCCAATGGCGCCCGGTCGCCTGCGCCTCGTTCCGATAGAAGACCGGCGCCGCCCCCTGGTTCGCGACGAATAGGTCGAGGTCGCCGTCGTTGTCGGCGTCGAAGGCGACGACCCCCCGTCCGTCGCGGCGATCGTCGAGGCCGGCATTCGCGGCGACCTCGGTGAAGCGGCCGTGGCCGTCGTTGCGCCAGAGCCTCGTCGCCTCGTTGCCGGAAAAGCTGCGGTTGCCTATCGGAGGCCAGTTCCGAGCGTCGGTCACGTCCTGACCGGTGACCGTCCAGGAGGCGAGGTCGTACCAGTAGTTCTCCGGGCCGGCGGTGATGAACCCATTGACCGAGACGATGTCCAGATCCCCATCGTTGTCGTAGTCGAAGAACTTGGCGCCCCACCCCCAACCGCCGTCGTAGGTCTGGGTATCCACGGCGACGTCGAGGAAGAGGGGCGTGCCGTCCTCCGCCGTGGCGTCGTTGTGCCAGAGCATGTTCCCTTCCTTCAGGTAGTCGGCGGTCGTGATGTTCGTGACGTAGATGTCGAGCCACCCGTCGTTGTCGAAGTCTCCGAAGTCGACGTTCATCCCTTTCTTCGTGTCGCGGCCGATGGCTCTTTCGGTGATGTTGCGGAACGTGCCGTCGCCCCCGGAGAGAAAGAGCTGGTCGGGGCCGAAGTCGTCGGCTGCGTAGAGGTCCGGCCAGCCGTCGTTGTTGATGTCGCCATGTCCGACGGAGAGTGTCCACCCCGTGTCGTTGACGCCGAGCCGTGCGGCCACCTCGGTGAAGGTCCCGTCGCGGTTGTTGTGGTAGAAGAAGTTCTCCCCTGCGTTCCGGGCGCGCTCGAAGCTGTCGTGCATGATCCGCGTGTTCGCCAGGTGCCACAGGTCGACCGGCGCGAAGTAGTTGCCGACGTAGAGGTCGAGCCAGCCGTCCCCGTCGTAGTCGAACCAGATCGCCGAGCAGCCGTTCGCCCACGGCGCACCCGGCTTCCCCTTCAAGTCGACGAAGGCCTTCGCGGTCACGTCGGTGAACGTCCCGTCTCTACCGTTGCGGTAGAGCCGATTCCGCCCCCACTTCACGATGTAGAGGTCGGGCCAGCCGTCGTTGTCGTAGTCCCCCCAGATCGCGTCGGTGCTCACGCCGGTGTCGTCGTTCACGTCCGCGACGCCGGCTTCTCGGGCCACGTCGACGAACGTCCCGTCGCCTCGGTTGCGGTAGAGGTGGTTCGGCTTCCCCTTGTCCGAGTTGGTGACGTAGAGGTCCATCCATCCGTCCCGGTCGAAGTCCCCGGCGGCCGCGGCGGCCCCGATGCTCGCCACCCAGGACATGATCGGGTCGAGCTTGTGGTCGAGCACCGGCTTGTGATGGACGTGGGTGAACCCGGCTTCCGCCGTCCGGTTCGTGAACGTCACCGGAGCGACTTCCTCGAGTCGACCCCGGATCGGCGCCGGCCGGTCGGACCGGAACACGGGCCGAAGGACGGCAAAGGCGACGATCCCCGCCACGATCGCGAACAAGCCGGCCACGATCCACGTGCGACGACCGGGGGGAAGCGCGGCCATCCTCACCTTCCCGTCTGGCGGCGCGAGTTCCAGGCGCGCTCGTACTGCTCCCGTCGCTGGTCGGTCGGCGCTGCCGCGTCGGGAGGGTAGTTCTTCATCGCTCGGTAAGGAAGCGGCAGGACCGTATCGGGAAAGGCCGTGTACAGGTCCATGTCCTTGCAGTACCCCTCGGTGTGCAGGACGAGCGTGCGAGTCCACCCCGCAGGGAGCGGCGGAAGCGCCTCGGCATCGAACTCCAGGGCGATCTCCTCGCCGCGACCCATCACGACGAGCAGGTCGTCCGCGGCGTGAAGCAGCGGCCGCACGTCGCCGAACCGGGTGAAGTCTCCCGTCAAGTTCTTGAACGGCAGACCCCGGTCGATGCGGGCGTAGTCGTAGATCGTCGGGTCCGCGCCGTCGGGGGAGTATTCGCGAGGGTATCCGAGAGAGCGCAAGACGGCCGCTGCCGGACGAAGGTCGTGTGCGCGCACCCCGCGCCCCGCCACGTCCACTCCCGCGAAGATCTGGTCCCAGTAGATCTGCATGTTGGTACGGATCCGGATTCGGCCGTCCTCGCGAATCGGCAAGGACGTGATGTCGAGGGTCATCATCCGCGGGAGACCGGCCGGGAACCCAGCGTCCTCGATGGCGACGTTCCAGCCCCCGTCCGCGCCGGGAACCTCGATCGAAGGAGGGTGAAGGGAGAGCCCGGCCTGGTAGGCCGCGTAGTTGACGTGAGAGTAGGTGTACTCCACCCATCCGTACAGGTAGAGCACCAGACGGGCTCCGGGCGGGACGCTTCGGAGGCGTTCGCCGAAATCCAGCTCGAGCCAGTGGTCGCTTGCGTAGCCCGGAAACCTCGGGTCCACCGGAGGCTCCACATACCGGCGATCGATCTCGAGGATCTCGTCCAGCACAGCGTCGCCGCGATCGGTCCGCGCCGCCGCGGGGAAAACTTTCCGTTCGACGGCGAACGGCCGGCCTGTCGGAAGAGGGGGGGCGCCCGGAAATCGCTCGTCGGGATGGACCTCCCAGCCCGACGGATGGTCGTAGGCGATCAGATGGACTTCGTCGAGATAGGTCGCCTCCTCGAGCGGCTCCGCAATGCGAAATTCGTAGCGGCCGCCGCGCGGGGCGACGAGCTGGGGCGGGACGCGCACGTCCTCGGTCGGATCGGGGGGGGCGTAGGTGCCCGGGGCGACGAAAAAGCCGAGCCCGCCCACGCCGAGGAAATCGGTGATGAACTGGAAGCGGCTCCCCCCCCATGCGAAGAGGACCGGACACGACGAGGCCTTGCGCGCGGCCTTGGTGATCTGCCAGCGCTGATCCGCGGGGACCTCGAGCTCGCTCTGGAGCGCTGCATCGGGCCAGGTCAGTCGGATGTAGTCCGCCCGTGTCTCTGAGCCGAGCCCGAAATGGGCCCGACTTGGAACCCCGCCCAGGTAACCGGAAGAGGAGGCGATCGCCGCGGTCTGGAGCCGTCGCCCCGTTTTGACCTCGATCGCCAGGCCGACGGCCGCGGGCTCGCCGCCGAGCGCGCGCTCGGCGCCGCCCTTCACCGGGATCACCTCGAGCCAGTGCCGGTTCGGCGGCGGCGGCGCTCGCCACAACTCGGGGGTCGCTCCAGCCCGGGCGACGAGAAGATCGAGCATCCCATCGCCGTCTAGATCCGCGGCCAGCGCCCCGCGCGCCTGCGGCGCTCCCGACCGCTCGGCTCCGAGAAGCACGGGCGGATCGAAGCGGCCTCCCCCCCGATTCATGAAGATCCGATCGGCGGTGCCGTTCGGGCCCCCGGTCGCGAGGAGCACCAGGTCGAGGTCCCCGTCCAGATCCAGATCTCCCAACAATCCACCGACCGCCCCTCCCGTTGCGCGCGCCGCGTCTCGGAACGCGGGATCCTCCTCGAACCGCTCCCGGCCGGTGCGAAGGAAGAGCCGTGGGGACTCCTCCCCCTCGAGCAAGAGCAGGTCCTGCTCGCCATCTCCATTCACATCTCCGAGCACGGCGCCCAGGCCAGGTCCGGCATCCGCGAGCCCCGGGTAGCGATCGGTCGCATCGGTGTACCTTCCGACGCGATCGTTCAGGAAGAGGCGGTTGCGCGACCCGCGGTTCATCACGAAGAGGTCCAGGTCGCGGTCGTCATCGGCGTCGAAGAACGCGACGCCCGTGCTCGCGGCGTCGGCACAGTCGATTCCCGCGGTCTTCGCAATGTCGGTGAACGTGCCGTCCCCGTTGTTGCGCCACAGGTTGTTCGGCGCGTTCCCGCGCTCTTCGCCCCGGTCGCTTCTCGAAACGTTGGCCACGTAGAGATCGAGATCACCGTCCTGGTCGGCATCGGCCCAGGCGGCGCCGACGCTGACGTACGGCCCACCCGCGATGCCGCCTTTGCGCGTCACATCGGCGAACCGTCCACCTCCTTCGTTGCGATACAGCCGGTTCGGTCCGTCGCAGGAGAGGAAGAGATCGGGATCGCCGTCGCCGTCGTAGTCGCCGAAGAAAGCTCCGATGGCATTCCGGCCGTCGATCCCGCTGTCCGGAACGACGGTGAATCGCCCCCCCTCGTTCAAGTAGAGGACCCCGCGCGAATCGCCCCCGCCTCCCGGGATGTAGAGGTCGAGATCGCCATCCCCGTCCACGTCCGCGGCCGCGACACCAGGTCCGAACGCGGCGGCGCCCGCGTGCTTCGACTCCCCGGGCCATCCCGCAGTGCCCCCCGCCGCAACGGTCAGGCCCGCGTCGGCGGCTCTTTCGGTGTAACGAGGGACGGATCCGGGAAGCTGGGGTGAAGCGGGCGCTTCGATGCGCCGGATCGGCTCCGCGTAGCGGCCCATCTCGCCGTACTTCATTCCGGAACGCACCCCCGCCCCCGACGATTTGAGCGCCTCGAAACGGGAGAGGAGCTCTCGGGCCCGATCGCTTTTACCGGCCTGCCGGAGCAGGCTCTGCAGCCGGTAGCACGCGGCTTCATGGTGGGGGATCTTCTCGATCGTCTTCTCCAGGTGCCGAATCGCGGCGGCAGGGTCCGAGTCCGCGATCAGGATCCCCAGTTGGTAATGCGTGTCGCCGTCGTCCGGATCGATCTCGAGGACCCGCTCGAACTCCGCGCGCGCTTCGTCGAAGCGCGTCAGGTGTCGCAGGAGCATGCCGAGCGTGTAGTGGGCGTAAGGACTTGCCCGGTCGGAGGCGATCACGCGCCGCAGCTCGCTTTCCGCCCGAACGAGCTTCGCTTGAACCTCCGAGTTGAGGAGCGCAATGGCCAGGTCGATGCGAGCCGTGGTCCAGCCGGGCGCGAGACGGACAGCTTCATCGAAGGTGTTCGCGGCCTCCGTGGGCTTCCCCGCGTCGAGCAATCCGATTCCGCGGTTGAAGAGCGCGATTGCGCGGTCGAGGCTTTCCGGAGGGATCGAGTCCGTTCCCGGTCGATCCCGGCCACCGCTGCACGCGGCGATCGCGCCGACCGCGACGAGCAGCAGCACCCGGATCGGGAACCTCCCTACCCGCGGAGTCGCTCCTTGACCGATTCGATCACCCGGCACGTGCTCTCCATGTCGATTCCGGAATCCGCGGAGCAGCGGCCCGGCGGAAACAAGGTGTCGCGGTACACCGGGTACGCTTCCGTCCGCAGGTGCGCGATCATGTTGTGGCCTCGCCGCCGCGCGCGCTCGTCGCGCAGGGCGCCGATGTCGATCGGCGCGACCACGATCTTCTCTCCCGGTCCCGGATCCGCCTGCGCCAGGATCCTACCGTCGTAGTCCACCACCATGCTTCCGCCCGGCCAGGAGAAGGGGGGGTAGTTGGCGTGGCTCGCCGCCTGGTTCGACGCGACCACGTACGCGACGTTCTCGATCGCCCGGCACCGGTTGACGACCGTCCACCAATCCATCGGGGGAGTCGCCCCCCACGGATCCATGTAGGCCGAGACGCGCAGGAGAACCTCCGCGCCTTGCACCGCGAGCTGGCGGAGGACTTCCGGGAAGAGCCAGTCGTAGCAGATCGCGACTCCCAGGTTGCCGATCACCGTGCGCGCCACCGGGAAAAGCGGCTCCGTGTATCCCAGAAGGTCGTGCGGACTCGCGTGAATTTCCCACGGGATCCAGGGGTTGACCTTGCGGTAGCGGCTCAGGAGACCCTCCGGGCCGATGAGACACGTCGTGTTGAAGACGACCCCGGGCCACGCGGCGTCTTCCTCGAGGAACGTACCGGTCTGGATGAAGACATCGAGATCCCGTGCGAGCTCCGCGTACCGTTCGGTGTGCTCGTTGGGAACGGGGACTGTCAGGTGCCGCCGGAGTTCCGCGACCGTCGGGTAGACCGGAGCCGCGTGGCCGAACTCGGGGAAGACCACGAGCTTGACCGGCAGAAACGGCTCGTAGCCCTCGACGGCCCTTCGAGTCATCGCGATCATGTGAGTCACGCGGGTCGCGATCTGCTCCCGCCGCGTGGGATTCGGCAGGTCGATCTGGCACGCCGCGGCGCCGTATCGGAGCATCGTGTCCTCCGCCGGCTGCTCGCGGCCGCGATGGCGTCGCCTCCGCTCCGCAACGACCCGTAAAGAGCGCCAGCGTCGACTATCGTACCTGGAAAGACGGGCGGGGGGAGCGCGAATCCAGCTCCCCGACCGTCTGGCTCATGCTCCGGCGAGACCGAAGGGGTCACGCCCCTCGCAGCGTCTCCGCGATGGGCCGCTTCAGCGCTCTCCACACGGGAAAGGCCGCGGCGGCGAGCGTCGCCGTCACGGACAAGACGAACGAGAAGGCGACGATCCCCGGGACGATGTCGACCCCTCCCACAAAGGGTCGCGTCGCGCCGGGCGGGGAGGGGAACGGGATACCGATGGCCGAAGCCGTGACCGCGATGGCGACCCCGAGCAGAACGCCGAAGGCTCCGCCGAGAAGGCCGGTGATCAGCGCCTCCGTCATGAGGAGCCGGCCGACGACCCCGGGGCGGAGCCCCAACGCGCGAAGAGTCGCCAGTTCCATCCGGCGCTCCACGATCGACATGCCGATGGTGTTCGCGATGCCCAAGATCACGATGGTCGAGATGATCAGCTTGATCACGTCCAGCTCGCGCCGGAACAGGCTCACGACTTGATTGTGAAATAGTGCGAGCTCGTTCCAGGGCTTGACTTCGAGGTCGAGCCCGTCCTTTTCGAACGCGCCTTCGAGGGCGTGAAGCACCTCCGGGACGCTCTCGGTCCGGTCGAGGAGGATCACGATCTGCTCGATCCGGTCGTCCCCGAGCAGTTCGTGGGCCGCCCGGATCGGGACCTTCAACGTCCAGTCGTCGTATTCCTTCAACCCTCCCTCGAAGACCCCGCGAAGGGATGCGTCCGTGGCGTTCAACGCTCCCGAACTGGTGTTCGCGGTCAGGGTCAAGGGATCGCCGGGGCCAGCGTCGATTTTCTGGGACAGCCCGAGTCCGGCCACGACGCCGTAGGGATCGTCCGGCGAGAGGGAACGGCCTGCCTTCATCGTCATGTGCCGGCTGAATTCGGGATCGTCTTCAGGCTCGACCCCGATCCCAACGAAGGCCACGTACCGGTCAGCGCGAGAGATCATCCCGGTGAATTCGCGCCGTCTCGTGACGCGCGCCACGTGCGGGAGCGCCTTCACCAAAGCCACGACGCGATCCGCTTCGAAGCCGGGGAGGAGATAGCGCGCGGGTTCGCGACGGTGGTTTTCGGTGTAGCCGCGCCGGTAGACCTGGATGTGGCCGTGGCGGCCGTGGATCGCGTCCTCCCGGAGCTCGCGGAAGATGTTGTAGATCACCCCGCCGTTCACGATGAGGGCGGCGCAACCTGTCGCGATCGCGAGGAGCGCGACCACGGTGCGCACGCGGTTGCGAAAGACGTTTCGAAGCGAAAGCGAAAGGAACAGGCTCACGCGACGTCTCCCGTGATGCGACCGTCCCTGAGGGTGACGACGCGACCGGCGAGGCCGACGAGCTCCGGATCGTGCGTCGCATAGAGAAACGTCGTCCCGCGCTCGCGGTTCAACTCGAGGAGCAGCGCGACGACCGCACCGCCCGTTTCGTGGTCGAGGTTCGCGGTGGGCTCGTCGGCCAGAACGATTTCGGGATTTCCCGCGACGGCCCGCGCGACCGCGACGCGCTGTTGTTCACCCCCGGAAAGCTCCGCGGGGCGGCGGCCCGCCTTGTCGGCGAGTCCCACGCGATCGAGCGCCGAAGCCACCGCGCGTTTCCGCTCGGCGGCTGCTACGTCCTTCCGGAACAGGAGCGGCAACTCGACGTTCTCCGCCGCCGTGAGCACCGGAATCAGGCTGAACTGCTGGAACACGAAGCCGATCTTCGCGAGCCTAAAATCGGCGAGGTCGGAGGGCGTGAGGCGGGAGAGCTCGCGGCCGTCGATGGCGATCCGGCCCGAGGTCGGAGCGTCGATCCCGCCGACGAGGTTGAGGAGCGTCGTCTTTCCGCTTCCCGAGGGCCCCGCGATCGCCACGAACTCGCCGCGGCCGACCTGCAACGAGACGTCGTGGAGCGCCACCGACTGCTGCGCCCCGGCACCGTACACGCGTGAGACGGACGTAAGAACGAACAAGGGTGACCTTCCCGGCGAGCGCTGAACCTACTCCAAACGCGAGGGCGAAGCCATGGCGCGCACGATGCGCTCCAACGGGACGTCGCCAGCCGCCGCCGTGTCGCGCGCCGCGAGGGCCGCATCGCGAAAAGCCATCATCCCGTCGGGTGTGAATGACGTCGGCGTCACTTCGAGCTTCCTCAGGTTCGCGAAGGAGAGCGTGCTGCCTTCCTTCCATTCGTCGAAGCTCTCGATGTCGAGCCGCATGGATCGCAGGCCGAGCGCCCCCTTGCGATAGTCGCCGTAGAGGACCGTTTTGCGCAGCTCGCCCGTGCGGCCGTAGTGCTCGAGTTTTCTGGGGAGGAACCCCTTCTTCGCCACCCAGTAGACGATGCGCGTGTAGCGCGCCGCGTCGCTTTCCGGCTGAAGCTCCAACCGGAAGCAAACCTCTCCGTCGACGGCCTCTTCCCCCGAGAGGCTCACGGTGTACCCCCGGGTCAGGTTGGACCGAGCCAGATCGCCGGTCGCCACGTCCCCGTTCATCATCTGGGCGCCCGAGAGCTCCCACGGCTTTGACGCTCTAGGCAGGAGCATCCAGTACCTGTTCTCCGCCATCAAGACGAGCGCCCCGTAAAGCTGCTCCGGCGAGCGCATGAGGATGACGGTCCGGTCCTTCCCGCGGGCGACCATGGAATACGAGGCGTCGCGTTCTTGGACCACGGCGCCGCGCGACACGCCATGGATCGTGAAATCGACCGCGTAGTCGAGGTCCGGATTCCGGATCTCCTCCGCCTTGCGGAGAATCTGTTCGGCGCCGGGCGGCTTCGCGTTCGCCGCAAAGGCCGCGGCGAGCAGAAGCGCCGCGAGGAGGGTGACGGTTGAAAAGGGACGCATGCTATTCGAAGCGCCCCTTCAACCACGCTTCGACTTCTTCGGGGTGGTAACCGAAAGGACCGGGCTTGCCCTTGTAGACGATCGTCCCCGTCTCATCGACGACGTAAAGCCTTTCGGGCCAACCGGCGTAGGCCGCGTTGGCGCGATCGCCGATGGGGTCGACGAAGAGGGGAATCTGGTAATGAAAACGCCCGACGAAGTCCTTGGCGATCCGCACGCGATCCTCCGTCGTTTTCGGTTGGGGATAGCAGACGCCTTCTTTTTCGTTGGAGTCCATCTGCCACTCGTCCAACGGGTGCGCTTCCTTGATGTAGATCGTGATGAACCCCACGCGATCCCCGTACTGGCGGAACAACGCGGAGACGCGCTCGACCGAGCGCCGGAACGGCGGTCAGGTGAAGCTCCCGAAGACGAGGACCACGGGGCGGCCGCCCAGATGTTGCGATAGTCGCGCGGTGGTCTTCCCGTCGAGCGCCAGAAGCTCGACATCCGGTGCGCGGTCGCCGATTCGAAGCGCACCCTTCTGCCGCTGGTCGTAGCGGATCATTCCGATGATGTTGCGCAGCAACTTCTTGGACACGTTCACCCCAGGGCACCTCTACGGTCACGAGAATCCCACGGAAGCGTCTTCGCTGGCAAAGGGGAAAAGGTTGGTG
>Ga0315276_10004121_pt1 | contig 13356 bp, 2 predicted proteins | sample YL17G05_0_MG_FD_204542 | JGI IMG/M metagenome (GOLD analysis project Ga0315276, IMG submission 204542) | Sediment microbial communities from Yellowstone Lake, YNP, Wyoming, USA - YL17G05_0 | ecosystem: Environmental > Aquatic > Freshwater > Lake > Sediment | place: USA: Wyoming | collected...
AGGTAAGGGATAGGAATATCTCCCACGCAGACCAGTCAAAATAGTAAGCCAATGTTTGAATAACATGATCCCCTGAATCCCATCCCATGCAATCATATCCCCAATGGAGAAGCGGGCATAGGTTGGCATGGGTAATGGAGACGCCTTTGGGAATTCCCGTGGAACCGGAGGTGTAGATGAGATAAGCAAGATTTGAAGGACCAGAAGTAAGGACGCAAGGAAATGAGGAAGCGAGGAAGTTTGAAAGGTATGAATCGTTAGCAAATATAATTTCGACATTCTTCCCCTTTTCCTTTCTTCCCCTCGTTTTTTCTTCTATCTCACGACTGGTAACCAGTACCCTTGCCCCGCAGTCGTTCAATATGAAATCAATACGTTCTTTTGGGCAATTTGGATTGATAGGAGAATATGCTCCCCCAGCTTTCAAAATACCCATGATCCCAATTATCATTTCGATTGAGCGTTCTAAAATGATACAGACAATGATGTCGGGTTCTACTCCTTGCTTTCTCAACAAGTTCGCCAATCGATTAGATTTTTCATTCAGTTCCCGGTAAGACAATTGGATAGAGCCTCCCGTGAAGAATGGACTGACCACAGCTATATTTTCCGGTGTTCGTTCCACCTGTTCTTCAAATAAGAGATGGATGGTTTTATTTCTGGGGTAATTCCATACTATATCGTTAGATGCATAGAGAATTTGTTTTCTTTCTTCTTCTGAAATAATTTCGATATCTTTCAACTTAATACACGGATACTGAATGACTGCGTGAATAATATTGCGAAAGTGCAATGCTAAATGCTTGATGGTTTCTTGACTAAATATGTGCTTATGGTAATTGATTTCGATACATACTTCTTCTTCTTTTTCATGAATAATAAATGTCATATCAAATTTGGATGTAGAATTTTCATAATTGATGAAGGACAAACTTTCTCCTGATACCGTCAATATTTCATTTTGAGAGGTATTCTTCTCCAGTATACGATTTTCCCCTATTCGATCGAAAGTTTGATCTGCCAACATTACGTCAAACAAAGGATTCCTAGAAATATCCTTTTCCAAATTTAATTTTTCCACTAATTTTTCGAATTGAAAGTCCTGGTTTTCAAAGGCATTTAAACTCTGATTAATAACTTCTTTTAAGAATGATTCATAGGTTTTTTCTCCTTCTGGGTAATTCCTGATAGCCAACGTATTTACAAACATCCCCAAAATCTCTTGAAGGTCCACATGAGGTCTACCTGCGGTAACTATTCCAACAATTACATCTGTCTGGGCTGTATGCTTACTAAAAAGAATATTAAGGATTGCCAGGATATTCATATACAGTGTTCCATCAATTCTGGTATTAAGAATTTTGAAATTCTCAGACTCATCTCTTCCCAACCGAAATTTATAACACTCTCCAGCAAACGTAAATACCTCTGGGCGCTTATAGTCTATAGGCAAATTTAACCGAGGAATTTCTCCTGAATACAGCCCCAACCAATAATCTTCCTGGTCTTTTAGGCCACCACTTGTCAACAGTTGATTCTGCCATTGTGAATAGTCTTTATATTGAAGTCTCAAACATACCAATTCGTTGTCGTTATACAGGGAATCGAAATCTTTTATAAGAATCATATGAGAGGTTCCATCCGATATAATATGGTGCATATCCACCATCCAGACATATATACTATCCTGCAGTTTGATTAATCCTGATCGTATTAGAGGAGCACGGGATAAATCAAATGGCCGAATAAGCCGGCGAAATATATCCTGAATCATCACCTTATCATTAACCTCCTCATATTCTGATACAAAATTCACTTCACTGTGAATTCGCTGCACTGGTTCATTATTCACCATTTGAAAGGATGTTCTTAAACTCTCATGTCTGGCTATCAATTTCTTTATTGTTAAATCAAGCTTTTTTCTATCTATACCTTTTTCAAATACTAAAGCCATCGGCATGTTATAAGCGGTACTGGTTGAATCCATCTTTTGAAGAAAATACAACCGCTTCTGGGCCGAAGATAATTCATAATATTCTTTTTCTTCTACCGGTCTTATACTTTCAAATTTTGACGCTTTTGTTCTTCCTGTATATTCTGCCAATTTTCTTATGGTGGGGTTTTTAAATATCTCTGTCAACGGTACTTTTACATTCAATTCTTTATTAATTTTTGAGATAAGATCAATAGCTTTTAATGAATGGCCTCCCAAACGGAAGAAATTATTATCGATCCCTATTTGGTCTTTTTTTATATGTAAAACCCTGCCCCATATCTCTGCCAATTTTTTTTCTCTTGGAGTACGTGGGGGAGCATAGTCTTCTCCTGCTTTTATTTCTGGTTCAGGAAGCGCTTTCCTGTTTATTTTTCCATTGGGTGTTAAAGGAATCCGATCAACGGGTATGAAATAGTTAGGTATCATATAATATGGTAATTGCCTCGATAAAAAATCTTCCAACTTTGTTGAAATTGTTGAATGAGAAAAATCAATCGATCGGAGGACGACATATGCACATAAATACATTTCACCATTATTGTCTTCCCAGGATAAGACCACAGCTTCCTTGATTAAATCGTGTTTCACTATATGGGATTCGATTTCTCCCAATTCTATCCGGAATCCTCTTATCTTTATCTGGTTATCAATTCTTCCTAAAAATTCGATATTCCCATCCGGCAGCCACCGGACCAGATCTCCCGTTCGGTACAATATATCTCCTTTCACAAAAGGATTTTTTAGAAATTTTTTTGCTGTTGATTCAGGATTATTCAAATATCCACGCGCCAAGCCATCGCCGCTCATATTCAACTCCCCCACCACTCCTATGGCAGCTAGGCTATTGTTTTTAGTAAGAATGTAACATCTAATGTTAGATATAGGACCTCCTAACGTGACGTTTCGCTCAGAACATCTTGATGATAGAGCATCTATAGTTGTTTCTGTAGGTCCATAATTATTATAAAGCGTATAACCTTTCTCGAGGATTCCATTTTTCACCGAATCCTCCAATTTCTCTCCACCTGAAACTACAATCTTTAGACTTTTTAAAGTTTCACCATCACATAGAAATTGTTTCAACATGGTGGGAACAAAATTGAGGATATTTACCTGGAATTTTTCTACAAATTGTCTCAACAGTTTTTTATCTGCCGCCACTTCCTTATTTCCGATATAAAGAACTCCCCCATGTAGTATTGTTCCAAAAATATCCTCGGCCGAGGGATCAAAGTAATATTCATTCAATTGCAAAGCATGAATACCCGGCTCTAACTTAAACATTCGTCCGAACCATGTCAATTGGTTGACGACATTTCGGTGCGTGGTAATCACCCCTTTGGGCTGACCTGTGGTACCGGAGGTATAGATGATATAGGCCAGATTTGAAGCATTGGAAGAGAGGATGCGGGGAAGCGAGGAAGCGAGGAAGTTAGAAAATTCTAAAGAATCAATAAAAATAATTTCAAGGTTCTTCTTTTCTTCTTTTTCTTTTCCGCTCTTCTCTTTTTCCAAAATCCTTGCTATAACCAGGATTTTGGCGGCACTGTCTTTCAGAAAATAATCGATTCGTTCTTGTGGGCACTGGGGATCAATGGGTAAATAGGCCCCACCCGCTTTCAATATTCCCAAAAGCACGGTTATCATTTGTATTGAACGTTCCGTTTTGATTGCAATAATGGTATCGGGTTCAACTCCTTTTTCTTTCAATAAATATGCTATTTGATCTGATTTATCATTCAATTCCCGGTAAGACAATTGTATACTGCCTCCCGCTAAGGATGGACCGACCACAGCCATATTTTCTGGTGTCCGTTCCACCTGCTCTTCAAATAAAAGATGGATGGTTTTATCTTTTGGATAATCAGCCGCCGTATTGTTGAAATCATATAATATTCGGTGTTTTTCTTCTTCAGATATGATCTCTATTTCCGAAATTTTTATTTTTGGATTTTTTAGAACGGAGGATAAAACTTTCTTGAAATAGGTAATAAATCGCTCAATTGTTTCTATTTTAAAAAGTCTTGTGCAGTATTCAAAAGAAAAAGATAATTTGTCACCTCTCTCAACTACACTGAGGCTTAGATCAAATTTCGCTGTCCGATTATCATATTTATAATGTTTTAGCTTAAATCCAGGCATTTCAATCTTTGAAATTTCAAAGTCTTCCAGTACGAACAGCACATCAAATAAAGGATTACGGCTTACATCACGCTTTATATCTATTTTTTCCACCAATTTATCAAAAGGAAAATCCTGGTTTTCAAGTGCTTCCGATGTTCTCTGTCTTACCACCTCGATAAATTCCGCAAAGGATTTCTCATTTTTAGGATAATTCCGAAGCGCAAGAGTATTCACAAACATCCCAATAATATATTCTAACTCAGCATTCATTCGACCTTCTGTGGGGGTTCCAACAAGTATATCTTCCTGTTGACTAAGCTTGGACAAAAATACAGTGAAAAAACTTAGCAATACGATGAAGGGTGTAATACCTTCAAATTTAGCCATATTCATTAAATTTTTTGAGTCTTCTTCGTTAATCTCGAATTCGATGGAGGCCCCCTCAAAGCTTTGAGTGGATGGTCTGGTATAATCATATGGGAGGTTTAGTACAGGGATTTCACTATAGAACTGCTCAAACCAATACATTTCCTGGTTTTTTAGGGTCCCTTTTTTCAATTCACGCTGCTGCCATTCAGAATAGTCTTTGTATTGGATTTTCAATTCCGGTAATTGGCTTTCGTTTCCTTTATAAAAATATGTGAAATTGTTGATTAAAATACCGCAGGAAGCGCCATCCGATATGATATGGTGCATATCTACTATCCAGACATAGGTACTATCCGGTAGTTTGATTAGTCCAGATCGCATTAAAGGGGTCTGGGATAAATCAAAAGGTCGAATGAAACGATAGAATATTTCTTCATAATTAGTACTATCTTTAACCTCCTCATACTGTAATAAAAAATTCACTCCGCTATGAATTCGTTGCACCGGTTCATCATTCAATTCTTCAAAGGAGGTTCTTAAACTCTCATGTCTGGCTATTAACTTCTTTATTGTTACTTCAAGCTTTTCTTTATCTATGCCTTCTTCAAATTCTAAAGCCATTGGCATGTTATACGCAGTACTGGTTGAATCCATCTTTTGAAGAAAATACAACCGCTTTTGGGTCGAAGATAATTCATAATATTCTTTTTCTTCTACCGGGTTTATATTTTCATATTTTGACGATTTTGTTCTTCCTATATATTCTGCTAATTTTCTAATGGTGGGGCTTTTAAATATCTCTGCCACCAATACTGTTACATTAAATTCTTTCTTAATTTTTGAAATAAGCTTCATGGCATTTAATGAATGTCCCCCCAAACGGAAGAAATTATTATCGATACCTATTTGATCTTTTTCTAAATGTAAAACATTGGCCCATATTTCTACCAATTTTTTCTCTTTTTGATTACCTGGGCCGAAATAATCCGTTCCCTTTTTTATTCCCGGTTCAGGAAGCGACTTCCTGTCTATTTTCCCATTGGTTGTTAACGGTATACTCTCCAATCGAACAAAATAAGAGGGAATCATATGATCGGGCAATTGCTTCGATAAGTACTCTCTCAATTCTGATGTTAAGGTTGCATGAAGAGTGTCGAGTGATTGGGGGATAATATAAGCACATAAATAATTTTCTCCACAATCGTCTTCACTCGATAAGACTAGCGCTTCCTTGATTAAATTGTGTTTCACTAAATGGGATTCGATTTCTCCCAATTCTATCCGGAATCCTCTTATTTTGACCTGATTATCCATTCTTCCCAAAAATTCGATATTCCCATCCTTAATCCATCGGACCAAATCTCCCGTTCGGTACAATATTTCGTCTTGAACAAAAGGATTTTTTAGAAATTTCTCTGCTGTTAATTCCGTATTATTCAAATATCCCCTACCTACACCTTCTCCTCCAATATATAATTCTCCTACCACTTTTATGGGAACAACTTTCATCCATTTGTCAAACACATAGACTACAGTATTATCAATAGGTTTGCCCACAGGCAATTCAGTTAAAACTTCATCGATATCCTCAAACTTCACTTTCATTTCTAATGAAGTCACTGTGGTTTCCGTTGGGCCATATTCATTGTAAAAATCACAATGTCTGCCAAATTTTTTAGCTAATGATATGGGACATACATCTCCTCCAGAGATTATTCTTTTCAATCTATGAAAATTTCTCAAGTTAATATGATTTAAGAATGAGGGCACTGCATGAAGGTGGGTAATACCATGGCAAACTATATATGCTTCAAATTCACCCTCTTCCATTAGCTTATTTTTGTCAATCAAAACTAAAACCGCTCCTGAAAATAGAGTTATAAATATTTGTTCCACAGATGCGTCAAAACAGATAGAGGAAAATTGTAATATCCGGTCGTATTCTCTTATATTGAAGTATTTCGCCTGGGAAAAAACACAATTTACTACTGAAAAATGGCCTATCAAAATTCCCTTTGGTTTTCCTGTTGATCCTGAGGTATAGATTATATAGGCAAGATTAGAGGAATTTGTTTTAGTAAGTTGAGTGCCTCGATTGGGGTTACTAGCGGATTCAATCATCACTTCATTATTGACTGATATTTCTATTGAACTGTCCTCCAAAATATAATCGATTCGGGCTTGAGGGTATTCGGGATCAATGGGCAAATAGGCACCCCCTGATTTCAGAATTCCCAATATACCTATTATCATTTCAAGCGAACGTTCAATCATAATACCGACAATTGTATCAGGCTCCACACCTTGCTCTTTCAAGCAATGTGCTAAACGATTGGACTTTTCATTTAATTCCCGGTAGGTAATTTGTGCTATTTCTCCAGTTCTGCCGCTTTCGTTAATATTTTCTGGCTTACAGCATTCTGTCCTCCGTGGTCTATCTTCGGCCCTCAGCCGTCGGCCTACTAACGCTATTCTATCCGGTGTTTTTTCCACCTGGTCATCAAATAATTGATGCACGGTCTTATCTCTGGGAAAATTTGCCAATGTGCTATTAAATTCATACAATATATGTTCCTTTTCCTTTCTGAATATGATTTCTATATCGGTAACTTTCCTGTCGGGATTATCTACCATTTCTGTTGTAATACATATTATATGCTCTGCCAATTTTGCAAAAACATCTTTATCGAAAACCTCTTGTGGGTAAGTAAAAGTGAATTCAATATTATCGTGTATCATTATGGCAATGGATAAATTATAATGTGTGATTTCGACCATAGAATATGAATTAATATATAGTTGGTGGTGCTCAGCTATATACTGTCTGTCCAGCGGGTAATTCTCAATCACCAAAACGCAATCAAAAAGTTCTTGCGTATTATCCAGTTCGCTGTACTCTCTTATATGAACCAGGGGTGTATGTTCATACGCTTTCCTGGTTTGTTGTTCTTTATCGATGCGATAAAGCCAATCCAAAACCGTTTCACCGGGAAATTTTTGAACTCGAAAGGGTATGGTATTAATAAATAGTCCCACCATTTTTTCGATGCCGTGGATATTTCCATCTATTGATCTGCCTGCCACGGTTGTGCCAAAGATGACGTCATCGCTGTTGGTGTATTTTTGCAATAACACTCCCCAGGCGCTATAGAAAAAGGTAGCCAGGGTGATTTTATGTGACTTGCTAAAATCCTTTAATTTATTGGCTGAGCCCCTTTCCAATCGGAAAGAATAATTTTCCGTACAGATTGTGGGTGAGCTTTTTTTCGTTTTTACAGGAAACACGGTTTGTGTATCGAATCCATCTAAATAATTTCTCCAAAATTCTTCTTGATTTTGAGTATCCTGATGTTGAATCCATCTAATAAAATCCTTGAATTTCGTCTTAACTGGTTTAATTAATTCTCTCCCCCTGGACAAATCATCATAAGCCTTAAAAAATTCCTTCAAGATAATCCCATTGCTCCACCCGTCGTACAAAATATGATGGTTACTGATAATAATCTCAAATTGATCGTCTTCCATTTTACATAAGATAACTCGAAAGGGTACCTGGTTCAGATCGAATTTTTCTGCCCGGTCTTTGGTTTTTACCTTCTGGAGCAGTTTTTTTTTCTCTCTGGTAGCATGGGGTGAAAAATCATAAAAATCCGGTTGAAGTTTATGATGTTTCAGAATGATTTGGATCGGGTTTTCTCTTTCTTTCCATCGAAAAACGGTGCGAAGTACTTCATTTGTTTCAACGACAACGTTCCATGCTTGTTCGAATAACTGTATATTAATTTTTCCTTGGATAGATAAGCTTAATTGCACGGAATAGTACTCGCTTCCTGGTTCTTTCAAATAGTAAAAAAGCAATCCTTCCTGGATCGGTGATAACGCAAGGATATCCTCTATATCTGTATTGTCGAATATTCTCATTCTAAAACAACCTCCTTTGCATGCAAGGTGAACACATCTTTTGATTACGATTGTTAGCCCATTGATTGGCAATCACAATTAATATTTTCAAAGATCTCAATTTTTTGTGCACCATTAAAGTTTGCAATAGACTCGCGAAGTCTTTCCATGCATTTTGGACAGGAAGTAGGAATTCTATTATCTGACAGTCCCTCGTCACTCATACCGACAAACAATGTTCCTAAGTGATGGGTTTTACGAATTACATCAACAACACTCCAGAGATTTATCAGTTTGTACTCACCTTTATTATATGCAACCTCTAAGTCTGTGTTGTGTGTAATAAAAACTGGTTCAAATGCAATTCTGAATGGAATTTCATATTTGTTGCAGAGATCGGCGATTTCATGAGCGCTTTTAACAGCATCGGTGACTACATCAGATTCAGATAGGGTCATTGTACCAATCAATAAATAAGCTTGAAATGAAACTCCAGTTTCCGAACATACTCTAACTACACGTTCAACCTCACTCCAGGGCATTCCTTTTTTTATAATCTCCTGCCTTAAAGTTTCGTTCGTTGTTTCCACACCGATACCAAGTTCGAGTATTTGATCCTCTCGTAACATTTTTTTCAATTCTATGAGTTTTTCCTTATTAACATATTCGGTACGAGATTCAATCAATATTTTTTTAAGTCCAACAGTAGAGCTAAACCGACGAAAGGCTTGACTAATAAATGAGCTTGGGACTTCTTTGTCATGAAGAGATGAGCCTAGTGTAAGTAAATCGATTTGTTCAACTCCACCCTCTCCTATCTTTATGTTTTCTAAGGCGTTTTCTAACTGATTTAACAACCACTCCGGCACCACATTTATGTCAGGGATAGAGTGTTGCTTGAAGTTACACATGATACAACACTCTTTGTGTTCCTTATGATAAAAACAGCCATTTGTTCTTAATACGACCATCAAACGTTTAGATTCTTTTTGGCAAATATTTACAGGTGTTCTGAGCACAAAAGCAGGTTGTCTTATCTTGTCGATATTTGCTTTTGAAACTATAGTATGAAATTCTTCTTTATTTATAATAGATGAAAGTGGCCGAGAGACCCGATATAAGTCATCGAAATAAGACTCATATTTTTGATAAACCCACTTCATAGCTGGTGTTGTAACCCATTGGTATTCCGAGATAATCATCTCTCCCTTTTTGGGAATAGCGGTTCCGACGCAGACGTCTCCGATAAGAACAAAATCATCACTTAAGTCATTTTTGTCATCCAGTTCATGATGCGAGATAACCCTGACGTCTATATTGGTATCTAAGAGACATTTCAGATGCTTTAGTTGAAATCGGTCTAAAGAATCTAAGTTATCAGCATCCGGGACGATATATATTCTGATTATTTTAACCCCACGTTTAGCAGCTTCTTCCTGTTCAAGCATATAGGCCCTAAATGCAACTCTATCAATACCTTTAACGGCTTCTGGATTGGCGTAAAATGGGTGAGTGGCCTTATAGAAATCATTACTCTTAAGTTCACGAATTGCATTGCCGTCATGTTGATAGACGAATGATGAGCCGTTGATATAATATTTTCCTGATACTAACGACTCTAAATTTTGATACAACTGTTTTTTGAGGCATTGAATGGGGATATCTGCAAATTCCGATAATGCCCTTAATCCCTGTTTAACCATGGGGAAATTTGGAGATTTGCCCATAAGACGTATTTTTTCAAAGTAATATTCTAATGAACCGTTTGATATTTGTAATTTTGTGGAGTTTATCCTTTCCAAAATTAGCTTAAATAGTCTTAAAGTTATCTCAGAAGCCAATGTTCTTACGTTCGAGCTTTGTCTGTCGGTTAGTTGAAGATAGTGGCGAGAAGCTATCTTACTTGGGAGTTGCCCGTGTGGGAAATTTTCAGTTAAAACCGGCAAGATGAATTGCCGACGTAATTCCAAAGATTGCTCTCGATTTAACGCCCATTCAAGTTCACGATTTACCCATTCAGATTTAAGAGCATCTCGATCGAGAAACAGAAGAACGTAGTCTGATTGCTCATTTATTTCCGTTTCAATTGCGATACCAAAATCCTCTCCCCAACAAAGACGGTCTTCATCAAGCCATGAACGCAAAAATTGGGGTAATTGTCCTATAATCTCTCTGATGAGAGGCTTCTCTCTGTTAGAATGAGAAAAAAAAATTTTCACGTCCTACCTCCGTTTATTGTGGATTGCATCGTAAAAATAATTATAACACACCGGGAAAAGAATGTCAATTCCATTTGTAAAAAAAGTGATTTTAATTTTTTATTTTGACCACGAAGAACACGAGAACGAAACGAGGGCAGTCCTTCATGAGGCCGATAAAAACCGTTTGCAGCAAATATTGTTCAACCTGGTGGAGAATGCCGTTAAGTTTACCGAAACAGGAACAATAACCATATCGGCAAATTTAAAAGATGATATGCTGCACATCCGGGTAGCGGACACCGGAATTGGAATTCCCGATGAGAAGTTCGAAATCATATTCGAGTCCTTTGAACAGGTGGAAGGATCGACTGCCAGACCTTATGGCGGAACAGGTCTCGGTTTAGCCATTACAAAAAAACTGGTGGAATTGCATGGTGGAAAAATATGGGTAGAATCAACAGTTGGTAAAGGGTCCACTTTTACTTTCACCCTTCCTATTTCTCAAGAGATGGTAATCGAAAAACCGGGTATTGAATCTTCCCCGGGAGAAATTCCCGTATTCGAAACCTCGAAGTCGATTGAAGAACAACATGAAACCGGCATTCCACAAGATATTCAGCCTTCATGTGATTTCCATATCCTGGTGGTAGACGATGACCCGGTAAACCGCCAGGTAATACGAAATTTCCTGGCCATGCAAAAATGTTCCGTTACTGAAGCCTCCAGCGGCGCTGAAGCATTGAAGATTTTGCAAGATAAAAATCCCTTCGATCTCATTTTATTGGATATTATGATGCCGCGTATGTCCGGGTATGAAGTGTGCAGGAAAATCCGGGAACGTTACCCGGTAAATGAGCTTCCCATCATCTTTATCACTGCCAAAAACCAGGATGAAGACCTGGTTACTGCGTTTAACGAAGGGGGCAATGATTTTATCGCAAAACCTGTTTCCAGGGTTGAACTCCTGGCGCGAATCCAAACCCATCTCAAACTCCTGAAATACCAGGATAAAATGATTCAATCTGAAAAAATGGCCAGCCTGGGGGTTTTATTGGCAGGGATTGCGCATGATCTCAACAATCCCGCATCTGTTATCAAGATGAACGCAGAGTTTTTTTCCGGTGCATGGAAAGACATTGCTCCCATATTAGAACAATATGCAAGTGGTAATGATGATCTGAAAATTGGCGGTTTATTTTATGGAGATTCGAAAGATGAAATCGAGAAATTAATATCCGGTCTATTGAATAGCTCCGGGCGAATCAGTCACCTTATCAATGAACTAAAAAAACTCTACGTGGAAACAGATTCTACTCAAACTACAACCATCGATATTAATAAGGTAATTCAATCATCAGTCAACTTGACCCATCATATGATTAAAAAAGCAACCCGACATTTTGCCCTCGAATTGGGTGAGGGGGTACCCAATATTTATGGCAATGACTATAATATGCAAAGAGTGTTTGTCAATTTAATCCAGAATGCCTGCCACTCCATGGAGAATGATACAAAGGGGATATGTATATTGAGCGATTTCGATAAGAGTACCAACGAAATCATTGTGAAAGTAAGAGACGAGGGGATTGGAATCGATGAAAAACACATGAAATATATTAAAGATCCATTTTTTACCACCAAAAGGGATACGGGGGGAACCGGGCTTGGATTGTGGATTTCCTCTAAGATTATAAAGGAACATGGTGGAATTATGGATTTTGAATCGAAGCCGGGGAAAGGAACCACCGTATCGGTTCATCTGCCGGTGAAACCCATAGATAACGAAAACAACCAATTATAATGGAGGTAATACAATGAACCGAGAACTATACCCCGAATATCCTATTCTGATTGTAGATGATGTTCAGGATTTTTTAAATAGTATGAATATTAAATTAAAATCAAATGGGATAAATAATGTGGAATGCTGCCGGAACAGTCTTGATGTGATGCAGAAATTGAAAGAAAAGAGATATTCTCTAATTCTCCTGGATATTGGAATGCCAGGGAAAACTGGGAATGAACTTTTACCTGAAATTCTCGTTGCGTATCCGGATATGGGGATCATTATGATAACGGCATTCTCCGATGTTAAACTCGTTTTGGAATGCATGGAAAAAGGAGCCATGGACTATCTGGTCAAGCCAGTGGAAACAATCCAGTTGATAAAAACAATCAAAAATACCTTAACCTTCATGGCAACGAAAATAGAAAATAGCCGTTTAAAACAATATCTTTTATCTGATGCGCCTGAAAACCAGGGATATTTTAGCCATATCGTCACCCGGAATAAAAAAATGCTGGATATTTTTAAATTTATCGAAATCATTGCAAAATCGGAAGACCCGGTGGTGATTACCGGTGAAACCGGTGTAGGAAAAGAATTGATTGCCCAGGCAATTCACAATGCCAGTGGTAGGAAAAAAGGATTGGTGGCCGTAAATATCGCCGGCCTGGATGATACGTTATTCTCAGATACACTCTTTGGCCATAAAAAAGGCGCCTTTAATGATGCATACCAGGACCGCGATGGATTGATTGTAAAAGCTGAAGGTAGTACGCTTTTGCTTGATGAAATCGGCGACCTTTCCTTACAATCGCAAGTAAAATTATTACGATTGCTCCAGGAAAAAGAATACCAACGACTTGGTGATGACCAGGTAAAAAAATCCAATGCACGAATCGTGGTGGCCACAAACCAGGACCTCAATAAATTCATGGAAGAAGGTAAATTCAGAAAAGACCTTTATAGTCGGCTTGAGCATC
>Ga0315276_10004122_pt1 | contig 13355 bp, 8 predicted proteins | sample YL17G05_0_MG_FD_204542 | JGI IMG/M metagenome (GOLD analysis project Ga0315276, IMG submission 204542) | Sediment microbial communities from Yellowstone Lake, YNP, Wyoming, USA - YL17G05_0 | ecosystem: Environmental > Aquatic > Freshwater > Lake > Sediment | place: USA: Wyoming | collected...
GGTTCAAATCCCCCCGCCCCGACGAAAAAGGGCAGTTTTGAGGTTATTGGAAGTAGGACTGTAACCAGATTGTAACCAGTGGCGCACTTTGCGGACAGGGATCTGCCCAAAGCGCGCCATTTTTATGAAGAAGACGCTCGCAGCTTGTCCAGGAACCAAGCGGTCGAAGGGGAAAATCCATCCGTCCGAACGAAAAAGGGCAATTTTTTGAATGCGCTTGTCCAGGAACCAAGCGGTCCCGTAGACAAAGTTTCGCAATCAAAGCAGAGGATCCTGTCTTCATCGAATTGAAGGCAGGACTATTTTGTCAGAGAAAGATCGGATGGCCTTGTAGCCTTTCTGTTTTGATGGCGGCTCGGTGAGATTCAGTCTTCTGAAGTCGACATAAATACAGTTGCGCTCTGAATTCGCCCCCTTCCTCCCTCCTGATTCCCAGTTGCTCTTGTTGGTGAAGCGACCACATCGTTGATTTCGTAGAAGGCTCGGACAAATCCGGGCATTTTCAATGTAACAAATAGTGGACACGGTGACTGGCAGCAGTTGACAATGGTGAGGGCGAGAGATATATTTGCACCATAAGCGTTTGGCGCCCGATGGCTCCCTCAGCTTCTGGGCCGCCGCCCTGGACCCTGATCCAGTACCTCTGTCTTAGAGCCCACCCCGACGACCCCTCGGCTGACAAGCAAGGAAGTACCCTGATTCTGTCCTGACACGAGAGCCCAGCAGTCCAAGAGGGGAGTCTTTCTTTCTCTTCTGTAGCCGCGGTTCCTGTCCCCTGTAGGGGATTCCCCGGGGACGACTGACGCACAATGTCGTGTGCCCGCGGGAGAAAGAAGGCTTAGCGCCAATGAGGTTGCCATTGAAGTTAAATAGGAGCGGTTTTAGAGATCATGCCTAGGCCAATATCCGGAATGAGAGATCTGGTTTTGTCCTTTTTAGTACTCATGAGTATGTCTCCGCATATTTACTCTCTGCAGTCAGACCTCGCCTTCGAAACTCTTTCTGTTGATCAAGGAATGCCAACCAATGTTCAACATATCCTACAAGATAGAACCGGTTATCTGTGGTTTGCTACCTGGAGCGGCCTTTACAAATATGATGGCTACAGCGTTGTTTCTTATAGGCATCAGCTTGAAGATACTACCAGTCTATTCGATAATACTCTGTCTGTCGTGTATGAAGACAAAGCAGGAGTTCTATGGTTAGGATCAGACAGTGGGCTTGAGAGGTTTGATCCGACATCGGAGACCTTCACTCATTATGCCCCCAACCCCTCTGATACCGGAAATAATAGTAGTAATCAAGTCCTGGCCATTTGTGAGGACAAATTCGGGGTGCATTGGGTTGGAAGCGGGAATGGTTTATACAAATTTGATAGAGTGACGGAAGAGTTCATAGCTCTGCGACATGACAGCACAGATCCCGGCAGTATATCTGATAATTCCGTATATGCAATCTATGAGGACAAGGAAAGGTCGCTCTGGTTTGGAACCGGAGCAGGTCTTGACAAACTGGAGTTTGAAACAGGGAAGTTCACACACCACACTCCAAAATACATTGTTACATCATTGTGTGAAGATGACGCCGGCATATTATGGTTGGGGACGACAGAAGCATTATTACAATTCGACACGAAAGCAGGCGCATTCTCTATGCATCGTCTTGATCCAAACAAGCCACGGGACCGCATTAACCAGATCTGCCAGGACGTTGTCACAGGTTCACTTTGGATAGGAACACGCAATGGGCTATTTAACCTCGACAAAGGATCAAATCAGCCTATTCGCTATTCCCTTGAGAGAATACCTGCAGTATGCAGTGAACGTTCCGGAACACTTTGGGTCGGTACAGATATTGGTGTCAAAAAGCTCAACCGGAGAATACAACCGTTCAAGAAGTATTCAATGAATGAAGTGGCGTGTGCCATCGTGAATGGGATCGAAGGCACAGTATGGATCTTTGCACGCAATGATTGGTGGAAACAATTCGACATACGAAAAGAACAATTTGTTCCATATTCTTTTGGCAGAGATTCCTTGTACTATGTCTATCCGGAAGGTGATCTGGTACTTGTTGAAGAGGGAGGGGGCTTCCACATTCGAGATCCTCTTGGCAACATAGCATTTCGCATGGATCCTTCCTGGAAAGAATCTATGGGTGATATTTCTTTCACCTGGAAAACCAAAAGAGGATACTATTTCGGATCTCACAGAGGCGGTCTCTATCTTCTTGATCCTAGAACAAACGGTGTCACAACAATTGGAAACTTGAAACAGGCTATCTACTATATCTATGAAGATACCTTTGGTTTACTCTGGGTCGCCACCTATGGGGGCAAATTGTTTTGCTACAATCAGGTACAGGGGACATTTGTCGAATCCATTTCTGATCCCAAGAATCCGTCAAGCATAAGTGGAAGACAGATTTATCAGATTTACGAGGACAAGAAGGGAAGATTATGGTTAGCCACAATGTCCGGCTTGAGTAGATATGAACGCTCAACGATCAGCTTCATTGACTTGACCGAAACAAATGGTTTGCCAGGTAAGAACATACGGGGAATTCTCGAGGATGATCGTGGCTATTTGTGGCTCAATACCACCAAAGGCATTTCGAAGTTCGATCCTGAGACAAATCATTTCAGGAATTATGATGTGTCGCATGGGCTGGAACTGGCGGCCGATGCTTTCTACGGAATGGGGTGTAAGACAAGAAACGGTGAAATGTATTTTGGGGGTGCACGGGGCTTTACACGTTTTCATCCCGACAGTATCAAAGACAACGCGTTCATTCCGCCGGTAGTCATAACATCCGTTAGGACGTTTGACAAACCCTATCCGCTCTCTCATGGGATCCGGTTATCACATAATGACAATTTCATTTCATTCGAATTCGCGGCGCTAAGCTTTGTAAGTCCGGAAAGGAACCAGTATGCTTATAAGATGGAAGGATTGGATAGGGATTGGGTGTATGCAGGGACTCGGCGCTATGCATCCTATCCGGGCCTGGAACCGGGCGAGTATGTGTTCAGGGTGAAGGGCTCAAATAATGATGGGGTATGGAATGACGCCGGCACTTCAATCTCAATAATCATCTCTTCTCCCTGGTGGAAAACCACCTGGGCGTACATTCTCTATTCGCTTCTGGTTCTGAGTGGGATGTATATGACTTGGAGAATGCAGGTGAAGAGAATGAGAATGGCCCATGAATACGAAATGGGCAGGCTCGAAGCAGAAAAGCTGCACGAAGTGGATGAAATGAAGTCGCGCTTCTTTGCAAACATATCCCATGAGTTTAGAACACCGCTTACTTTGGTACTGGGACCGATAAAGCAAATTATCCAAAGAACAAAAGAGGATGACACCAGAGATGATCTAAGAGTTGTCCACAAGAATGCGACCAGACTGCTTAAGCTTGTAAACCAGTTGCTTGATATATCTAAGCTTGAATCGGGCGCCATGAAGCTTCAGGCGATTCATCAAAACATTGTTCCGTTAGTGAAAGCTCTGACGCTCTCATTTACCTCGTATGCAGAAAGGAAAAGAATTACATTGACATTCAATTCAGGAGAAGATCAAATATTTGCATACATAGAGACGGATAAGATTGAGAAGATCATTACGAACATACTCTCGAATGCATTCAAATTCACTCCGGAAGGGGGTAGAATCGAAGTCGATGTAACAGAAGATTCCCGCCTAGACTCGATTGTCACGACGAGGCAGGAAGGCTACGTAACTGTTCGTATCAAGGATACGGGGATTGGGATTCCGGCCGACAAGATACCCAGAGTATTCGACCGTTTCTACCAGGTGGACGGAAGCCATACCAGAGAACGGGAAGGAACGGGAATCGGACTGTCATTGACAAAAGAAATGGTTGAATTGCATAAAGGAACAATCGAAGTCGAGAGTGTAGAGGGTAAGGGAACAACGCTTGTGGTTCGTATTCCTTTGGGGAAAGAGCACCTGAAGCCGGAAGAGATATGCGAACCCGAGAAGGGTGAAGAGAAGATCCACTCTGCCGGCGGACAGGGCTCTTTTGTCCCGGAGGAGATGATCTCCCATGAAGAAACCAAAGTGGAAAAACCTGGGATTGATGCAATCACCGAAACAGAGGAACCATTACTGCTGATCGTGGAAGATAATGCCGATGTTAGAAATTACATAAAGAGTAATATGCGTCAAGATTATAGAATTCTGGAAGCCATAGATGGAGAAGATGGCTGGAGGAAATCCATTGAGCACATGCCTGATGTGATTGTAAGCGATGTCATGATGCCAAAAATGGATGGATTCATGCTTTGTGATAAACTCAAGACAGATGAGAGAACAAGCCACATACCTGTCATCTTGCTTACAGCGAAGGCTTCAAGTCAGGATAAGATAGAAGGATATGGCACGGGTGCGGATGACTACATAATGAAACCATTTGAACCGGAAGAAGTTAAGGCGAGAATAAGAAATCTCATTGAACAAAGGAAACGAATTCACGAGCATTTCAGAAAACATGGATTGTTAGACATAGAACAAGAGAAGATCACACCTGTTGATGCAAGGTTTCTCCAGAAGGTCTATGATTTGGTGATGCATAGGGTCTCGGAAAGCTCGTTGAATGTTGAATCTGTTGCTGAAAGTCTCGGGCTAAGCCGATCTGTTCTACATCGGAAGATCGTGTCCCTGGTTGGAGAGACGCCCGGGAAATTAATCAGAGGAATACGGCTTAAGAAAGCCGCAGACCTCATCGAACAACAGTTCGGGAATCTCTCGGAAGTAGCATTTGAGGTCGGATTCAGTAATCCCGCCTATTTTTCTGAGGCCTTCAAGAGGCAATTTGGGATGTCACCATCTCAGTATCAGCACAAGTTTGCCGATAGCGCAAAGAAAGTGTAAGTAATTGACAGAAATCTGGTAGATAGCCCGCCGCCTAGATCTTACCTTAGAGCCATCACAAAACATCCCCCCCTGCCTCATTGGCACTCGTGTTCTTTGGAGATCATCGAGACATACATGACGTGCGTTCTCGGCAGGCATGTTGGGAATGCTAACAACAGAGACAAATCGACGCTAGAGGCAGTTGCAGAGGAGGCTACAATGACAATCAGCATTGTGAACCCTTCGACTCTTTTCTCTAGGATCCTGCAGAGGACTGTTTGTTCACTAATCGCACTACCTATTGTTCTGCTTCTGGGTCCAATAATTTCCCTGGCCGAAATCAAAGGAGGCAGTTTCGAATTCGAGGGAAGGATGCGGAACTACCTTGTTTTCCTCCCGCAGAACTATGATGGTGTCACCAAGATCCCGCTTGTGTTCAACTTGCACGGCTACACGCTGTGGGCCCAGCAGCAGTTGGACTATTCTCAGATGAATTTGGTAGCTGACACAGCAGGATTTGTTGTTGTGTACCCCAATGCTGTCACGCCAGAGACAACGTGGAATAGCGGAATCTATGATAGTCCGATTGCTCCTCCGAATCCAAACATAAATGACGTTGGATTCCTGAGTACCCTAATCGATACTCTGGCTCAACGCTACGCCATTGATACGAAGAGGATTTATACTTGTGGTTTTTCCAATGGTGGTTTCATGAGTTTCAAACTAGCATGTCAACTCAGCAAGAGAATTGCGGCTATTGCATCTGTTGCTGGTGTAATCTCGTACTCAACCGCAAGTAACTGCAATTGTAGTCATCCCATGCCGGTCTTGATCGTCAATGGTACGGCCGATGGCGTTGTCCCCTATGCCGGTAGATCGGGTTATCATTCGGTAGAACAGACCGTGAGCTTCTGGACTACCCATAATCAGTGTTCCAAATCTGACACAACATCGTTGCCGGACATAGATGCTTCAGATGGATGTACCGTTCAGAGAATCAGATTCTCGGATTCATCCGGCAATCACAGGGTGATTTTCAACAAAGTATTAAACGGTGGGCATAGCTGGCCGGGCGGTGACAAACGATACCTTGTTCTAAGTTGGGGTGATATTGGTAGAACAAACGGAGATATCAATGCAAGTGCAGAAATATGGAACTTCTTGAAAACGAAGGAACTATCTCAGCCTACTACGGAGGTGAGCCTGTCCCAATGCCTAATTGAAATGTCATTGTTCCAAAACTACCCAAATCCGTTCAATCCGAGCACAGAAATAGGGTACGGGGTACCGGGAACAGAGTACGTGACGCTGAAGGTGTATGATCTTCTCGGCAGAGAAGTGGCAACGCTTGTGAATGAACGAAAAGCACCGGGATCGTACTCTGTCAGTTTCGACGCGAGTGGACTGGCGAGCGGGGTGTACTTCTACAGGCTTGAGGCTGGAAACTTTATGCAGACGAAGAAACTCATCGTACTCAGATGACGGTCTGATTGATGCGAAAACAGGTCGCAGACCCCACGCTGACAACCCCCTGGTTGCGAGCATCGCATCATACTAATTCTGCCCTGGAGCAATTGCCTCGAAAGGAGGACAAGATGAGAACCAAATCCATCTGTCTCGCACTGGCAATCGTATTGCTATGCCACCCTGCGCAGTCTCAGTGGGTACAAACCAACGGACCATACGGTGGTCCTGTGGATTGTTTTGCTGCAAGTGGGGCAAATATCTTTGCTGGAACTTGGTGGGGCGGTGTCTATCTTTCCACCAACAATGGTACAAACTGGACTCAAACCGGTCTGACAGAGAGTTCCATTGCTTGTCTCACGACCTCTGGCGATAATCTCTTTGCCGGAGGTTGGGACGGTGTTTTTCTTTCCACCGACAACGGCACACGCTGGACACAAACCGGCTTGACGAACACGAATGTCGATGCTTTTGCGGTCTCAGGTACGAACATCTTCGCTGGAACTGGGACCGGTGGTGTCTTTCATTCGACCAACAATGGCACAAGCTGGACTGCAGTCAATACCGGTTTGCCAACGAATACAGGGGTTAGTGCCCTTGCCGTCTCAGGTACGAATCTTTTCGCCGGGACCTGGGATGGCGTCTTTCTCTCCACTAACAACGGCACAAACTGGACTTCGGTCAATACCGGTTTGCCAACGAATACAGGGGTTAGCGCTTTTGCCGTCTCAGCTGCGAACATCTTCGCTGGAACTTGGGGCTTGGGTGTTTATCTCTCCACCAACAACGGCACAAGCTGGACACCGGTCCACACGGGCATGCTGGATAGTACGCGCATTGCTGTTGGGTCGCTTGCGGTCTCAGGTACGAGCATCTTCGCTGGAACTGGGGGGGATGGCGTCTTTCATTCGACCAACAATGGCACAAGTTGGACTGCAGTCAATACCGGTTTGCCAACGAATAGAATTGTTGGCGCGCTTGCCGTCTGGGGTACGAGTATCTTCGCGGGAACTGGAGGGGATGGCGTGTTCCTTTCCACCAATGATGGCACGAGTTGGACCGAGGTCAACACGGGGATGCTGAACAACTATGTCAAGGCACTCGGAGTGTCCGGCACTAGTGCTTTTGCAGGAGACCTAACTGGAGGGGTCTTTCGTTCGACCAACAATGACAGTGGCTGGACTCGACTCAATTTTCATGTGGATGCGGATTCATATGTCACGTGTTTTGCTGTCATCGGGAAGGCTCTCTTTGCAGGTACGGCTGGTGTGTGGGGCACTGGCTTGGGTGTCTTCCTTTCCGTAAACAATGGCGCAAGCTGGTCTAAAGTCAATGTCGGTTTGACAGGTAGAGATGTGAGAGCACTTGCCGTCACCGGGACAAATCTTTTCGCCGGGACCTATGATGGCGTCTTCCTTTCCACCAATAACGGCACAAGCTGGAACGCGGTCAATTCTGGCTTGACAAATACTGCTGTTAGTTCTTTTTGCGTCTCAGGTACGAACATCTTTGCTGGAACTGGGGGCGGTGGCGTCTTTCATTCGACCAACAATGGCACAAGCTGGACGGCAATCAATACCGGATTGACGAATACTAATGTCGAAGCTCTTGCCCTCTCCGGAGGAAATCTCTTTGCCGGGACTGATCAAGGCGGCGTCTTTCTTTCCACCAACAATGGCACAAGCTGGACTGCAGTCAATTCCGGCTTGACGAATCCCACTGTCGATGCTCTTCTCGCCGTCTCCGGAGGAAGTCTTTTTGCCGGGACTGGTGGCGGCGTCTTTCTTTCCACCAACAATGGTGCAAGCTGGACAGCCATCAATTCCGGCTTGACGGACACGGAAGTCGACCAACCATACAGGAATGCGCTTGCCCTCTCAGGCACAAATATCTTTTATGGAACTCGGGGCGTCTGGAAACGACCGTTGTCACAGATGATAACGGGTGTTGAGAGTGAGCAGCAGTTGCCACAGGACTTCGTCCTTGACCAGAATTTCCCCAATCCCTTCAATCCTTCAACTTCGATTCGTTACGGCCTGCCCGAACGATCGCACGTCACCCTGACCGTCTACAATACACTCGGCCAGCAAGTGGCGGAACCTGTGCAGAGGGAGCAGGAAGCAGGATATCATGAGGTGCAGTTTGACGGAAAGAATCTCTCCAGCGGAGTATACTTCTACCGGTTGAGGGTGGGGGAGTTTGTCGAGACGCGCAGGCTGCTTTTACTTCGTTGAACTTCAGCGAAGACTGAAGAGATGTGGAGAAGACCTGCAATACACCGGGCGGAAACCGGCCCGCAATTCTCACCTCGTGCAAAATACAGCTCACACCTCCGTCGTCTTCGTGTCGTGGGCTTTGCCGTCCATAACTGCACGGATGAAGTGCAACCGGCACTGTAACCAGGCTGTAATGGAATTGTGTAACTCGATGCACTTGGTGGACAAGATTTTGAGAATAGTGCCCTATTTTCGCCGGATTGGGGGGTAGTTGCTTTTTTCGGGACCAAGAGGCCGGGGGTTCAAATCCCCCCGCCCCGACGAAAAAGGGCAGTTTTGAGGATTCAAGATACAAAACGTCGCAACTTTGAAACGCCCAAGAGGGCCTTTCACCCCAGAAAGGTGCTCGGTTTTTTCGTTGACTCCCCCCCAAGCACGATCGCTTCTCTTCCCTCACAAGAGCCCCTCTGCAACCTATTCAACAACCATCGACAGAAACTCAGTGAATATGCTGCCCCGGTTGGAAAAGGCGGGAGAGCACTATTCTGGAGGACTTAGAGACTCAGGATCAGGAGCACGACCAGTATGTGGAAAACCTGAAGAGTGGGGCACAGTCGGATTGAGGAGAGTGGATTGTGCTTCGATACTGTTGACTTTTGCCATATTGACAATTGCCTGGTGGATTACCATATTGCCGCTACACACTGGTGCGCCCGATGGCTCCCTCAGCCTCTGGGCCGCCGCTCTGGACCCTCTTCCTTCGTTGTAGAGCCCACCCCGACGACCCCTTGGTTGGTAATCCCTACGCCTCAGTGACCGTTTCTTGAACCTCACGCATTGGCTCGATGTAGGAGTGAGCGAACGCTCGAGCGTTTTCGGATTTCACTCGTACGTCTTCTTCTCTCTCCCCACATTGGCCCTTTTGAAGTGACCTAAGGCGAAAGGACCACGCAATGTCTCCACGCCACGGAATATCTCGCAGGGACTTTGTCCGTTGGGCTGTCGCGGCACCCGCAGCTCTGAGCCTCATGGAGAGTTTTCCGGAGAAGCTCGCCGCCGCGCTTCAGGACGTTGTCAAGGAATATCCCATCATCTGGCTTCAGGCCTCCACGTGCAGTGGCTGTTCGGTGTCGGTCATCAACACGATTCACCCCAGCATCAAAAACGTGATCCTCGAGCAAGTGCTCCCCGGCCACCAGCTGATTCTGGCCTATCACGGCACGCTGATGGCGGCGACAGGATCGCTTTCGGTTGAAACTGCACGCGCAACGGCCCGGAAGTATCAGAAGAAATACATCCTGGTTGTTGAAGGGGCCATTCCCACTGCGAAAACCGGGCGGTACGGCATCCTCGGCGAAGAGAATGGTCACCCCGTGACAATGATGAAATGGGTGGAATCTCTTGGAAGAGATGCCATGGCGGTGCTCACGGTGGGAACATGTGCAGCCTATGGCGGAATATCCGCGGCTGCGCCCAACCCATCGGGCAGCAAAGGTGTCTCGGAGGTCTTCACCGACCTCGGGATCACCACGCCCGTAATCAACATTCCGGGCTGCCCGTGCCATCCCGACTGGTTCATCGGCACTGTCGCGAAGATTCTTCTGTATGGCATGCCCAAGCCAAAGGAACTCGATGAACAGGGACGTCTGAAACTGTTCTATGGACGGTCTGTGCACAATCGTTGCATCAACCGGGACTATCTAGACGAAGGGATCTTTGCCAGCACCTTTGGTCAGGAAGGATGCCTGCTAGAGCTTGGCTGCAAGGGTCCGTTTACCAATGCCGATTGTCCCATCCGGCTCTGGAACGGCAGTGTGAATTGGTGTATCAACGCGGGCGCCCCGTGCATCGGATGCACAGAGAAGGGTTTCCCCGATGCCCACTCACCTATTTATCAAAGGAGGTGATCGCACATGGAAACCATCCGAAAAACCATCGCGATAGATCCGATGACCCGTATCGAAGGTCATGTAAAGATTGAAGCCGATGTCGAAAACAAGAAAGTTGTGGACGCGCGAGTGGAAGGGACACTCTATCGTGGGTTCGAGCAAATCCTTATCGGGCGCAATCCCGTTGATGCCATCCAGATCACTCAGCGGTTCTGTGGGGTCTGCCCGACGCCGCATGCCATCGCTTCAACGCAGGCATTGGAAAACGCGTTCGGCATCATGCCGCCGAACAATGGTCGCATCATCCGCAACATCATGCAGGCGGCAAACTACGTCCAATCGCATGTGCTGCATTTTTATCATCTTGCGTCGCTGGACTTTTTCCGCGGGCCCGACGTGCCGCCATTTATCCCGCGCTACGAATCCGACTACCGCGTGCCGAAAAGCTTGCAGGAAGCCTTACTTCAACACTACATTCAGGCCTACCAGATCCGCCTGAAGGCACATGAGCTTTCTGCCATCTGGTCGGGGAAAATGCCTCATGTCGCTTCCATCGTTCCCGGTGGTGTGAGTATTGTACCGCGCATCGACAATATCACCACTTCGCTCTGGCGGCTCAAAGAACTCACGGACTTCATCAATACTGTGTACCTGCCTGACGTGATCACGCTTGCGGAGGTGTACCGCGACTACTTCTCCATCGGCGTCGGGCCGAAGAACTACTTGTCCTTCGGGTTGTTCGATCTGGATGCGGAACCGGATGTGACACATCGAAAGCGGCTGTTTCCTATGGGAAGGATCGTAGATGGCAAAATGGAGAACGTTAATCCCCAGGCAATTGTTGAAGATGTCCGGTCGTCCTGGTACAGTTCCTCCTCACATCTCCATCCGTCAAAGGGGGTGACATTCCCCGAACTGGAGAAGAAGGGCGCGTACAGCTGGCTCAAGTCCCCCCGCTACGACGGGAAGGTGTACGAGGTCGGTCCGCTCGCCCGCATTGCCATGATTCAATCCAATGGAGCACACCCGAAGGGGAAGGAACTCGTGGATCAGACGCTGCGCAACCTCCAACTCGAATCATCACATCTGTCGTCAGTTATGGGCCGCCACCTTGCGCGGGCGATCGAATGCAAACTGGTGGCCGACGGGCTCGGCGACATGATCATGCAGGTGAAACTGGAGGAGCCTGTCTGTGTCCCCTACACGATACCGGAGAACGGAGAAGGGATGGGGCTCTGGTGTGCTGCACGCGGGGCTCTCGGCCACTGGGTGGAGATACGAAATGGAAAGATCTCGCGTTACCAGGCGGTCGTACCGACGACCTGGAATGCATCTCCACGCGACGACCGTGGTCAGCCGGGGCCGATCGAACAGGCCCTTATCGGCACCACGGTAGAGGATACGGAGAATCCATTCCCGCTTGCACGGATTGTACGGTCCTTCGATCCGTGCATAGCCTGTGCGGTCCACATTTGTGAACCCGGAAAGGCGGTGAAGAAATTCCGAATTCTGTGATCTGTCCGTCTGTACGCGATCATCAGACCATTCCCCCGGTTGTGATCATCGGTGTGGGGAACATCCTCTTGTCGGATGAAGGAATTGGTGTTCACGTCGTTCGCGCCCTCGGACGACAGAGGCTGACACGCCGCATCGAACTCATTGACGGGGGAACGGGAGGCTTGGTACTTTTAAACACGATGCTCCATCGCGAGAGAGTCATCATCGTCGATGCTGTGTCCCTGAGGGCGCCACCGGCTTCGGTGTTTTGCTGGGAGCCTGGGGACTGTCGCGACAGAAGGAGCCCGTTTCTCTCTGCCCACACGGAGGGAGTCCAGGACATCGTGCAAGCCGGGCGGATGCTCTTCCTCCTCCCTCCCATCCTTTGTATCGGCGTTGTTCCCCGCGACATGACAACCCCGGGAAGCTCCCTCAGCCGCACGCTTCGACGTCGATTACCCATCATTGCCAGGGTTGTGCTCTGCGAGGCGATTGGTCGGCGGCGTGTACATATTTCGGTTGTCGGCAGGGGAATACTCGGCGACCGGAAAGTTGGTAATCATAATATAGTTGTCCCACATATGCAGTACATGCAACGACGGAGATGAGGGATGATAGCGCGGGTGCTTCTCCTGCTGAGATTAATGACGGCTTCAGCTATTAGTGCTTCGGGACAGTGGGTTCAAACCAACGGTCCTACGGGGGGTACATCTGCTGCTTTGCGGTGAGCGGCACGAATCTGTTTGCGGGGGTGTACAACGGCGGCGTCTTTCTTTCCACGAATAACGGAACAAGCTGGGCTGCGGCGAGTACCGGACTGACCAATCTTACTGTTTTTGCCCTTGCAGTGAGTGGCACGAATCTCTTTGCCGGGACAAACGGCAGCGGGGTCTTCCTGTCCACGAACAGCGGCACAAGCTGGATAGCGGCGAATACCGGGATGACGAACGCTTCTGTCTATGTCCTTACGGTGACCGGGACGAATCTCTTTGCCGGAACCGCTAATGGTATCTTTCTCTCTACGAATAACGGTACGAGCTGGTCTGCGGCGAATGCCGGATTGACGGGTATCATAATCTATACTCTCGGATTTAGTGCCACGGGTCTCTTTGCAGGCACTCTTGGTCGCGCCGTGTGGCATCGGCCGATGTCGGAGATGATCACTGATGTTGAGAACGAGCAGCAGCGACCATCTTAGTTCGTGCTGCAGCATAACTTCCCCAACCCCTTCAACCACGATCCGCTACGGCTTGACCAATCGTTCGCACGTGACCGTTACGGTCTTCAACACACTCGGCCAGCAGGTTGATCTTCTCCAGCATGGGGAGCAGGATGTAGGGTATCACCAGGTGCAGTTTGATGGCTCAGGGTTATCGAGCGGCGTGTACTTCTACCGGTTGAGGGCGGGGGACTTT
>Ga0315276_10004128_pt1 | contig 13342 bp, 16 predicted proteins | sample YL17G05_0_MG_FD_204542 | JGI IMG/M metagenome (GOLD analysis project Ga0315276, IMG submission 204542) | Sediment microbial communities from Yellowstone Lake, YNP, Wyoming, USA - YL17G05_0 | ecosystem: Environmental > Aquatic > Freshwater > Lake > Sediment | place: USA: Wyoming | collected...
TTTGACGGCCATGTGTAATACTCCCAGTTAATTAAGACACTTTTGTGGTCTTGAATGAGCCTGTTGCTTAGCGTGCAGCGCACATGTATCTCAGCATACATCAGATGTCAAGGGGCGTACTATTCTCGATAATATAGACCCGAAATAAAGACCCGACAGTCCTTCCTCCTGTGTCATCGGTGTCCGTAGTGGCGGTCGCATTGGCGAGAATCCCACGTGCGGCCAGTGCTTAATGATATCGAGCGAGGAAGGTTTCGACGTCGGGGATCAAGCGCGGCAGTTCGTCGGCCTGATATGTCCCCCAGCCCGAGCATTCCTTGCGTAATGTGCGGCTGAAGCTTTCAATATAGGCCTGCTCGTTCTTTTTGTAAGGACGGGCAATGCGATGCCGGTCGCAATAATCGCGGGCCTGCTTGACTGACGCCCCTTTAAGTTCCGGGCCGCCATCGTGTTGTAGAACCTCGACAGGTCCCGTAAAGCGCCGAGACAGGCGGTCTGTAAATGGGCGACGCCATCCTCACTGGTCAGCGCTGGCCAAAGCAAGATATCTGACTCCTTGGCGTAAATATCGATCCCGGTGAAGGCGAAGATGTGCCCAAACGCCACGTTATCCATTTTAGGTGACCGCCCGAGCGCAGGACTCCTTCGGGACAGCGCCCCGATTCTGGTTCTTGCGCCACTTTGAGTGGATCACGTATTTCTCCGCTAGAATCTCATAGATCTTGGGCACCGAGAGCCGGACATGATACTCCCGCTCCAGGAAATACGTGATCTTCTGCCCACAGCAGGCGTGCGCGCGTGCATACACCCAGATCCAGCGCTTGATCGTGGAGGGACCTGGTGCGCCCGTCGAGGGTCTTTCTCGGCCTGCGTATGGCGCGCGAGAAAACCCGATAGTCCCTACGCCGCTATGCCCTTCGGCCATAGCCAGATAGTCGCCCGGTGTCGCCTCAGATGAGCCGCAATCTTCGTGTGACTGAGTCCTTACTCGAACAGCTCAAACACGAGTGTCAGTTGTGTGAGTGTATGCATGTCCATAGGCTACTATGGACTGTCGGATACTTACGGAAACATTGCGGAAGCGTTGGGGACACTACACTCGCGTTTATCTCGTTCCTCAAAAAAAAGCCGATCCGCCATCCCGTCTCTCGACGGGGGCGGATCGGCGTCACGCTTGCACGTGCTTAAACCCCTAGCTTAAACCCCCGAGGCCCTCGTAAAGACCGGGATGATGGGGCCAGCTATACTATTGATGTGGCGATTGCCGGCTTCGTCCCAAGCCATCAACAGCCCTCCGAAGCGCTGCTCCGGATCGTGAACCAAGTCCATCAATCTCTGCACTTCCCATAGTGCGTCCCTTGAGTCGAGCTTGATCTCGCGGGTCTCACCAGCATTGATTGGGGACTCATCTTCCATATGCAAGCCATCTGTTGCCATAATCTCCGCAGGGTAGTTCGGATCCTGGTTGTTGGCCACGCCAACCTTGTTGAGGAATCTGATCCCTGCCGTCGTGAACTCTCCGATCCTAACGGCGCCCTCACCACCGTTGGTGACTAGTAGGGTCATGCGCAGGGCGCGACCCGGAACGTCGTAGTCTGCGGCGAGCACCTTAACTGTGAGGTCCGACTTCAAATGAGTCGCCTTGATCTTTGCTTCACCCGCCTGGAGAGGGACGGTATACGGGTACTGGGAGTCCGTATAGAAGAAACCTATCGCTACCAGAGCAAGGGTCCCTCCCAGAACGGCATACGCCACTACACGATCGACTGGGTCATTCAGCAGTGCGTCTCCCCCCTCCTGCGCCAGCACCCGGGCGCGAATGAGGAACATCGGTCTGATCGCGAACCAACCTATCCAGGACAACCCGATAGTCATCCATAGAATATGCCAGAAGTACCCGACCCCCAGGCCTGCGGTCTCCGTATCGATGGTTCCTCCCACCAGCAGTTTCACCGGGTTGGTAAAATTTTTATAATCGCCCGTGATATCCATCCAGCCCCCCGGCCCTGCGATAGGACCGGCCCCATTGACGGCCAACATCGGGTGGATGTGATGATGACCAGGTAACCGGCCCCTCAGCTTGATAATGTACTCGTAGTCCCCACCGATCTCCATCGGGCCCGAGGTGAACATCGGCGTCCCGTTCACTTTCGCGCTGATACGCGTGAACACCGAACTCGGGCTGCCCACGTTTATAAACGTACGATTGGGCTTGACAACGGCCCGCGGCCAGTCTTCCGCTATGTGCATCTTGCCCGACAGCATCGCTTCATCATTGACGGCGGTCTTCTGCGGGTTCCACCGTGTGTCGTACCACTGGGCGGTACGCATCCGCAGGAACGGTTCCTGGGATCGCTCCCCGTGGGCAGAAGCGGGAGAAGTATTGAATACCAGAGTCAGCCCCAGCGTCGCCATCCCGAGGGACCCAATCACGCACAATTTAAATAATTTTTTGGCGTTCATGGTTTCCCCTCCGCCAGCAATGTAGTCCCCACTGGCAACCCACTATTCGGTATCGCTCCATGAGTAACTGCAAACTGATCTGTTCCGACTATCATGACATCATTCGTCCGTGTCAATGCGCCTCTCTTGCCCTTGACCCAAAAGTATGATGTGCCGAAGAAATGCCCCATTTGCCACCAAATGGTATAGATCAACATAGAGGCGAAGGCCGAGAAGAACGCGGAGATCCAGACGGTGTGCCCGCCAAACGTGCGCAGCGACCCCACCTCAATGATCCGGATATACTCAGGCGTCCCCGTACGTACATAGGTGAACCCCATGTAATCGGCCAGCGAGAGCAACTGACCATCCGCTACCAGCGGCTGCTTGCTGTACCCGAATATGAAATAGTTTTCCGGATAAAATATCATCGCAAACGCCCATACCCCGAATATCGCTGTGAGCATCCAGCTCCGGGTGAGCAACAGGACGCAGTCGAGGACCAGCGCGCTGGGGACCATGGTGGCCGGCATGTTGAAGTTCATCGGAAAGTTAGCCCACCAGTACCAGGCAAAAACAATCGTGATCCACTTCCCGACAAGAAGCCCCGTGACGCACAACGTTGCGCCAAACGGTTGCCGATAAAACGTCCAGAAGTAGTACATGACCGCCCCGGGGTACATGACCTCCACCATAGGGGTCACCGTCACCCACCACTGCCGGTCCTTCCAATCTATCCAGAAATCCCAGTCTCCTGCAAGCAGGTCGAAATGCATATGAAAGGTCGCCAATACTCCCAGGTATGCAATCGGAAGGAAATACACCGCGTCTACCATTCTTGATAACTTGACGCCTTCCGGCGGCAGCTTACTGGCCTTGATAATCTCGGCTGTTCTAAACAGTGCCATTTGTCTCCTCCTCGCTTGTTCTAAACATCTGTCCCCTCTCTTGTTCTAGCTGGCCGGTTGGCCGGCCCCGCTCTCCGGGATCCGGAGCACGGGGCCAGCCCACCGAAGTCTAATGGCCCGACTTAGTACGGGATCACTTTCAAGCAGTCCTTGCTCTCGTTGTTCCAGACCACATCAGCCAGGTTGGACATACGCGCCACGATCTGCGCCGCCACTCCACCCGTTCCGCCGAACAGCCCGCACCAGCCCAGGATCACGAAACCCCAGTGCAACGGCGCGGCGAAAAGTTCGTCCACGAACCAGAAGGCATGGCCCCACTCGTTGAGCCCCACATTGGGCAGAATCATCATCGGCCCCACGACCGCCGCCACCAAGGGAAACGAGACCGCCTTGCTGAACTGCGGCAGCCGGGTCAAAGCATACAGGTACCAGGAGACGCCGCAGGTGATGTACATCGGGAAGGTGAAGTAGAAGGCGATGATATGGCTGGCGGTGAAGCTCGTATCGCGGATGATCACCTGATGCCACGACGCGTCCTGCTCGAGGGTATAGCTCCCCGCCCAGTACACGCCGAAGACGTAAATCGCGGCCCACATCATGAAATAAAAATACCGCTTGAGCTCCGTCTTGGGGTCCAATTTGGCCAGGTTGCGATCCCGCGAATTCCAAATCCACCCCCAGGCAGTGGCCGCGAAGACGATGTTTGAAACCACGTTAAACTTCCACAGGCCCATCCAGACCGATTCGAATTCCGGTGTCATCGAGTCCAATCCGTGTGAGTACCCAAACACGCGCTGATACATGACCTCGGCGCCCACCGCGAACAACATCGCGAACCAGCCGATCTTGAGGGGCCTCGAGTCGTACCAGAGCGACATGTCATACCCGCGGTCGGCACCCCCGAATGTTGTAGCCATACCCTGACCTCCTTATTAATAAGTAATTGAGAACCAGTTATAGTAATTGAGAACCACTGAGAACCACCCCTAATATCCGGAGAAAAAATCTCCGGCGAAACATTCACATCGTTTGCCGACGAGGCGGCAGATTAGCGGATACAGTTTCACGGTGTCAAGCAAAATTTCCAAAGTGCAAACCTGATCCTGCCTGCAAAATGCGTGCAACGGGCTATGCACTTAACTCCAGTTCCCCCGCCTTATTAGTTGGTCCCTGCGACCAGCCTGAAGTAGGGGGCAGGCTCAACCGCGACAGCTTGCGCAACAAGTCTGTAGAACAGCTTCCAGCGGTATCTCGACGTTCGACGGTTGAACCGGAACGTGAATTCCTCGAGATAGGAGTCCAGCTGCTCACGGGACAACGCACCCTGATGCGTACCCACAAGCCAGCGTTTGAACAAGGAGGCCACCCGGTGCACGCGGGGCAGCAAGCCCGACGCCGTCTTGCTGCTGGCGTTGATCACACGTGGTCGGTGCTTGAAGCCCTCCTGCGTCAACCCTACATAGGCCTCCCATTCGTCCGTGATGACCACGGAGCCCGGTTTCACCGCGTGCTTCACGAAGGCGACGAGCGGGCTCGCGGAGGCGGCTGGAATACGACGCAGACGGATGCGTCCAATCCCCTTCCCGTCGATCTGCGCAGCGATCGCCACCAGGGCCTTGCTTCCCAGATGCCGGCGGCCCCCTCTCGCCTCGGCGCTCCCCACATATGTTTCGTCTACTTCAACCTGGCCTGCCAGCAGATCCTGGACTGGCAACACCATCGCGCGCCGCAGCTTCTGCAGCCACGACCACGCCGTTCTGTAACTGCCAAGGCCCAGCAGGCGCTGCAGCCCCAAGGCGCTAAGCTTATGCTTCTGATCGGTCATCCACCACATGGCTCGGAACCAGTCCTGCAAAGGAAGGCGGGTTCGATGGAAGATCGTCCCTGCCGTGACCGAGGCTTGGTATCCACACCGGCGGCACATCATGAGGCGTCGTGTAGTTGTCCAACTGCCGCTGGTTGTGCACTGGGGGCAACAGAACCCGGTCGGCCACCGCAGCCGAGCCAGATAGGCACGGCACGCACCTTCTGTGGCGAAGCGCTGCTCGAATTCGGCGAGGGTCCGCATATAGTCCTCCACGGCGTGAACCGCTACACCTGGGGTGTACTGGAGTTAAGTGCATAGCCCATTGCGCGCAAAATATACAAGAAAGACGTTGGATGTCAAGCGCGCATGGGCGCCTCCGCATGCCATGCGACATTCGTGCCGATACAGACCTGACGATCGCCCCGGCCTCCCGATCCTGTATCCCATCCTGTCTTGCGATGCGGGCTCAACGGCCCACGCAACTGTTCGGATTTGTATAGAATGAAGCTCCCTGCAGCATGCTGCGGGGAGCTGGCGAAGGAGAATATAATGACCGTTGTAACATGCACTCCCAATCCGCACTGTACCCCTTTGCTTCCACATGATGCTCAGTGTACATGGTCGTCTGGCGGCGGCCGGATTTCCTTCTCCCGGTTGAGTTGATCGATCTGCCGCATCAATGAGCCGATGTCTGTCCACCCCGCCCCGTCCACCGCAGGGATCCAGCGCGCCCGCAAATAGCCGTAACGGTCCATCAGAAACTCCATGTGCGTCGGTACTGTCCCCGCGCCGGCCAGATCGGGATTGCTGAGGGTTCTACGGAACAAGGCGTAGCTGCGCGCGATCTCCGGCGCACCCTGCGTCACCACCGGGAACGGCATGTCTGTCGTGATCGCCGCCAGATCCAGCGGGTTGGGGTCATTCACGGGCACTGCCAGCACTACCATATTGCCGCCGCTTAACGTGGCGTAAGCCAGCCGCAACTGATCGAGCCTCGCGCGCGACTCCGGCCACGAAAACAGGACCAGCAGCACCGTTTTTTGCCGGCGGAAGTCTTTCAGTGTGCCGCTCGCACCGTCATGCGCGGAATAGGAGAAGTTCTGCGGGGCCATGTAGGGCTGATCGGGGTCGACGAGGGGGTTTATGAGGCGCGCCTGATAGCCACGGGACGTGGCATGGAGAAAGTTCACGACATCCCAGCGATCCTCTTCCGAGAGTTCGATGGAAAACTCCGGCATGCCCGTACCGGGAATACCGTAGGTCAGCCAGTGGAAAAAATCGCCTGCGGTATGCTTGGCGGTGTGCGGCTCCGTGAGCAGATCCACCGGTGGAATAACAAAGGTCTTGGCCTGAACGCCATTGCCCTTGGCTTGGGGTCCGTGGCAGGCCACGCAGTTCGCGGCGAATAGGGTTGCACCGTTGGCAACAGAAATGGCATCGAACGGGACCGGCGTCTTGCGGTAGGTTTCCGGATAAGCCTGAATGGCAAGGGGAGGCAGCACCACGGCCAGTGCACAGGCCGCCAGTAAAGCCGGGATGGCAATGCGCCACTTCGTCTCCCAGCGCTTGGTCCATCCGAGTACGACCGCCCCGACTGCCAGGACAAGCAGCGCGACTCCGAACCCCGCTCCGATCATCACGCCCAACCCGCCCCAGGTGGCGTCGATGGAGAAGCGGAATGGAAAGGGCCAGTTCTCAATGACGTCATGCTTTGCCGGCACGGCGTTGGCCAGAATTGTCGCCACCAACACCAGCACCAACGCGAGCACGAATTCGACGGAGACCCATTTTCGAAGTCCTCGTCCGCCGGCTGCAGCCACCTCCGCATTCTGGTCGAGTGACGGAATCCAGATGCGGCGCGCGCACGCGGCGAGCACGAGAATCACCGCAAGCAGTGCAAGCTTTGTATTGAGAAACCAGCCCCAACTCGTTGCGACCAATGAGGCGTAGCTTGTGTCCACCATGCTATCCGCAACGATGATGCCGGTGGCAACAATAACGACCATCACAGGAAGCGCTATTGCAGAAAAACGCTTCAGGGTCTGGATGTCGCACCGATCCACTTCCTCGTGAGATCGCTTCCCGGTGGCGGTGAACAATAATGTGAGAACGGCCGGCAGCCCGCCGAACCAGACGCTCGCCAGAACGATATGCAGCGCGTAAGGCAGGACCGACGTCACGGACAGTTCTCCGGCTGCGGAATGGCTTGCGAGTGATCCCACCGCCAGCGTGAGCGCAGCGACGGTCGCGCACAGCACATACTGCCAGCGCGCCCAAGGTGAGAACCGGACGTAAAGAGCCACTCCGAACACGAGAAGCGCAAGGGCGGAGCGCACCGTCCAGATGAGTCCTATGCGGGTTTTTTGTAAGAGCTCTAGCCAGGCTCCCGGACGCCAGGCATTTTCGGCCACGCCAGTGGCCTGAGCTGTAGTCGTGGCCAGCAAGCCCAGCAACCCCAGCAGAAGCGTGACCGCCAGCCATGGTAACGCCCGATTCAGACGGGCGAGCCATGGGGAGTCGGATGCAGTGTTCGCGCGCGCGGCAATCGCGAGAAAGACGCAGCCGCCGATCAGGATCATGTTCGACGCAAGCTGCAGCCAGCGGAACAGCGCGCCTATGACCTCGATCATTTCTTTTGCACTTTGCCCTTTACCGTGAAGTCGAAAGAAGACTCTACCACGTGACCGTCTACCGACAGCACCCGAAACTTCACTGAGTACTTCCCTGGCGCCAACTCCGGCAACGGCAGAACGACGGATTTCCGGTCATCCGGGGCAAGCTGGGGCTTGATCTCGGTGACGGGATGCTTCTCGGCATCGAGCACGACAAGCGACGCGTAGTCGCCTTCAATTTCCTCGTTGAACCAGAGTCTTACTTGTGTTGGCGTCGTGGCAAGGACAGCCCGGCGCGGCGGCTCTGCCTTGACCAGCATTGAATGCGCCAGCACCGGGGCGACATGCACGCACATCGCCATTACCATTACCGCGCCCACCAAGACGTGCTTGAGTGCGTGACCTCTCCATGATTCCATCGGACCTCCTCCTCGGCCTTGACTGCTGCGCTCGAGCGCAGCAGTCGGCCATTTAGCCGTCTTATTTCGGTGCATGGCTCTCCAGCGACCGGATGGCCGGCTACCTACGAAGCGGTGCTAACCGAGGATTTACGACGACCGCGCAGCAAAAAGAAGATCGCCGCTCCACCGGCAATCACTGCGAGCGGGACTATGATCATGATGTAGTGCATGAAGTGCGAAACCATTCCAGATTCCCCTACTGAGATCGGGAATCGCGCTACATGCTCCGGCGTGCCGCCCACGGTGACCAAACCGATAAATTTGCCTGGCTTGTCGAAGTTGTATTCGAAATTGATGAAGCCGCCGGAGTAGACCTTGGCCGGCAGGTGAAGGATCGTAATGGCCTGAAGATCCTGCTCCGAACCCGTATCCTTGATGACCCGGACCTCGACGGGCAACGAGCGGAGTTCCCCTTCGATATAATCGAGCACCAACACCGTGCGGCCGGTTGATGGAACATCCCCGCAGAGTTCCGTCGAGGCTGAGGTGTCAGGCTGATATTCGGTAAGGTGCATGCCGTAGGGTCCGAGCTTGAGTATGCAGAAGTTTTTGTCCAATTCGTGAAAGTGCTGGGCCTGTGCGGAGAGTGGAACTCCGATCGCCAGTATCAAAAAACATACGCAAGCAGGTTTCAGAAATTGCAAAGACATCGTCAGGCTCCTTCTTAGGCGTTCTCAATTTCCTCGTTGAACCAGAATCGCACCTGCGCCGGGACAGCCCGGCGCGGCGGCTCTGTCTTGACCAGCGCTGCATGGGTCAGCGCCATTACCGCGCCCACCATGACGCGCTTGAGTGTGTGAACAGCCAATGATTCCATCGGACCTCCACCTCGTCCTTGACTGCTGCGCTCGAGCGCAACGTTGGCCGTTTGACCGTCTTGTTTCGGCGCATGGCTCTCCAGCGACCGGATGACCGGCTGCCTACGAAACGGTGCTAACCGAGGATTTGCGACGACCGCGCACTAAGAAGATGATCGCCGCTACAACGGCAATCGCTGCGACCGGGGCCCAGAGGTAGGTGGGGGGCAAAGACATTTTCGGTTCCCCTACCGAGAACGGGAATCGCGATACATGCTCCGGCGTGCTGCCCACGGTGACCAGACCGACGAATTTGCCGGGCTTGTCGAAGCTGTATTCGAAATTGACCGAGCCGCTGGGGTAGACCTTGGGCGGCAGGTGAAGGACCGTGATAGCCTGAAGATCCTGCTCCGAGCCCGTATCCTTGATGACCCGGATCTCGGTGGAGAAAGGGCGGAGTTCCGCTTCGATATAATCGAGCACCACTACCGTACGGCCGGTTGCCGGAATGTCCTCGCAGAATTCCTTATTACGTGTGTTGTCAGGCTGATAGCCGGTGAAGTGCATGTTGTAGGGTCCGACCCGGAGTACGCACATGTCCTCTGCCAATGCCAGTCCTCCGTGAGCCTGGGCCTGTGTGGAGACTGTAGCCCCAATCGCAAGCATCACGAAGCACAGGCCAGCAGGTTTCAGAAATTGCAACGACATCGTCCGGATCCTCCCTATGGAATTGTGAACCATGTGATCGCGGGCCGGAACGCCTGGGTTCCTACGAACGGAGGACAGACCACCAACTCCGCAACCACTTCGATTTTACGATCTTGTACACGAGCAAGGCAAGTAGCAGCAGCCCTACCAACGGTCCTAGCGCGCGGGACACAATTTTCGAATAGTCGATCATCTGTACCCGCAATAGATACTGGTAGCGAGAAGGATTCTTCCCCTCCGCCGTAATGATAACCTGATACATGCCCTCGTCCAGCTTGGCTTCGCCCCTGACCACTCCGTCCGGGTGGTGGCTCGGACGCCAGTCTGCCACAGTCTGAGCTTCTTTCCCGTCGGTTGCCCCGTCAATTCCCTTCACTATCCGCATACCTACCGGCACGTTGCGTAGCGCCGGGTCCACGAGGTCCACGACCAGGAAGGTCTCGCCTGTCTTGGGAATTTCCGTGCAGTATTGAGCTTTCAACTCGTATTGCGGTTGGTAGCTGCTGAAATGCACCACGCTCTCACCTGCCCGGCGCATGCATGGGTCTTGCTCCATCGGCGCATCTCCATGTGCAGCGGCTGCGCCGGGGTACAGTGCGGCAACAAGAATGAGAACCGTAGCGCCTGCCCATGTCACTTGCCTAATCATTATGCCGAACCCTCCTGTTTGGGACTTTGCGATGATCCGCTGCTCGGTCCGTCCACGGTAACTGTGCTCCGTGCGGCTAAGCGATCCCAGTGCGTATAATTTACATATATTGTGTAATACAACTGGTCGTTACCATGATGCCACCAAACAGGGCAAGATTCTACCCCCCTCCCCCATGCGCAAGGCAAGCGAAAAACTCAAAAATGTTTTCTCTACTGGACTCGGCCTTGGCCCCTGCTGTCCCGTATGAACCATGACCGGCGTCATGGTGGTACTACAAGGATAGGCACTGCGCGCTGAGGATATCTGGCACAACCTGGCCGAAACGGGACATTCGCATGATGAAGGTGCCGCAGAAGATCTCCGGGCTGTTCCGCAGCGAAGCGGGGACCCAAGCCTTCTGTGGCACCGCAGCTACAACTCCACGGCCGTCCAGCACACCATGGGCGCGATGGACACCATCGCCTGCATCTTCACCGGTGACCCATTCGTGCCGAGACGTGACACCTCGTAGCTCCATCGGCGGCGCGCCACGGCGCTCTCACATGACCCGCCGCGCACGTCACCCCCGCGCCGCCGGCCCCGCGGAAATCCTCTTCATCCTGTGAGTCCTATCGGGAAGCGACCTGAGCAGTTACGATAAAGTCACAATAAGTAGTGTCCCAACGTTACGCGACGGAAGTGCAAGCTCATCTTTGTGCAGGCGCTGAAGTACCTGCCGCTGTCCACCTTTCGTCGCTGCCTGTCGCGCTACTGCGGCGAGCACAAGGGCAAGTCCTTCTCCTGCCGGGACCAGTTTCTGTGATGGCCTCGCCCAATTGATCTGTTGCGAACGCCTGCGCAATATCGAAGTATGCCGGCGCGCCCAGTCCTCGAAGCTCTGCCACGTGGGCATCCGGGGCCAGGAACCACGCTTGGCTTTCCCATCCATAAGGCTGGTAGCGGAATGTTGCGACGGAGAAAACAGGAGTGGAGCCTGCTGCGCAAACTTATTATCACCTAGGTAACGTGTACGCATAAATGGATCCTACGTGTCGAGAGGAGGGCTGCCATGGGCGGCAACTTTCTGCCGTGTGCTCGTGACCAACGGTCTCTGCTGCCGCCGGCGTGGCAGGACTGGCTGCCGGAGGGGGATCTGGGCTGGTTCATCTTCGATGCGGTGGCCCAGAGGGGAGCACAACGAATGAATTTCGGGTGCCCAACGAGTTCGATCATAGGGTTGAGCAACAGGCTCGAAGATGCGTTCATACCATACCGCACCCAACCGTCTTTGACTCGCCGGTGTCAGATGGGCGACAATTATAAAAATGATCTTTGTTCCCGTATCAAGAGGCCATAAATTCCTATATTGTGACACCGACCTTGCAAATGGACTACCGCTTCAGCGACAGTTGTATCGTATGAGGCGTCAGGCGGTGTCGGAAAAACGCTCACGGACAGCGCGGCCCAAAAAGATTCGACATTACGGCAATTCTTTTTCTTCGGTCCCGATGGGATTTCTCGAAATATGTTCCAAACCGTCGCACTGAGTGGCAGTCGTGGGGAACGACTGCTGTTCTCCGACGTCAGCGTGACGGTCAAGCCAGGGACTCTCTTGGCTGTGGTGGGTGAGAACGGCAGTGGGAAAACCAGCTTCCTCCGCATGCTGTGCGGTCTGTTATCGCCCGACTGCGGCGCGATCCTTTGGCAGGGGAAAGACATCCGCCAACTCAAGGAACTCTATTGTGCCCAGCTCACCTATGTTGGGCATCTCAACGGAATCAAGGATGACCTGACTCCGGTCGAAAACCTCAAGGTCTCCGCCTCCCTGGCTGGCGATGAAAGTTCCGGCACAATCGTGCAGGAGGCATTGGAGGCCGTCGGTCTCGGGCGATCGGTTCATCGTCTGCCGACGAGGGTACTATCACAAGGACAAAAGCGCCGCGTGGCGCTGGCGCGTCTCTGGCTTTCCACGCGTCCGTTATGGCTTCTGGATGAGCCGTTTGCTTCACTCGATGCTGCGGCCACAAGTTACTTGACCCAACGCCTGCAGTCGCATCTGAGTAACGGCGGCATGGTGGTCGTCGCCACGCACCAGGAGATTGCTCTCCCAACTGATTCCGTCCAACACCTGAGGCTGACTCGATGAGCCAGCCCAGCCTGAGTGAGGCGTTGCGCGGGGTTGTTCGGCGGGATCTTCTGCTGGCCATGCGCCACCGTTCGGATGTGGCGATGTCGGTCTTCTTCGTCGTCATCGTCGCGAGCCTCTTCCCGTTGGGGGTTGGGCCGGAGTCGGCGGTTCTGAGGATGATCGGCCCCGGTGTGCTCTGGGTCACGGCACTGCTTGCTTGTCTATTATCACTGGGGCGCCTTTTTACCGCTGATTATCTCGATGGTGTGTTAGAACAGACGGCCTTGATACCTCAGCCTCTGGCGGTCCTGGTCGTTGGGAAGGTTTTCGCGCACTGGGTGATCTCGGGCTTGCCAGTGGTCCTGCTCTCGCCTCTCCTTGGCTTACAATTCGGCCTGAGTGGGGAGACGCTGGGAGTGCTGACGTTGTCGCTCTTGCTTGGTACGCCGACGTTGAGTATGATTGGAGCTATCGGTGCCGCCCTGACTCTTGGGTTGCGCGGGAGCGGCTTGTTGGTTGCCCTCCTGGTGCTTCCTCTCTTTATTCCGGTGCTGATCTTTGGGGCCGGCGCCGTTACCAGTAGCTTGGCCGGAATCGGCAGCGAAGCGAATCTGTCATTACTCGGAGCCTGTTTCATGCTTTCGCTCGCTTTTGCGCCCTGGGCCACGGCTGTTGCATTACGCATCGCGTTGGAATAATACGTTCTCATGAGTTTCATGGGCATCAACTGGTTCAAATATTCATCGCCGCAGGCCTTCTACCCGCTGGCCGGGCGGCTGATTCCGTGGTTTGCCGCCGCCGCGCTCGGGTTGATGGGCGTCGGCCTGTACCTCGGCTTCTTCGTCGCA
>Ga0315276_10004130_pt1 | contig 13340 bp, 17 predicted proteins | sample YL17G05_0_MG_FD_204542 | JGI IMG/M metagenome (GOLD analysis project Ga0315276, IMG submission 204542) | Sediment microbial communities from Yellowstone Lake, YNP, Wyoming, USA - YL17G05_0 | ecosystem: Environmental > Aquatic > Freshwater > Lake > Sediment | place: USA: Wyoming | collected...
CGAGGTGAGGTATTCAACATTCGCCTTGAGTGTGGTTTTCATGTCGTTCCTCCAGAAAGGTTTGACCGTAGAACGGTCTTTGTGTTACCTGAGTCGCCAATGCGGCAAACCGCCGGCGCCCCTATCACCAGAAATAAATTTCACTTGAGAGAGATGCCATGAACACCCCATTAGCGGATTATCCCATCGTGATCGAAATCCCGGTAGCCTGGGGCGAGATGGATGCCTACGGCCACGTAAACAACATCGTCTATTTCAGGTATTTCGAAAGCGCCCGCATCGCCTACTTTGAAAAGCTGGAGTCTCCTGATTTTGTCAACCGCAACCCTCTGGGCCCCATCCTGGCCTCCACGTCCTGCCGTTTCCGGGCGCCACTGGCCTTTCCCGATCGCCTTTCGGTCGGCGCCCGCATCGCGCGTGTCGACGAAGACCGTTTCATCATGTTCTACGCAGTCTACAGCCAAAGCCTTCAAAAGATCGCCGCCGAGGGCGAAGGCACCATCGTCTGCTTCGATTACCGGGAAAACCGCAAGGCTCCGCTTCCGGCTGAGCTGAGACGAAAAATCTCCGAGTTGGAAAATTCGGTGGCACCGGTCAAGGCATGAGATCGTCGCGGACCAGAGCTTTGCGACCGCCGCCAACAGCCGGACGAATTCATTTTTTCAAAACCTTGCGGATGTCATCCTCGTGCAGGCGCGCATGTTCATAAGCCCAGCGGATAAACCGCTCAAGCCTCCCATGCCCGTGAAAGGCATGCTCACCTTCCCGGTCCAGATCCTCTTCTTTCATCGCACGCACAATGGCGACCGTTTCTGCCCGCACGGTCCGGAATCTTTCGATCAGCTCGTCCAGGGAAAGGCCTTCTAATTTCCGGGGCTGCGTTCGGTTGAAACGCTCGACGTCAAAATCCGGCGGGGACCCCCGCCCGCCGGATAAGATGTCTTTGAACAGCCAATGCATGGAGCGCTCGATGGTGATGAAGTGCGCCAGGATCTCCTGCACCGACCACCGGGCCCCGTCCTGATAAACCCGGGTTTTACGTTCAGCCGTGCTGAGCCCCTTGAAAAACGCGATAGACTCCCGCAGGCCTTTTTCGAGTTCTTGAATGAGGTGTTCGCGTCGATCCGGCATCACGCCCCCTTTCTTTTCAGAATAGCCAAGACCCGGCCGTCGATCGCGGCCAACCCCAGACCGATCAGCCCCATGCCGGCAAAATGTCTGATTTCAATGCGCTCGCCGAGAAAAACCACGCCGAGCAAAATGGCGCTGACGGGAATAAGGAAGGTCACCAGCATAATGTTCGTCGCCCCTGCCGAAGCAAGCACGCGGAAAAAAATAATATAGGCAAACGCCGTTGAGATCAACGCGAGCCCCAGGATCGCGCCCCAAATGTCGATACCCGGAACCGAAAGCCCCCAGGGCCGGTCCGACAGAACCACCAGAGGAATCAGCATCACGGTCGATGCGCTCACCTGCCCGGTGGCGGTCATCAGCGGGGAAATCCCCATGCGCCGGAAACGGCGGCCGAACACCCCTGCCAGCGAATAGCAGGCTGCCGCTCCCAGAACCGCAAGCTGGGCTATCACGTCCGATCCAAGGCCCTTCAGGACATCCGGGCCGATGATCACCACAACACCCGCTAAACCGATCAGAACCCCGATCAGGCGGTTGGCGGTCATCTTTTCGTCGTCGGTCAGGAGGTGGGCCGCGACGACGGTAAACAGCGGTGTCGTGGCGTTGAGGATGGAAGCAAGGCCGCTGGCAATTCGAGTCTGCCCCCAGACGATCAGGCAGAACGGGAGCAGGTTGTTCAGAACCCCCATGCCCAGAAAGGCAAACCAGGCCTGTCGGTGAGAGGGCATGCGCTGGCCGGTTGCCAGGATGATCAGGTGGAGGGCCATCGCCGCGATCCCCACGCGCAAGGCGACGATCGTGAAGGGCGGCAGGCCTTTGACGGCCACCCCGATGAAGAAAAACGATCCGCCCCAGATGATCGACAACATTCCGATTCGGCCCCAGTCGCCGAGAGACATGCCCCTGTTGACATTGCCGGATGTCTTCATAAAGCGTTTGCCTTATTCTTGAATCGCTTGGGGTATTATCCCCCGCCGCTTGCGGCGAATGTATTGGCTGAACTCCAACTTTATACCCCGCTGCTTGCGGCGGGGTAGTTGATTGCGCTTGAAAACCGGAACGGTATGATATAATATCATACCAGAGGTGATCCCCATGGCGGCATCAAAAATAGCGATTACCATTGATGACAAAATTTTGAGGCGACTTGACCTTCTGGTTCAATCCAATGTTTTCGCAAATCGTAGCAAGGCCATTCAGGAGGCTATTGAAGATAAGCTGATCCGCCTTGATAAGAGGCGGTTGGCCCAGGAATGCGCGAAGCTGGATCGAGCCTTTGAGCAAACCATAGCCGAGGAAGGGCTTTCATCGGAGTTGGAAGAATGGCCGCGATATTAAGGGGCGATATCCGTTGGGCGGATTTGAATCCAGTCATCGGAAGTGAGCAGGGCGGGTTACGCCCTGTTCTTGTTTTGAGCCACAATGTGTTCAACGAACGGTCTGGGACAGTCATTGCAGTTGCCATTACGAGCCAATCCCAACGCGCTGGATTCCCGCTGACAATGGAACTCAGGGATCCAAGTCTTCCCAAGAAATCATGGGTCAAAATCAGCCAGATACGAACTCTTTCGGTGAAACGTATCGCAAGAAAAATTGCGCACGCGTCAGAGGAAGAACTCGCTCTTGTCATTGAAGGCTTGGACGAAATTATAGACGGATAGCACACCAATAAATTTGGGAAAGGTACGTCCGCTACTTGCCCCCTACTTGCCTATTGTTGAGTCGGTGATAGTCAATGTACACGTCTGGAATGCCTCTTATCAGGGTTTGGGGAACGGCAATTTCATGCCGGGAGGCAGTTCGGTCGGGAATGCAGAGCCGCCTTCCTTGCCTGTGGGGGGCGCGACTTCGGCGGTCGACGGCCTTTGGGACGTTCGTCGCCCAGCAACTCCATCATGTCCGAGACTTTGCTGCAGCCTGCAGGGACCTCGAACAAAGCCGCCGCGGGCTTTCCCTCCTAAATGTTGCGCAGCTCGGTGACTTGCCCCGGGTACGAGCGGGTTCGGAGGGGCGGGTCAAACTTCGGGGACTGCCAGACGGCCGAACGCGAGGTGTTCTTAAATCCCATGACCTCGATCTCCGCCTCGATTTCCTTCTTGCTGCACCGGTAACCGCTGACCGTCTCTTCGCCCAGCGTGCTTTCTTTTCGGTTCTTGACGTTGCCCATCGTCACCTGGTCCGCCGTGTACTCGGTCACCTTCTGTGCGAAGCCGGTTGCAGCAGGGCTCAGCAACAAGACCGCCAGCACAGCCACTCCCAACTTTCTCAGGTCGAAGATGTTCATGAGCCCCCTCCTTGATTTAAGGATTCCGGCGCCGGCAGCCCGGAACAGGCTCACTGCCGACGCAGCCGACTTTCGTATCCTATTCTCGATTAAAACCGGTTCCAAGCCGATTTTTCAGGTGCGGCGCAGAGTGCTGAGCTGCCTTTTGACCTGCGGAGCATTTTATACTATCGTAAAAACTCTATCAAACAACAGGGACTGAGGGAACATTACCTTATATCAACCCCAGAAATTGAAGGAGGATTGACCATGGCCGGAAACGCAGAGACCATGGTGCTGGCTTCCTTTGCCGCCGACGCACTCGCGCTGGGAGCTCACTGGATCTACGACACGCGGCAGATCGACGCCAGATTCGGCCGAGTGACAGACTTCCTGAAACCGTCGCCCCCCACCTACCATCCCACCAAGGCCCGCGGGGAACTCACTCACTACGGGGACCAGACCCTGGTCCTGCTCCGGTCGGTTTCCGCATGCGGCGGCTTCGACGAGGATCATTTCAGCCGCTGCTGGCGCGAGTGGTTCCGCACCTACAGCGGATATTTCGATGGCGCGACCCAGCAGGCCTTGAAAAACCTCGAGGCCGGCAAGACAGGGGTTGAGGCGGCTTCGACCTCCGACGACCTTGCCGGCGCCGCGCGCATCGCACCACTGGTCTATCGCTACCGGAACGACCCCGGCCAACTAGTCGACAGCGCCCGACGACAGACAGCTCTCACCCACAACTCACCGGTGGTTCTCGCCGGCGCGGATTTTTTCAGCCGGGTCGCCTGCCGCGTGCTGCAGGGCGTGAGCCCTGCGGAAGCCATGGAACAGGTTGCGGCAGAAACCGCCTTCGGCGAGCCTATCAAGGGGTGGATCAGTGCCGGCCTGTCGAGCGCTTCCGAGGACACACGCAGCGCGGTGGGCCGGTTCGGCCAGATGTGCGAAATCGCAGCGGCCTTCCCCGCCACGGTCCACCTGATCGCAAAATACGAGGACCGGCTGGAGGAGGGCCTGATTGAAAACGTCATGGCCGGCGGGGAGTCGGCCGGCCGTGGTTTGCTGGCCGGCCTGGTGCTCGGTGCCTGGGGCGGGCGCTCCGCCATCCCGGAACGCTGGCTTTCCCGCCTTGCGGCAGCGCAGGAAATCACCCGCCTGCTGGCGCAGATCCAAGCGGGCGGCGAAGCCTGAGAATCCTGATCAGCGGCGGAGAAGGGGCCAGTTCGGCACGGGAAAGAAAAAGAGAAGAAAAAGGGTCAGGTCTCCATTCTTCACTTTGTGGTATAGGCCCCGTTGATGTGGCGCATGATCTGGGGCAGGTTCACCGCCGGGGTTTGCAGCAAGAGGTGATAGTGGTTATCCATTTTTAGATAACTTGAAAAGATAGGCAGGCCGCTAAATTTACGCCGAATATCATCATCCTCAATGAAAGGGGCCATGATTATATGAAAAGGGTATGTTTTGTAATCAGCATATTGCTGATGGCATCAATCTGCACTGGCTGCGCGGTTTTCGGGCGAGGCAAGAATTTCGTACCTTTTGACGAAAATGCACTAAAACAGGTAACCACAGGCAAAACAAGCGCGAGTGAAGTGACGCGATTATTCGGACCGCCGAATAAAATCGTTAAGTTGTCTAATGGCAATGCATACGTTTACGAACGGTCCGTAGATAAGGGCACAGGACTCTGGCTGGTTGTCCTTACCTTCGCCAATTTTGAAACCCAATACGATCGAATCGTATTTTTCATTAACAATGATGACGTGGTAACACATTTCGGGAGCAGTTTTAATTCGGAGGCAGCATCTTATGCGATGCCCTTTTAATAGCATCATCAGGGTCGCTGCTGCTTTGCTGATAGCGCAAGCCATATCAGGGTGCGTCTCTCTGCGAATTGAAAAAATTCAGGAGGGGGCCGATGTCCTTCCGCCCCCTGTTGAATTTATCCAGAAAAAGACATTGCTGGAAGAAATCCTGTCCTGCTATGGTGCGCCCACCGATCTCGTTGATATGAATGGCGATTTTGCTCTGCATTATCGAAGAGCCCTCTATAGGGGCATGAAGGTTTCGATGGGGATTCCTTTGAAGTATGCCTTGCTGCCCAACCCTAGCATGGAAGCCACTGGCAACCTTTTACGTTATGACACCGTCGTTTTTATTTTCACGGCCGATGGGGTGTTGCAAGATATGAAATACGAAAAAGGTACGAGCCGATCTTTATGGGAGGATTACTGGTAATAGAAGATATTTCAAAATGAGCAAATCATGCCCGAGGGCGAGCCGCTGCCCTTTTTGGGTATGATGATCATGCGACTTCAGTCACATTTGAGTTGTCAATTTTCAAATATGAAACTAAGAGCGCACATACTGATTATAAAGTGCCAGGTTTTCTTTGAGCAAATCCGAAATCGGCAGGTTATATGGGCACTTTTGCTCGCATTCACCACATTCAATGCATTGCTCTACGCTTTCCATGGCCTTTCCGACCCAGCCCTTGACACCTTCACGAGATAAACGTTTTGCAGCCGCCTGAAATATGAGAACGGACGGAATCTGGACTCCATGCTCACACGGCATGCAGTACTCGCAGCGGTGGCAGAATTTTTCACCTAAAGCTGACCGAATATTTTCAATATCGTTTAAATCGGCTTCCGATAGGGGTTCAGGGTTTCGGTATAGTTCAATGATTTCATCGGCTTCCTTTTTTGCCCGAATCCCGGGGATCGGCACAACATAAGGATGTCGCTGCAGAAACCTGAAACATAGGTCAGCTCGTTCCAAGAGGCCTCCACCGAGGGGTTTCATGCCGATGATGCCCACCTTGTTTTGGGTTGCTAAGGGAAAGAGTTGATTGGCCGGGTCACTTTCAATAAAATTAAATGGGAATTGGAGGGTTTGAAACAAACCCGTTTTCAGCGCTTCCATTGCAGTCGCAATGCTGTGAGACGAAATGCCAATAAAACGGATTTTTCCAGCATCACGGGCTTTGGAAACGGTCTCGTAAGCCCCCTGAGGAGCAAGCACTTGATTGAGAGCTTCTTCATTGGATACGTTATGAAGCTGGTAAACGTCGATCCATTCAGTTTGAAGTTGCCTCAGAGACAGATCAAGGTGATCAGCAGCACCTTTGGCATCTCTCTGGGTGGTTTTAGTGGCAATGACCACCTTGTTTCTATCTGACTTCAGAGCAATTCCGAGTTTTTCTTCGCTCGTGGGATACATGTTGGCAGTATCAAAAAACGTGATCCCCAGATCAAAACAGTGTTTGACAACTGAGACGGCTTCTTCTCGTGGTAACGGAATAATAGGGATACCCCCAAATCCTATCTCAGAAATCTCCAGAGCGGTGGCCCCTAGTCGTATGGTTTTCATTTTACCTCCCAAGATCGAATCTTCCGGAATTTTTCAGATTGCATCGACAAATCTGAAAAAGTGTCCTTTGAACTGCCGGGTGTCAACATCAGGCAAGAGAGACTGAATCAAATGCGAAACAAATGAAATAATAGGGTCGGGGTGAAAAGCCAGCCCCAACCCTACAAAGGCAAAAATGATGGTATGGCCTATTCTTTTACGGGGAGGACGTGAATCGCCTTAATGATCAGTTCGACCTGCTCACCAGCCTTAAGCTTGAGATCCTTGACCGATTCTGTGGTCAGAACCGATGCCATTTCATGGGGTTTCGTCACAGTGAATTTAACCAAGGACATTATGTCCCCCTTCTTGACGCTTTTGACCTTTGCTTGGATCTTGTTCCGTGCACCGTATTTCATGCTTTCCTCCTTTCAGTTTGGGATGAACTCATGGGCCTCGAAGGCTTTCGCCTCCGTTATTGAAGAACATACTTTGACCCGAGAATAAAAACAAGCTGCATCAAAGACTGATCACTTTGTCGGCGAGTTGCGCAGCTCATGCGCTGGCCGCCGATGCGCTCCACTTCCCCGGCCGCCCAACGTAAAAGCTGACTTGCCGCATGTTTTAGCGGTCAAGTCCAGCCGGTTGTTGGGCATTTAGGTTAATGTTGACCGGTGAGGAAAGAAAAAGGGTCAGGTCTCCATTCTTCACTTGCTGATTCTCTTTTCCAGCGCCTCGATTTTTTCCGGTCGAGAGTGCTCTTGAATACCGCCTTGCGCTCGTTGCCATTGGAAATCACATGCTAAAAGGCACTCGGATAGCTTATTCGCAAGGGCCGAGCCATAACGTCCTCCTTTCAGCAATTCGGACACGATGACATGCAGCCCTGTCCCTTGCTGTCGTTTATGTCAAGAATCAAGACCTGACCCCAAAGCCTTTTTATGCAGCCTCGTGACTACATACCTCTCTCTTAATAGGCTTAAAGTGCCACTTTGGCAAACAAACCCTTCCCTCATTTCAGCACGGACCAGACGATAATTGTTCGATACTACAAGCAAATAAATTTTCAGGCGCTTAACGGGTAACCCTTTTGGGTTTGTTCGTCGTCAAATCACTCCAGGAACAATCCGAAAGGAGAACCGCACATGCGTGCCCGAACGACCTTGATCATCGCTTTGGCGTTTGGCTTGCTCTCGGCAGCGTCGCTCGCCGCACAGGAAAACGTCTCGGAGGAATTGCCGCAGGATGGGATCGGACGCACACCTCCCCGATTGAGCTTCATAGACGGCCAAGTGTCCTTTCTCCGTCCCGGCGCCCAGGACTGGACGCCGGCCCAGGTCAACATACCCTTGTCCCCGGGCGACCAGCTCTACACGGGCTCGCCGGGAAACCTGGAAATCCAGATCCGCGCCCGCGTCTTCGTGCGCGGCTGGGCCAACACCCAGATCGGATTCGAAAACCAGGAGCCTGATTATCTTCAATTCAAGGTGGTCGCGGGTCATGCCTCGTTCGACCTGCGCAGTCTCGAGCCCGGGCTCACGCTGGAGGTGTCTACGCCGAACGCCGCCTTCACGATAGACCGCGCTGGGTATTATCGCGTGGACGTCATGGGCGAGCGCACCGCCTTCATCACCCGTCGCGGCGGACGGGCTGTCGTCAGCCCCGCCGACGATACATCCTTCGGCATCGCTCCGAGCGAAGAGGTGGTCATCGAAGGCACCGAGCGCCCGACGGTTTCCTCCTACTCGGCACCGCCCCCGGACCCCTGGGACAACTGGAACTACGCCCGCACTGAACGGCTTCTCGATGCGGAGAGCGCGCGCTATGTCCCGCCCGGCGTCTACGGGGCGAGCGATCTCGACCGTTACGGGCGCTGGCGCGTCGTTCCCGACTACGGCCCCGTGTGGGTGCCGGCCGGGGTGCCGGCCGGATGGGCCCCCTACAGCACGGGGGCCTGGATCCACGACCCGCATTACGGCTGGACCTGGGTGGACACCGCCCCGTGGGGTTGGGCGCCTTATCACTACGGCCGCTGGGTCCATGTGGACGGCTTCTGGTGTTGGGCGCCGGGACCGATGGTGTCAAGGCCGGTCTACTCCCCCGCCCTCGTGGCTTTTTTCGGCGGCCCGCATGGCCAAGTGGCCTTTGGCACGAGCGGTCCGGTCGTGGGCTGGGTGGCGCTGGGCTGGGGCGAGCCGTGCGTGCCGTGGTGGGGTCGGCCGGGTTTCATTCACCGGCCTTGGTGGGGCGGCTGGGGTGGCCCCCGCGTCGTGAACAACGTGGTCGTGCATCGCACGACCGTGGTGAAAGTAGAGGAGATTCATGTCTACCGTAACGCCCACGTGCGGAATGCCGTGGTGGCCGTACACGAGGATCATTTTCACCGCGGCGGCTTCGCAAAGGAAAAATTGACCCGAGTGGACGCGAAGGATTTGCGGCCGATTCACACTGCACCTCAGGTGAGGGAGACGCCCGCAAGCTTTGGGTCCACGCCCAAACAGGGCCCTCGCCCTCCTGAGAAGGATCTGAAGCTTCCTGTGGTGAGCACCCGTCCGTCCCACGCCTCGGCGCAGCCGGCCGAGCATCGGGAACGTAAGCCGGATGCGGCTGAGGCTTCCGGCCCCGCCCCCCACATCGTCGAGCGGCCGCAGCTTCGCGAGAATGCCGAGGCACTGCCTCGCCCGCCGTTCGGGCATAGCACGGTCGAGCGGCGCCCCGAGGCAGGCCGCGAACAACAGCCTGCACCGCCTAAGAAAGAGGGCCTGCGCCGGCCCGACCGGTACCCCGAGAGCCAACCGCCTGTGGTTCAGCGGCTGCCGCAACAACCCCAGCAGCCGCAACGGCCGGACCGTTCAGAACGTGCGGAACGCCAAGGCCGGCCGGAGCAGCCTGTCAGCAGGCCAACGCCCGCCTCCGCGCCCGCCCCGAACCGCACCGAAGGGTCCCGGGCCCCGGCGCGGCAATTACCCAGCGAGCCAGCAAGCCGCCTTTCACCAAACCGGGCCGAGACGGGGTCACCTCAGCGCCTGGAACGCGGGGAAAGGCCGACGCAACGCTCCGACCAGCGTGAGCCGGCGACCGATGTGCGCCGCCCCAAGGCCGCACCCGACAACACCCCGCGGATGCAGCGCCAGGGTGAAAATGCACCCTCTTTTCCGCGATTCCCGGGCGGTGCTTAACAAGGTTTTTGAAAGACCGCGCCTCAAGCAGTGATCCGGCATTGCGCGGATTTTGTAAATACTCGCACACAAAATAAAAGGGTCAGCTCTTTATTCTTCACTTGCTGATTCTCTTTTCCAGTGCCTCGATTTTTTTCTGGTCGCGAGTGCTCTTGAACACCGTCTTGCGCTCGTTGCCACGGGAAGTCACATATTAAAAAAAACCCGGATAGGCTATTCGCAAGGGCCGAGCCACAACGTTCTCCTTTCAGCAATTCGGACACGATGACATCGAGCCCTATCCCTTTCTGTTGTTTGTGTCAATAATCAAGACCTGACCCCGGTTTTTTTCTATTTACCCAGCCCTTGGCCCCTATTTTAATATTTGACTCAGGAACAGCTTTGTCCGATCGTGCGTGGGGTTGGAGAAAAAATGTTCCGGCGTTCCGGTTTCGACGACCGCTCCGGCATCCATAAAAACCACCCGATCGGCCACCTCCCGGGCAAAGCCCATTTCGTGGGTGACCACCACCATGGTCATGCCCTCTTTGGCCAAGGTCTTCATGACGTCCAAGACCTCGCCGATCATCTCCGGGTCCAGGGCGGAGGTGGGCTCATCGAAGAGCATGACCTTGGGGTCCATGGCAAGGGCGCGCGCGATGGCGACCCGCTGCTGCTGGCCGCCGGAAAGCTGATCGGGGTAGGCATTGGTCTTTTCCTGGATCCCCACCTTCTGCAGCAGAAAATCGGCTTTTTCGCGCGCCTCTGCCGCGGATCGTTTGCGCACCACGCGCTGGGCCAGCGTGATGTTTTGAAAAACGTTTTTGTGCGGGAAGAGGTTGAAGGACTGAAACACCATGCCGACTTCGGCCCGCACCCGGTTGATGTCGGTCTTGGGGTCGAGCACGTCGACGCCTTCGATGAGGATATGACCGGACTCGGCCGTCTCCAGACGATTGATGCAGCGCAGCAGGGTGCTCTTGCCGGAGCCCGAGGGACCGATCACCACCACGACCTCGCCGGCGGAAATCGACACCGACACGTCGACCAGCGCCTTCAACTCGTGCGGCAGCCAGAAGGTCTTGCAGAGATTGCGGACCTCGATCACGCGACCATTCTCCTCTCCAGGTATTTTACGCACATGGACAGCGTGAAGGTCAGAATCAGATAGAGCAGGGCGCATACGAACCACAGTTCAAAGGCCTGCAGGCTCGTCGTGACCACCTCGCGGGTGGCCTTGGTGAGCTCCCGGATAGCGATGATGCCGAGCAGCGAGGAGTCCTTGACCAGGCTGATGAACTCTCCGGCCAGGGGAGGCAGGATGCGGCGGATCGCCTGGGGCAGGATGACATGGACCATCGCCTGAGCGTAGCTCATGCCCAGGGAACGTGCGGCTTCGTTCTGGCCGCGGTGGATGGACTGGATGCCGGCACGTACGATTTCCGCCACGTAGGCGCCGGCAAAAGTGGCCATGGAGGCCACACCGTACCAGAGGGGAGGGATCTGGTCGATGTCAAAACGGGCTAGGATGGAGTTGATGAGCGTGCCCAGGACGAAGTACCAGATGAAGATCTGCACCAGCAGCGGCGAGCCCCGGATGATCTCCACGTAGGTGACGGCGGTCCACCGGAAGAAGGGGTTGACGGAGACCCGGGCGATGCCGGCGAAAAGCCCGATGAGCACTCCGAACACCGTGGCGATGATGCTGACCTTGATGGTGAGACTTAGGCCCTGTATCAGCAGGCCGGCCTTCCATTGATATTTCACCCCCAGGATGTCGCCGGCGGAAATGAGGTCCCCATTCGCCATTCTCAGGCCTGCCGCTGGCACCTCATAGACGCGTTCGCCGTCGGCGCCCTTCAGCAGGACCCTCCGGGTGTCTCCCTCGCCGCTGACACCTGCGATCTCGCCTTCCATGTCGGCGCGGATGTCAAGCTGCGCCTTGTAGAAGAAGTACTGGGGGATGCGGTTCCAGCGCCAAACGTAGTCTACTTTGACAGTGGCGATGTAAAGCGCTGCGGACAGGCCGAACAGCAGCGCACCAAACGCGGCCGCGCCCACGTAGTAGGAGCGGCCGCGTTTTTGCCTCAGAGGGGACCGTTGCGTGCTCATCGTTTCGATCGCACCCTTTTCGATCGCAGCATTTGGCCGGGGACTACTTCTCGAGGTCCTTGATCCACTCCGTTGACTTGATCCACTTTTCGTAGATGCGGTCGTAGCGGCCGTCGTTCTTGACCTGGGTCAGGAAATTATTGAGCCAGTTCATGAAATCGGGGTCCCCCTTGCGGACGGCCCAGGCCAGGGGCTCAAACGTGAAGGGCTTGTCTATAAACACCAACTGGCCGGAGCCGCCCTGCTGGGCCATGAAGACGACGCAAAAGGGCAGATCGTAGACAAAGGCATCCGCTTTGCCGCCTGCGACCTCCATGGCGGCCGTTACTTCCTCCTCGAAGGACTTGTATTGGGCCTTGGGGATCAGCCGTTTGACCGATTGCTCACCGGTGGTTCCGAGCTTCGAGGTGACGATGTACTTGGGGTCGTTGAGATCTTTGTAGGACTTGATTTTACCCTGGTGCTTCTTGTTGATGATGACGGTTTGGCCGACGATGATGTAAGGGTCGGCGAAGTTGATCTTCATGTTTCTTTCCTGGGTGACGGTCATGCCGCTCATGATGATGTCGAACTTCTTGGTGAGCAGCGCCGGAATGATGCCGTCCCAGGCGGTATTTACCGGAACGAATTTGACGTTCATCGCTTTGGCCATTTCCTTGGCCATGTCGATGTCGAAGCCGATAAACGCTCCGGTTTTGTCGGTCATCTCGAACGGCATGTAGCCGGACTCGAAACCGACCCGCAGTTCACCGTTTTTGAGGATCTCCTCGATGGTCGACTTTTTGGCAAGCTCGATGTCGTCGCCGAACGCAACGCCTGCCGCCAGCATCGCAAATACCGTGACCGCCATCAGGGCCATACCGATTTGTTTCCTCATTTAGATACCTCCCTTGGGTGATAAGTTAACCGCATTCGGCGGGAATGGCTCCCTTTGCACCTCAATAGGACTTCCCTTCCCGCAACAGCTCACGGAGCACCATCCGCCGCTCGCATTCCGGGCACTTCGGAATCTCCTCTTTGGGGATGTAGACGATTTGCGTCCGCCGGCACGCGGGGCACACCACTTCAACCGGCTCGTTGCGCTCGGCCATGGCTGACTCTCCTTTGAAAGGCTGAGCGTCTTTCTACCGCAATTTCCCTTCCAAGTAAAGTCGACTTCCGACCCGAGCATAAGACATAGGGTAAGACATAGGGTAAGACATAGGGGACGCTCTCACCTTTTAACCTTTATCATCAGGTAAAAGAATAGTCACGCTTCTTTGCCAACGTCTTTCCCCTTGCCACCGATTTGCTGACAGCATTCACTGAAAGATCGAGCTGGG
>Ga0315276_10004131_pt1 | contig 13339 bp, 5 predicted proteins | sample YL17G05_0_MG_FD_204542 | JGI IMG/M metagenome (GOLD analysis project Ga0315276, IMG submission 204542) | Sediment microbial communities from Yellowstone Lake, YNP, Wyoming, USA - YL17G05_0 | ecosystem: Environmental > Aquatic > Freshwater > Lake > Sediment | place: USA: Wyoming | collected...
TTGGCGCGAAAGTTAAAACACCCCCCGAACGTCTTAATCTCCTCTCGAAGCCCTTCTCTCTCGATGGTGGCAAAGACCTCGGGAATGAACCCCTTCCATTTCGTATGGCCATACAAATTCGTCACCAGCTTGGAGCGATCCCAAGAGAGCGGGATTGAAAACGGCAACGGGGCTCGCGCAAGTTGCTCCACCTCCCACCTCGGATCCAGCGTCCCATCCTCTCGGAGGTAATTGTAGATATTGCCGAAGGTATCAAGAATCCCCTGGAGGCCTTGCGGCGGTTGCAGGCCGAGAAACCGCGCTGCCGGCTCTTCAACCACCCCATCCAGCTCTTGCCTAGACGGTATTTTGAGGGATTGGCCAACGACAATCTGATCTGGATTACGCAGGCCATTGTAGTCGGCTAATTTCTTAGCGAGTTTGACGTCGTCATAAAATAGCCTGGCGATCTTCCCCACCGTATCTCGTGACTGAATGATGTATGTCCGCATCGCTCAATTACTCCTTACGCTTACCACACGTTTCCCGCGTTCTGGATACTTTCTCACGCTCCCTGGCTCAGCGATACTTGTGGCCTCCCCGCATGGGAGGTCGATGGTGAGTTGTCCCGCAGCACCTCGACGCTGAGGACATTGACAAGATCGCTCTCGTTCAGGCTCAGCACATCCTGCCCAAGGTCTTTCCGCATTTCGAGGAGAACCTTGGCGACTTGTGACGGAATCTCGGGGTTCTGAAGACCGGTCTTCTTTTCCAGGGCTTGAAGCGCCACATAGGCCTTGATGACCCGGGAGTTTCCTCGAAGGATCAACAGTCGCTCCAACTTTTGGAGTTCGTCCTCGGTGGCTTGATCCATCGCCTTTGTCCTATGGCTCAATTTCTCGCCCCAGATCAGTGAAATCCTTTCGTACAGATTCGCCTTGTCTGCTCTCACCTGAACCTCTGCTTCCTTGCGACCGGTCCACTTGAACCCACCGGTAATAATGGTGGCGCAGAGCAACGCCACCACCGACGCAATCGCTGTCATCGTGGCCACCTGCGGCTCCAGCGTGCCGAACAGATCCAGCCCGAACCTGATCGCGAAATATCCCCCTGCCGCGAAAGCCCCCAGCAACACAAGGCCCAACATCACGCCAAAAAATGTGCTTAATGTCTTCATATAGACCCCTCACGTTTGGTTATCTCTATGTACACATGCCGAGAATCAGCGGCAGTGCCCTTCCGAGACGTTGTCTGACACCGTCTCCCGCCCTCCCTATTCCAAGAATATGGCTAAATACTTTCATCTCAAAATTTTAATTTAATCCATAGACCTTCAACGGTACTACGCTTTGTAGATTTTTTTATTTCATCAACTTGTGCGCGCACTTTACCTCCCGACTCCCTATTTTTTGATTCATCAAGTGGCCAAAGGTTTTCCAATTTATCTGGGCCACCAAGCTGTTTCTCAACAATATGGTCCGTGTCTCGAGGAGCTTGCTCTCCCTTGTCCCGGTCGTATCCATTAGCATTAAGTTTCTTGTTCATATCATTTTTCACACTATTTCCTTCTTCTTTTTTCTTCAATTGCATTGTTTTGTCGGGTTTAATCTTTAATGCATCAGGGTAACGAACTCCAAGCGTGAGTCCACCCACAACAGGGCTGTCCATGGGTCCCACGAGCACTCTTTTATTTGCTTGCAAAATCGATATTTTTGGATAGTTCGCAACTATGGGTTTAACCCAAGTAAATTCGATTGCATCGCCCTCCGTTTTCCCGCTGTTTTTACTTATCTTTTTTGGAAGACCTGTTGCTTTTGGATTAATTTCGCCCTCAATATGCACAGTTTCATCAGTTTCCCCTTTTGCATCCACGACCAATGCGAGTGACACCATCTTGTATTTCTCTTTAATTGGTTTCAGTCCTGTTTTGATTTCTGTTTCCGTAATTCCAGGTTTGTTTCTGAGACTCTCAGCTTCATTCATCGCTTTATTGAGATCCGCCTGCTTCTGCTCCGGAGTCCGCTCATCCTTCTTGTCCTTCCCAAACAACTTCGCAAACAGCGCTTTCGCCTTCGTCACAATCCAGTTGATAGTCGCATCGATGGCCTTGTCGACGGAGGCGCGGACCTTTTCAATGACCCCCATAATCTTGTCGGTGACTTTGCCGAGGCCAAGGAAGCCTGCGAGGAAGCTGATGGCCAGCGACAGCAGGCCGGCGAGTATGCTCTCCACCTTTCCGGCGGCCGCATCGATGGCGCCCCCGGCGATGGCCACGATGGAGTCGATGAAGCCTTTGACCACCTCGATGATCTTCGCGATCTTTTGCACGAACACCATGATCGTGTCGTAGATCGAGATGATCGCCGAGATGAAGCCGGCGCCGGGGATAAACATGGCGATCAGCTTGGGCACGGCTTTCTTGATCACCGTATCGGTCACGAAACCGACTATCCCGCTGACGACCTGATCCTTGAGTTCGGTGAGCTTTTCCTTGATCAATTCCCAGGCTGCGGCAGGCCCGCCGGTGACGAGCGCGACAACGATGTCGAAGCCGGTTTCGAGACCCTTCATGATCGTTTCGCCACTCGGCCCGAGCGCCTTCACGATCTTGCCGCGAATTTGCGCCCAGGTGATACCGAGCACGCTCATCGCGAATTTACCCAACTCAGGCAGACTGAGCGCCTTCGGAATATAGACTCCGGACAGCGAACCGGTGAGCCAGTCTATAAGCCCGGCCTTGAGGTGTGTGCCGAACCTGTCGGCGAAGTTCTGGAAGCCGAGCTTGGCAGCCTTCACCAGGTTGCCGACGAAGGGTAGCGGGTTCTTGAGGATGCTCTTGAGTGCAGCGCCGGTTTTCTTGATGTAGCCCAGGGCACCGGGACTGACCACGTCGAAAATGATCTCTAGGAGATTCCAGATGGTTCCACCGGCCCAGGAAATAAACTTGCCCAGGAAACCGCCGAAGACGCCCACGAGTTTGGCGAAGGCGCGCGGCACGAGGACTATGTCCATTATCTCGAGCGACTTGAACGCAGCCACAAATAAACCGGGAATCTGGTTAACAAAACCCATCAGCCCGCTAAGCGCGCCTTTGAACCAGGTAAAGGCGCGCCCGATCGCATTGGACTTCTTCATGTTCTCCCAGATCTCTTCCTGACCTATGAGCTTCATGAAGGGTTCGATAATGGCCTCGGCGGTTTGTGGGACCGGGTCGCCGGTGATGGGATCTCTGCCCATTACAGCCTTTAGCAGCGCGTATCCGTTAGTGCCTTCTGCGAGTTTGGCGATAGGCTTGAGGATGGCATCCTTGATCAGCTGGATGATTCCAATGACCAGCCCTTTGCCGAAACTGATGATGCGATCGATTGGTTCGGAGAAGATGCGCTTGGCGCGTTCCCACACGTCTCCCAAATGCAAGATGTCACTCACACTGAGGGAGGAGATGAAAGCGCTGACTGCCGATTTGATCGCGCCGCCGGTCATTCCCAGCGTGGCAATTTGCTTTTCGACGAACGCGCCAGCCGTCTCAAACACACCGGAGTTGTCCAGCGCTTGAGTAATGAGTCCGCCGCCGGGCAGGAATTCAATCAGCGCACGCAAAATATTCGCCGCGCTGCGCGCCACCGAACTCATGTTGATCGGGTTCACGCCCAGGATGATGGTGAACATCCGGAAGCCGGGAATGATGTTGGCTTTGTCGGCAAGCCAGTTGAGCGGATTGGGCAGATCGATCCCCAAGAAGCCCTGCATCCGGGGGCTCGCCTGCTGCTGCACGGTAAATGATTCCCCGCGCACGGCCGCGTCGCTGGCCCGTTGCGCTTCACTTTCGTAAGCGTCGCCCGTGCGGCCGCTGGTGAACTGCTGGAGTGGTCCGCCACTTCGCTGCTGAAGGGTGTGCGCAGCCTCGTGCGCCATGAGTCCGACATCGTCGGCGCTCGCGCCAGATCCCAATATGATATTCGGGCCAATCGCGAACGCTTTCGCGCCGAGTCGATCCGCTTTCATGGCCGCTTGCGTGTCGTCGTGAACCCGCACCCCCCCAAGGTCTGCGCGGAAGCTCTTCTCGAGACGACGCCGCAGGGGAGCGTTCAGAGGCTGGCCGCCACTCAGACGCAATGCCGGCGGGGCGGATTGCGCCCAGCCCGCGGTCTGCTGCGGCGAAGACTGAAGGGCCGGCTGTCCCATCGATGCGGCAATACCCTGGAAGGCTCGGGTTGAAGGTCGCGGGCTTGGTGTCGGTGTGGTCGCCCGGTCCTTGGAGTCCGGCGTCGGCGACGGGGCTTGCAAAGTTGCGGCAGGCATGGACGCGCGTTACCTTCTCTGGTTCGTCTGGGCTGTCGTCCTCCGTAAAGGACAGACCCCGTTCACTTTCTGATACTCCCGAAGAATCGCCGCCTCGAGATGCTCCTCCGTGACGCGTCCGCCGTTGCTGAGCGCTAAGAGAGAGGCATGAAGGACGGTGTTCCGGATTTGCCCCCCGCTCAACTCACAGCGACTGGCGACTTCCTGTAACATGACGATGGGCACATCATGGTCGGCCGGCAAATGCGTCTGCCAAATGCCCCACCGTTCCGTGACTTCCGGCGGCCGAAAATCGATGACCACGTCCATCCGGCGCTGGAAGGCGCTGTCAATCCGATCCCCGGCATTGGTGGTCACGAGCACAATGCCTTCAAAGGATTCAAGTCGTTGCAGCAGGAAGTTGGTTTCGAGATTGGCGTAACGATCGTTCGAGGTCTGTACGTTGGTCCGTTGGGTCAGCAACGAGTCTCCCTCGTCCAACAAGAGGATGACGCCTAATTCTTCCGCGCGAGTCAAAATCTGGTTCAGGCGCTTTTCTGTTTCACCGATGTACTTGTTCACCACCGAAGACAGATCGAGCCGGTACAGATCCAATGACAGCAACGAGGCCAAGATACGGGCAGCCATGGTCTTGCCTGTCCCGCTTGGCCCTGTAAACAGCGCGCGCACCCCGACGTTCGTCTGCACTGCTAAGGTGTCACCCACCTGTTCACCCAACCGCTCACGGTGTCGGCAGCGATTCTCCAACAGACGCAACTCCATGAGCGTCGCAGCGCGAACGGCGAGATCGTTCCATGCACCGAACGTTTTAACCGGCTGTGCCAATGCGTCGAGACTCTCCCGGCTCAAGGCGCGAGTGGCCTGCTGCACATCACCCAACGTCAGGCCTGCACGACCGCCGAGCGCGGCATAGGCCTGTGCCATCTTCCCCACTCGCCTGATGTTTCCGCTGGACAAGCGAAAGCGTTCGCAGATCTCCGCTGCCTCATCGCTCTCAGCCTCTGATCCCACCCCTCCTCGCCAGTGTTCTCGCCTCTCGCACAGATCCGGCATGTCGCGCATCAGCGTCAGCACTCGCTCGGCACCGGGACCCGTCATGCCACCCTGTGAGCCCATCACCACACCCAGCGGACCGTCATAGCCCTGCAGTCGAGGCAGGAAGGCCGTTTCGCCAGGACTCAGATCCCACACCATCACAGGCATGGCCCGGAGTAACGTGGCCAACGGACCAAGGAGGCGCCAGCGCTCCTCGTGAGATTGGGCGGGCGAGGGCGCCTCGCCCTGAGCCGTGATTTCGAGCATCCCACGTCCCAGCGCACGCGCCACTGCACCCAAGACAGTGCGCCGGCCATTATGCTGAGGGCCGCGAATGACCACTGTCCGTGCACCACCGGAGGCTAGGACAGAAGGAATTGCCGCGAGGGACTGCCGCAACCCTTCGGGCAAGATCAGCTCATCACACGACATCAGATGTTGAGGCTCGTGGTACCGGGCCCAAGGCGCGGGCTGTTGAAGTCTTTCACCGCGCATGGCATCCCACAGGAGCGCCGGCACTTGCAGCGCCCACTCGATACGCGGCGCGTCAGGATTGATCACCTGCACCAGCCCAAGTTCTTGCAGCCGCCGGAGTGTCGAGCGGACGTCGCCCTGCTCCCGGGTCTCCTGCCACCACGCATTCAGCAACCCGAACGTCGGACGATGCTGACCAGGCATGCCCTGTATCGCTTCGAACAACGGACCGAAGCGCGCATCCTCCTCAATCAACCCAATGCTCAGGAGCAAAGTCAGCGTGGCATATTCCAGCTCCGCGGCTTCCCCTAACGCCCTGAGGGGCAAATGCCCCGGCACCGATTGCTCCCACGTGCGCAGCGCCTCTTCCCACCAACCGGCGGCTTCGCTATGGGCCAGCCCGTCGAGTCCATGTCCCGCCAGCTCATTGATGTAGCCGGCAAGAAACGGGAATTGCTTGAGCGCTGCTTCTTGTGACTCACAAGAGAGGCAGGCCTGCTCGATCACGTGCAAGACCGCTGCATAGAAATAGAGTTTAAAATGCGCCGCTGGTGTGCGGGGTATACTTTCAAAAGGATGCGGCATCATCATATGTTCTTTCGTCACTCCCATGTCTCTACCCCACCTTGCCTCCCCTTACAAAGGGGAGGAACATGAGTTTCATCCCCTTACAAAGGGGAGGCAATAATCATTCAAAATGAAACGCAAGATATCGTCCCGCTGCCGGGATCCAGCCCGGGTTACGATCAAGCCCAGCAAACCGAATGGCAATCGGCAAGTCGGCCAACGACAGCATCACATCCACATGCGTGGCGGTCACAGACACGTTCGCGCGATGTTCGCAGAGGACCTTGGCGAGCTCATGCTCCTGGTCAAGCCCGAGTGCCTGCATCAGACGCACCCGCACAAACGGTATGAGCCATTCAATAAATGGTGTCGAAGCGACTTGATGGGGAATCGATTGATCGTCATACCCCCATTGCTCCATCATCTGGAGTCGCCACTCTGCCGATGGATGAAAATCCTGACCTGGCACGTCGCCCTCGTCTCGCCCAGCCAGCTGAGCTAACAGGGGCCAGACAGGATCGGCATGAATTCGCTCCCCGACCAACTGCTCGCCCACCAAGGCTAGGAAATCCCAGGGCGAGAGGGCAATACCCGGTTGCAGCGGCGTGCTGAAATCTCCATAGAGATTCAGATAGAGCGCAAGGTTCATCAGATAGAAGACGCCGCCAAACGCGGTATCAACGGAGACCCCGGGCATTCGCACCGCCTCTATCTCAGGTCTCGGGGTGCATATTTCCCCACTTAACAACATAGACTGCACGTCGCTACCGGCACCATGCTCGGCCACCGTTGGATCTATTTGGTTTGCACTCGGTTGATCACCCTGCCGTGGTTTCACGAAATTGAGATGATCGACTATGTCCGATGTAGACACCGTCTTGGCAGACTGATCTCGATCACCCAGATTGTCCTCGGCGACATGGCTCGTGATCGCAAACGAATCTGGACCTGAGGGAAGTCCGTCCTCCCTCGGCAGAGGCATTTGCTTGTCTACTGGAAAATCTTCCGTGGGGTCTCCGCTCGCACCCCGTTTCCCCTGAGTGTGTCGAAGGGCCAGATTGATCCCCTCTACGCTGTCTGTACCATTCTGCTTGCTGCTTCTCCATTCCGAGACCGTTTGTGCAAACGGTAGTGTCCGCACCACCAAGGGCGCGCGGTACAGCATTAGGCCAATGCCGAGCACACATTGTTGTTCAACAGCTAATCCATCCCCTTGGCCTTCCGGCACCCACCGTTGCCACGGCGGGCTCTCATGAAGGACTTCAGGCGTCTCTTGAACCGTCTCGTTCTCGGCCGCCGGCTCAGGTTCCCTCTCGGCCGCCGCCCTGAAGGCCAGGCGTAATTTGGAGAGGGCGAAGACTTCGGTCATGCGCTCCAGGATTGCTCGTGCGTCGGGCACACTCAGTGCCCGCACAAACTGTACAGCCTGCCCGCTCATCGCCAGATAGTGCAGGGTTCCGGGAATGTACTGCGGTGCGTCACGCCAGGACGCGAATACGGCCTTCTCAAAATCGGCAGTCCGAAACAAGCTCTGCCACCACCAGCGCGTGGAGGCGGTGCCTTCGCACCAGTCTTGGGCGAGACAGGCCAGCAATTCAGCGCGATCGGCGAAGAGCACAGCCTCGGCATCGGCCGGCACCATGCCTTGGGCAGGACGTGCCGCCCGCCGGACCATCTGATCCAGCGAGGCATGGACGGCCTGCTCCCACCGAGGTGACGGACGCATCTCTCCTCGATCGATCGAGAGCGTTCCAGGCAAAGGGTCGCGGAGTCTTCGCACACAGAGAATCGCAGAGGGAGGCAAGTTCGAGGGAGAAAGGTTCGCAGACGACAGCACACGCTCCAGTCGTCTCCTGAGTGCCGATGGATCAGGGTCACGGCTGGCAACCCGCAATTTCCTAACGGATGTGGCCTGTGACTCAGCGACCATGATTCCTCATCCCTGAGGTGGAAACAGACTGATCTCCACCATGGCACTGTTCCAGGCCAGTTCGTGCTTTTCATCTTGAATACGGACGACAATGCCGTCCTCTACCGAAAGATTGAATTGCTTTAGCAATGCGGGCAACAAGCTAGGATCATTCGAGTCAATCACATCAAAGAAATGGCCTGCAGGATTTTTCAAAAACGTCACCACTGTTCCCTTCACCACGTAATTGTTCTTGAGGCTAAATTTGTCCGGTCTCAGCAAGAAGAGCGTACCGCCAAGACTCATGACCTTCATCCGAAATGCGAAGAGCGGCGCTGGAGAGGTTTCGCCTTTAAGACCAAATCGAGCGGCCGCAATGATGAACGGATCTCCTGCCGGCCCTTGCGGTCCAATCGGGCCTTGCGGTCCTGGCAGCCCCTGATCTCCTATCGGGCCTTTATCTCCGACTGGCCCCCTGTCACCAACCGGACCTTTGTCTCCGACCGGGCCCTTGTCGCCCACGGGACCTTTGTCCCCAGCCGGACCAGGCAATCCCGAATCACCCTGCGGACCTTTATCGCCGAGCGGGCCCGACAGTCCCGGATCACCCAACGGGCCTTTATCCCCGCTCACTCCCTTGTCGCCCACCAGCCCCGTATCCCCAGTTAGGCCCTTGTCTCCAGGTAAACCCTTATCGCCTGTCGGACCTTTATCGCCAGGCAGCCCTTGGGCTCCCAGCAACCCCGGATCACCCTGCGGACCCTTATCCCCAGTCGCGCCCTTGTCGCCCACGGGACCTTTATCCCCGGCCGGGCCCGACAGTCCCAGGTCACCCAACGGGCCTTGGTCACCAGTCGCGCCCTTGTCGCCCACGGGACCTTTGTCCCCAGCTGGACCCGGCAGTCCCGGATCACCCATCGGACCTTTATCTCCAAGCGGGCCCGGCAATCCTTGATTTCCTGTCGGGCCTTTGTCCCCGGCTGGGCCTGACAGTCCCGGATCCCCCTGCGGACCCTTGTCCCCACTCGCGCCCTTGTCACCCACGGGACCTTTGTCCCCGGCCTGGCCTGACAGTCCCGAATCACCCTGCGGGCCTTTGTCACCGGTCGCGCCCTTGTCACCCACCGGACCTTTGTCTCCGGCTAGACCCGCCAGCCCCGGATCACCCAACGGGCCTTTGTCGCCGAGCGGGCCTGGCAGTCCCGAATCACCTTGCGGACCCTTGTCACCCACTGAACCTTTGTCGCCTGGAGGACCTGGTTCGCCCAAAGCCCCAGGATCGCCCTTGTCGCCTTTCAAGCCTTGCGGCCCAGGAATACCAGCTGGTCCCTGTTCACCCGTATCGCCCTTGGGGCCGGCAATACCAGGTAATCCCTGTGGTCCTGACAATCCGACCGCACCAGGTAGTCCTGGAAGGCCTGGCTCACCGGGATCACCTTTGGCACCAGCTGGCCCCTGAATTCCCTGCAGTCCCATCGGACCCGGTGGCCCTGGAGGTCCCAATCCGCCGCCACCGGATACCCCACCCCCTGAACGACCACATAACAGCCACTCCTGTAAGAGCCGCATGTGAATCAGGTAAGGCCTGCGGTCTTCATTGACAGAGATGGGGCTGGACTCGCGGACCTTCCACACAAGGGAACCCAAGTCCTGCACAAGGGGCACCGTCACTTCTGCCAAAAGCACCCATTCTTCATCGGGGGGAACGCCACAGGGCTTCCCGTTGCCCAACCAAAGTGGGCGCAACTCAGTCACCCACAGGCGAAATGCCGCGCGTAAGTACTCACAGGAGTCATGTGGATTGATGTTGAGAGACGCCGGCGGAGAGCCAAACAGAAAATCGCCAGGCGGTGAGTTCGATCCCGAATCGGGCGGCGAAAACCACGGCCCTGCGGCATCACGAATGGCTTGCAGAAACTGATCCGGTGCTGTGGAGGCCTTGCCATCGCTAGTTCGAATCTGCCTGATCCACTCAACAAAATCTCTCAAGGCCCTTTCTTCACGCTGATCCGGTTGGTTCTGTCCTCCAGGCTCGGCAAGACGCAGCTCGAGCCGGAAATCATCCTTCAACCGAGATGGCTTCATGGCGTCTTCTTCGGGTCGGCAGGGCTCACCAGGAATCGGAACAGGATCAGTGGCACACTCCCGATAGGCGAGCACGACCAAAAGAGTGACGGAATCTGCCGGAAGAGACGCGACAAGATCCGTGATCTCTTGAGCATGAACGGCCAGCCACGCATTCAACTCGGCGCATTGCGGCGACGGCACCGTGATGAGCTGACCGCGCGAACTCACGGCAGTCCCCGGCGCCACCTCAACCCGCGGACCAGCAGTGCCACCGGGCTCGATTGCGATCTGTAGCCCGCACACCGTCCCATACCCGAGCAGTTCACGCATCAACCGCTGATCATGCCCGGAGAGGTAGGCAAACTCCTGGGTGAAATCATCCACCCCCAGCACCATGCCAAGCGTATAGTTGACGTGCTTCGTCGGATCCGTCTGAGGCTGTGGATCTGCCTTAGGTGAAAGGCTCGTCATCGAATGCCTCCCATCCGGAAGGTTTGAGGCGATATCCCGTTCTTGACTTCACTTTGCATATCCACCGCCGCTGCCTCAGGCACATTGAAAATCTTGGCGATATCCGCAGGCTTGGCATTGACGAAATCGCCAAGCGTCGCAATATTTTTCCCTTTAAGTGCCTCCGCTGTCGTTTTCCCTGTCGAGACATCGCCAAAAGCTAACATCGCGATATCCGTCTTAAGAACAGAGGCTTCAGATGCCTTCGCAATTAATTGGCCTGCCTCTTCTTTTGTCACGCCGGCCACCTGAACAATATTGTCCTCAGTGGCTCCTGCCAAATCCTCGGCTGACACGATACCGGCCGCACCCAGCTTCTCGGCTGTTTCAACACTCATACCAGGCACAGCAGACAACAACGTCGCACCGCTCGACATAGCCGAAGCTTTTGTCATTTGCACGATCGCCTTGTTCTTGATGTCATCTATGAATGCGTTCTGTCCTGCGGCATCGAGACTTTCAATGCCCAGCACTTTCACAAGGACACTGCGGTTCGCCTCATCAGACTTAGCTGAGATATCAACAAGCTGCCCGCGCGAAGTAACGCCGATGGCTTTCAAGGCATCGAGTTGCCTGTCCGCAAGCCCTATAGTAGAAAGGTTCCATGCATCTTCTGATACAACCTTCCTCGCTTGTTGAATCACTCTTTTCGCCAACCCTTCGTCACCAAGCTTTTCTCCTAACGCCACAGGATCTGCATTCGCCAGCTTCACATCCGTATCGTATCCATTCACTTTCAGATTTTGGGAAACACCTTCATCGACCCCATCGTAATACGTCAGCTCCCCGTTGAGTTTCTCAACGGACTTCCTCGCATCGGAAATAAGGTACCTGCTGTCCTCAGGTTCTTGTTCCAGTAAATCATCGACAATGTCTGTCCAAAGCCCCACTATTTCGTCAATAGTAGGGATGTCTATTTCCTCGAACAGTTTGATGGTCTCCTTATCCACCCCTTTAATGAGGGCTTTGAGTATTTCCACCGGTCTCGGGGTTCTGTTAGTCCCCAACGTGATTGCCAGAGGCACACCAAACAATCCGAACACTGCATAGGCCTGCGGTGTCTTTGGAACAGTCCCGAGATCGGTCATTGGTTTATATGAAGGGTTGATAAAAATGGCGGGGACAGCCTTATCAATGCCCAGATCGGGAAAATCATCATTAAAAACAACTTGCCATTCAGCAAGCCATTTCTCCAAAGAGTCCGACAGAGGATCAATTTGTTTCATTCTGAGCCAAGGCGACTTAGATATCTTTGGCCCATTTTTAGCACTGACGTAATACCTTCTGTTTATCCAGCTCGACATTAACTCTTTATTTACCATGAACGCTTTGGTGTATTGCGTATCAAAAAACGAATCCGTGAACTCTGTCCCGCCCAACACCATACAAAACCGGACTCTCTTGAGGGGCGGAATCTTAATCACATCAACCAGAATACATGTGGGTGGCTTGACCTCCTCAACGTCGGGAACCAGCACCACAAGCTTTTCAAGGTTCTGCCCCCGCTGAATTGCCACACCAGTAATCGTTTTCAGTTGGAATTTGGCCGCAACCACGGTGAGGGCATAGGTCCCTTGCGGGAGATCCTTAAAAAACCACTTGCCAAGTGTTGGCACAAACGTTCCTGAAACTACAGTCGAGTTCATTTCTGATTTTGCCGTCACAGAGCTGGCATTTTTACTCACTGCATTCCCTTGCAAATCCTCGAGAACGACAAGAAGCGTTCCATTCGGTAAAGGAGTGAGCACCAACGTGCAATCACTCGTTTGCCCACCGACGATTGTTATCGACTGGAGACTCACGGGGTTAAAATCTTGCACAGCAACAGACACCGAATAGATTCCGGGGGGAAGATCAGAAACCTGAAAGGAAGCGCCCCCTATTGTGTTTATGCTTTGTTGAATATTGACTCCCTCTCTTTGAACGAGGATCTGAACAGTCTCATCAGAACTGGGGACTGGCGAGAGGGACACACGCAGACGGCCATTGAAGGATCGCGCAAAAAGGATTGCAGTGTCTTCAGAAGGTACGCGATACACTTCGATTGGGGGAGGAGGACTTTGGCTTACCCTCATAGGTTCGAAAAGAAGGGCATGATAGAGAATAGACCGTAACAATGCGGCATCGACAAGCGTTTCCTGATCTGGCCCCAGCTCACCTAAAAACGTTTTCCAACCTAAACTTCCTCCATCAATGGGAAGAAAACCGACTGGCGGCAAGAATGCAAAATTATTTGTCGCTTGTAAGCTCGACGCTACTCCATGACTCTTCCGAATATCAGAGAGATGGTCTTGGAACTGGAAGAACATAGCCTCTGTTTCAGCAAGTCGCCGATCACTCACTATCCCCATACAGCGTCTTGACACTTTCGGCTCAACAATCCGCCTCCGCACGGACCACATGTCGATGAACTCGATTTCCTTTTCAGCTGTCCAGTAGAGAATGGCAAGCGGCACATCACAGTCGGTCAGACGATTCGGACGCAGGTCGTCGAGT
>Ga0315276_10004132_pt1 | contig 13337 bp, 19 predicted proteins | sample YL17G05_0_MG_FD_204542 | JGI IMG/M metagenome (GOLD analysis project Ga0315276, IMG submission 204542) | Sediment microbial communities from Yellowstone Lake, YNP, Wyoming, USA - YL17G05_0 | ecosystem: Environmental > Aquatic > Freshwater > Lake > Sediment | place: USA: Wyoming | collected...
CTTAATATCGATATTTTTGGTGTCCATTTTTCCTATAGTTCCGATTTCAAGTTCGCTGTCTTCCTGTGATAAGCACTCGTTAGACGTGGAACCATAGATACTGCCAGCTGGCCATCTTGCTGGAACAGCATCTCCATCTTGTCAACGTCAATTGCTAGCAAGGCAGCAATTCTCAATATGAAAAATGGGGGACGAAAAGTAACCAATAAGAACAGGGTGGTATGACATATGCAATCTAAGGGAGAAAATCAAATAATCTAAAAAAGGTTGTTTCTCCCATGGAAAAAGAATTATCGATCAATCAAATAATCAAAGACTTGAAGGAAAGCATTCTCAGATTTCCCGACAAACGCACTGGAAAAAACACACAGTACGAACTGGTAGATGCCGGGATGGGAGCATTTTCAGTGTTTTTTATCCAGTGTGCCTCCTTCTTGGAGTATCAAAGAGAGATGAAGTTAACCAAAGGCCACGCCAACGCAGAAAGCCTATTTGAGTTAGAAAATATACCCAGCGATAACCAAATTCGGAACCTGTTGGATCCGATTAGTCCTGAGAACTTAGAACCTACTTACCAGGGTATATTTCTATCCTTAGAAAGGACGGGAGTACTGGAAGGATTTCGTTCGTATGCGGATCATCTCCTGATTGCCATAGACGGGACGGAATACTTTTCGTCTCAGAATATTCATTGTGAAAATTGCAGCCATCGAACCTTGCAGAATGGGAAAATCAACTATTATCACAGTGTCATTACCCCGGTGATAGTCCAGGCGAAAAACGAGCATGTGATTTCATTGGAGCCAGAATTTATTGTTCCACAGGATGGGCAGGAAAAACAGGATTGCGAAACCCGAGCGGGCAAACGTTGGCTTGAAAAACACGGCTCATTTTATGCCAAACATAGAGCCATTATTCTGGGAGACGACTTATATAGCCGTCAACCTTTCTGTAAAGCACTCATAGAGAAGGGATTTCACTTTATTCTCGTTTGTAAACCCGATTCGCATGTCATGTTGTATGAAACTGTAGATTTCTTGGCTGCCAATGGTGTGCTGGGTACTAAATCGGTACGAAAATGGAACGGTAAGTATGGCGAAATCTGGACCTATCGATATGCCAACAAATTGCCGTTATGCGCTGATGAGGCTGCTATGGAAGTCAATTGGTGTGAAATTACCATTGCACGTGAAGATACGGGTACCCAGGTTTATAAAAATACATTTATCACCGATTTTGAGATCTCAGATACTACCGTTGAAACCATCATTCGAGATGGCCGCTCTCGCTGGAAAATCGAAAACGAAAACAATAATGTGCTCAAAACGAAAGGCTACCATCTGGAACATAATTTTGGACATGGGAGCCATTACCTGGCGGCTCTTTTATTGTCTCTCAATTTATTGGCTTTCTTATTCCATACCGTTTTGGATCTGGGGGACGAAAGGTATCGTGCCATTCGTAAGGTTTTGGTAAAACGCCGAACCTTTTTTCAAGATTTAGAAGCACTATTACGTTATTTCTCTTTCAATACCTGGGATGATGTCTTCTCGTTTATGTTCAATGGCCTTGAACTGAATTCAGGCTAATTCATTCTTCTTCTTTCTCCTTATTCGTGTAACCCTGTTTTCTGTGCAGTGGTTATTTTGTGTTGCCTTTGCTGGTAATTCCATATTTCTTCATCCATCACTTCTTGGTCGTATCTTCTGCTTTTTTGTTTTTCATTCCATCTTTTCTTTTCTCGCATCAACCTTATCTTATCATATTGAGAATTGCTGGCTAGCAAGGTGCCCTCTGTCAGACCTCGTGCTGTGGACCCGTATGTATGAGGTGGTATGAGCGCTATAGTGCCCAGGGTTTCATCAGCTCCAAGCCACTCCATACGCGCCATCGAATCACCCCCAGCAGTGAATAACACCTCTAGGTCGGCTTTCATTGACACGAATATGGTATGTCCTGGCTCTCTTTCTTTGAACAATGACTGGCCGGGATAAATGGTTATCTTCGTGCATAACCTTGCAACTTTTTCCAACTGGCTCTCGCTCAGATTATTGAACAGGGAAAGCCCCTTCAACAAGTTTACGTTTACTGTCATAGAGAACCTCCTATGCGCGGTTTCAAGTTCCTCGAGGCGAGTGCCTGCGACACCCCGGGGCGACAACCAAGCTATGAATCTCGTCAGGATAATGAGCCGAGGCAGCACTCCAGAAACGACAACCATATCGCTCGATCACCTGAGCTTGTCCACTACTTTTCAGTTCCTTCAAGGCCGTATCAACCTCGCCTGGCGACCAGCGTTCCAGGGTCTGCATCAATTCATCCTCGCGCATTGGGTGGCGGATGATGATCCCGACTATAGAATCGATTAACGATTCAGTCCCGCTGAGGTCGAAAAACCCACTGGAGGGGTGTATAACACGGGCGATATCACCGAGAATAGCACGGGTGCGTACCAGCCCTTCTTCATCTGAGGGCTGTACCCAGGTCTCAACCGGGGGACGGTCCGGCTGGAGGATATGAACCTCATCAGGTTGGATACTCCTCAGCAAAGTAGCAATTTCGTGGAGTGCAGCCTCGGTATCATTTAAACCCCTCACCAACATGACCTCGACCCATAACTTACCGTGATATTCTTTCCGGAAAGCTACCAGTCCATCAACGAGACGTTTAAAACTGAGCTCCGGAGGGGGGCGATTGATTTTACGATAGAGTTTGATGTTCCCGGCGTCAAGGGATGGTAGCACTGCATCGGCCAGGGATAATTCGCGGCGCACTTCTGGGAGGTAGAGCAAGGACCCATTGGTGATGACTGCAACAGGCAAATGAGTTAGTGACTTCACTTGACGGATCAGCCAGCCAATGCTGGCGTGCAGTGTCGTCTCCCCTGAGCCGACGAAGGTGACCCAGTCTATTTCACCCGGAGCGTGGGATGCCAATGCCTGTTCTGTTTCAGCGAGTATATCTTCACGACGATAGAATTCGCCTCGTACATTCTTCAGTGGTATCGTGCGTCCTAATTGGCAATAAATACAATTCCAATTGCAGGTTTTGAGTGGGACGGGGTCAATTCCCAAAGATTGCCCCAAACGTCGAGACGGAACTGGGCCGAAAACGAATTTCATCTTTACACTCAGTTATAAACCTCTCGGGTGGCTTCGTTTGTCATCGTCGGATCTAAAAGTAGCTGCCATTCAGCATCTTCCCATGTCCCCAGACTTGTATGTAATTCCAGGTATTTTCTAGGGATGGGGTGCGTGCCGACAACCACCTTCACCCCGTAGCGCTTTTCGAGAAAAGCTTTAAAGATCTGGATATATGGGCAAGGTGGATAGCCAACCAACAGCCCGGTTGCTAAGTGGATCACCTGCGCCCCATTTTTTACCATTTCTTCGCCAGCATACTCAACATTACCACCCGGGCAGCCGTCGCAAGTGGTGTAGCCAACCAACTCAACCTCAGAATCAGTGTACTGTGCGAACGCACCCTCTTTGTTCCTTATCGCCCGCAGGCATTTCCCGCCAGCGCAGGTACGATAACGGTCGCATATGATAATCCCGATTTTTATTTTCTCGCTCATTTCTCTCTCCTGATTAGGTAACACATCCCTTTTGTTGATCAATTTCTCACCCGGAAGGCTTGATCGCTTGGGTTTTGTCATAGCTTTTTTATTGATTTCTTGACGATCTCATTTTTATTTCTCGAGTGTCGAAGCATTCTTAATAGCTTCACGCAGCGTGTTAGTCGTTAGATCAGCGCAGTGTTCATGATCATCAGTAGGCCATCCAACACAGTAATTAAATCATCGGATGTAAGTTGCTGGGCTTCAGCCAGGGTTTTTGACTGAACCAACAGGGTAATCATACAACCGCTGTCAATCGTTGCCCCAAACGCCGGGACGGCAACGGACCAAAGACGTATTTCATGAATATTCCAGTGCTTGTTTGAGCAATTTCATTAGCTCATCTGAAAGAATAAAACCAGTCACTTTTACTTCTTGTGAGGCAACCCCTGGTACTTTAGCGACTGCCAATTGGATCATATTCGCCAGAGGCACGGCAATTGGGCAAAGTGGTGATGACGGACGGAAGGTGTAAGACACCCGCCCATGCTTATCCACCGTCAAGTCTTCGATCAGGCGCATGCGCACCACATCTACACCAGTTTCAGGATCAATGACCTTCGAAAGCTTTTCAAGGATCGCTTCGCGTACCTTGTTAGAACTTATCATGCAATTCCTTTCTATTCGCGTATAGATTTATTCACTCATTTCATCCAGCGCCGAACTCACCGAAGCCGCTTTGGTGTATATCATCTCTACACCGGCATCGGCGAAGACATATTCCGGGCCTTTGCCTTTTAGATTCTCCTTTAAGACGACCCGATCCACCTTCTGAGACACCAGCCATTCAGCCACACGAAGACCTTTCGCCTTGGATAACTCCCGATATGGATTTTGAATTACCTCTTCTTTCTCAAATTCTCGATCAGATAGCCTGAGCCTGATCAGTTCAAAATACGGAGCTTCACCAAAGTGTTCACTCAGACTTCCATCCGGAGTGGTTAATGGGAAGGCGTAACATCTGTATATGGGAACCGTGGGTTCGTAATGAATTAATACGCGCTCTACATGGGGCACTTCTGCCCGGATCGCTTTCTCGATACGTTGGCTAACATCATGGGCCCTCTTTAAATCGTCTATCCGTAGGGTTACCTCTGCTTCTAAAAAGCGGTATCGACCCGAGTTGCGTCCTGTCAGTGTCTTGATCTGGACAATGGCCGGATCGTTCTCGATAATCTGCCGCACCTGCGCTAGGGTCTCGTAGTCCAATGAAGCGTCTAACAACACACGCATCCCATCTTTCAACAATTCCCAACCGGTCCTGGTGATGAAAAATACAACCAGCAACGCTGCTATTCGATCCAGGTTTATCCCAAAGGAGTAACTTATGAGAGAGATGAAGACGATACCAGAGGAAAAAATATGGGTTCGATATTCCAATGCGGAAGCGATCAGGCTTGGGGAATTAACCGCCCTCCCAGCCCTAAGTTCGAAATGGCTGAATATTAGAGGAATGACAGCCGAAAACAATACGCCCACCAGCATCCATGGATTGACAATTGTCTGCTCACGGGAGCTGAAGAGGGCTTCATGGACGATTTCATATCCAGTGAAAAAGATAAGACCTGCCAACATCACGGAAACCACGTTTTCAACTTTATATAGACCATAGGGAAATAATTTACTTCGGCGTTGTGAGATTTTCAAGCCAATTAAAACGACGACAGAAGCCATCAAATCTACTAGGTTATGTACCATCTCGGAGGTCACAGCCAAACTGCCTGAGGCAACCGCAATTCCCAGGTTTAACAGACTCAAAATCAGGTTGATGCCTATAGACCCCCATCCCCAGCGTTCAACCGCAACCCCATAAGTCTCTCGTCCTTCTACCCGCCCCGTAGGCTTGAGGTCAGATTCGCCTGTACTCATGACTTAAGCTCCGTGTTATTCATACGGGAAATAACCTCCAGCCAAATTTGGTTAATTGCCAGGCTGGCAGGTGCTACAGGCTGGTAAAGTGTCACCGGCTCACCACTGATCATCGCTTCGGTGACAGCAGGATCAAAAGGAATGCTACCAATTACTTCAACACACAACTCAGCAGATACTGCTTCAATCTGCGCCGTACCTTCTGGGTAGATGTCAGCCTTGTTGATCACCACCAGCGTTGAAATACGGAAGTGGGATGTAGTTTGCAGGACGCGCCCCAAATCGTGAATACCCGCTACAGAAGGTTCAGTGACGATCAGGGCCAGGTCAGCTCCTGCCGCCGCGGCAATCACCGGGCAGCCGATTCCGGGTGGGCCATCCACAATTACCATTTGGCAGCCCGTATCCATTGCCAGCAGACGAGCATTTTGCTTTACCACCGTCACCAATTTACCGGAATTTTCTTGCGCTGGGTGGAGGTCAGCATGGAAGAGTGGCCCATAAAGGCTCTCTGAGCGATACCATTGTCCAACCGTCTGGGGTTCCATATGAATGGCTTCCTCTGGACATTGGTATACGCAGGCGGCACAGCCATCGCAGGTGATAGGATCCACATGATAATCATCTGGCGTGGATTGGATGGCGTCAAAACGGCATACTTGTTTACATATCCCACACGCGTCACAGCGCTCCAGGTCAATCATGGCTACTGATCCACCGCTGAAATTGTGCGTCTCGATGCGTTCTGGGCACAGAACCAGCTCCAGATTGGCTGCATCCACATCGGCGTCAGCCAGCACGGTTTGGATGGGGGATTGTCCATCATGTGCCAGGTGGGCGAAGGCTGCAGCCATGCTGGTTTTGCCTGTACCACCTTTACCGCTAAGAATTACAAGTTGCTTCATCGACGCTTCAGGCATACAGCCTCCAGCCAAATTTGCTTTCGGCCTCGTTGAGATCGACCAGACCTGGCGGCAGATCGATGAACAGAATATCGGCCTCAGCCAGGATGCCTTTGCCGTCGTTGAAGATTTCGGCGTGGGCTCGAGTACGACAGGCGCGGCGCTTGATCAGCCATCCCTTTGCATCTAATGGCACACCCACCGGCACGGGTTGGCGGTAGCGCACATCCATTCGGGCGGTGACGAAAAAGCGATTGGGATTGTTGATCATCACCGTGCGCCCACCCACTTCATCAAGAATAGCTGCTACAATACCGCCATGCGCCATGCCAGGATAGCCAGCGTGTGTGGGTTCGAGGGTGAAGGAAGCAAAGACCTGATCTTCCCCGTTATCATAGAAACGCAGGCGCAGTCCGGAGGGGTTTTCTAGGCTGCAGGCAAAACAGGAGGCGGAGTTATATTGTTGGTTCATAGCAGACTGGCGATTTGCGTGAACATTCGGAGGAAACGGTCAGCATATTCTGGGTGAATTTCCACCAGCGTTTTCCCCTGTGCCACACCCTCAGCGATAACTCGCTCGAAGGGGATGCGTAGCAAAACCGGCAGGTGATGATCAGTGCAGAACTCATCGAGGGCTGGGTAAAAGCCATTCTCCCGGTTGATGATCACACCCGCAGGGATGCCCATCTTCCGGCCAACCTGTGCAGCCAGCCGAAGGTCGTGCAACCCAAATGGGGTAGGTTCGGTTACCAGCAACAGGAAATCACTGCCCCGCATGGACTCAACCACCGTGCAAGATGTCCCCGGCGGCGCGTCACGAATCACCACCTGCCCTGGCTGGGCTACAATCCATTTTATAAGTTGCCGGATGACCGGCACAGCCATCGGTTCACCTACATCCAGCACTCCATGGGCGAACGAAATTCCCACCATAGCGGGTCCCCTCTCGATCACTCCCATTCGATCAGGGATCTCTTTGATGGCTTTTTCCGGGCAGAGTGCCGTGCAGCTCCCGCAACCATGACAGAGCTGAGGGAAAACCAATGTTTTCTGACCTAATACCGCAATGGCGTGGTATTGACATACCTCAGCGCACTTTCCACAGTAAGTACATTTTGTTTCATTTACAGAAGGGATGAGCAGTCCTACATCCTGTCGTTCATCCAGTTTGGGATGCAGGAACAGGTGAGCGTTGGGTGCTTCAACGTCACAATCCAGGAAAAGCGGTGGAGAGGACTGCTCCTCCGCTAAACTGAGGGCTAAACTAGCTGCAATGGTAGTTTTGCCCGTTCCTCCCTTTCCACTGGCGATCGTGATGATCATGGGCTTTGCCCGTGATGACCACTATCGCATTCACCACGGGTTGGTCCACCGACTTGTTGGAGTTGCCCGGCTTTAAATCGTTCGATAGCCTGAAATGCATTCTGGCAATCCCCGTAAATGTACATGGAGATACCAGCTGCTTGCAGAGCTTCAAAGGCATGCGGACCAAAGTCTCCACTGATAGCTGCCTGAACATGCTGGTCAGCAACAATCTGGGCTGCCAGGATTCCCGCTCCGCCGGAGGAGCTGGCTCCAGGATTGGATTCTGCTTTCCATTCGAGGGTGTCGGTCTCTATTACTAATAGATTGGCAGCACGACCGAAGCGAGGATCAACATCTGTTTCCAGGTTGGGTGAAACCGTTGTCAGTACGATTTTCATGGCTTCACTCGCGGATCATCCTTGTGCCACATTTAGGACAGGTTTGGTCTGCGCACCGTTGGCCGGCGACATGCGGTACTTTATGACCGCACTTGGGGCAGACGCAATCGCCACCTGGTCCGGAACCAGGTTTATTGCCACCACCGCGTCCACCTCCCCCTCCACTAGCACCGCGACCCTGTCCCCGCCCGCTATCGCCCTGCCCTTGACCGGTGCCACAACCCTGACCGCCTCCACCACTTATATTGGAATTACCATCATTTCGCTTAAGCCCAAACCGGTTACGAAAGAATTGTTTGATCATTATCTCTCCTTATTGGTTAATGGGGACAGTGATTCTATGATCATAACTATCCCCTGTTTCTACCTGAGATTTACTCCATATCTGGTTTCCAAACCTCCCAGACTTTACCAACCAGGTCGGGACCAGGTTTTAAAGTTAACTTGCCAGGTTCCCATCCAGCGGGGGTAGCTTCCTTGCCACCTGAAGCACGCACGTGCTGAAAAGCCTGGATCTGCCGTATAGATTCAGCAAATTTCCTACCAACCGGTGGAGTGAGCACTTCCATTGCCTGGATGACGCAATCCGGGTCAATAATGAAACGTCCACGCAGTTCAATACCCTGGTTTTCATCCCACACCCCGTAAGCGCGACCAACATTGCCTGCCTGATCGGAGGCCATATGGAAGGGCACACCACCCTTGACCATTTTGCTCAGCTCGTTATCGTTCCACATCTTATGCACGAAGTGGCTATCTACACTGACTGATATGACTTCAACACCCAGCTTCTGCAGCACCGGATATTTGTCGGCGACCGCCGACACCTCCGTCGCTCAGACAAAAGTGAAATCTCCAGGGTAGAAACATAACAGCACCCATTTACCAGCAAAATCAGCTAGTTTGACGGGTGTGAAGCTACCCCTGTAATAAGAAGGGGCGGTGAAATCGGGAGCTTTTTGTCCAACACGCGCGGTCATCGTGGTCTCCTTTCGTTCAGCGAATATAGGGGTTTGAGGCTCATTAATTGATAAAGTTTTTTCGTCCGTTATCTTGCCCGTCACTCGAGCGCACCCAGTAATTTCTGCCATTATGTCTCCTTTTTGTAATTAAGATTTAGTTCATCGATGCGTTTTTGGATGGCATCCAATTTTGTTTTTAACAACTCAGCTTGGGTGTTCAGGTCGGCGATTTCCTGCTCTGGCGTGGGTGGAACCCATCCCGAGACACCGCTAGCGTAAAAGCGATACCGCCAACCGCGTCCCATTCCCCTGTTTCCAAGTCCATACACACCTCGAAGACCTGGGGCTGGATTAGAGAACCTATCGCGGCTATTGCTGCCACAAAAACCCATGCCGCGCCCTGTCATAGGACCAGCTCTCTGTGGGCCTGCGCCGTCTAATCTTGGCATATCCTCTACCTCCTTCCTTTGCATTTTTTATTACCCATATGGCTACCACGATGGCGGATTTGCTTCCGTTGACCTCCATACTGTAGACCATAATCTTTTGAAGAAGTTATTGAAGGCAAAATTGTAGTCGTTGTGGGTTGGGCAAGCCTACTCTCAATGGATTTAATCAGCACATCCACCAGGCGCGGAGCTGCTTCACGCCCCAGATACGCCAGCGCGGCTCCGGCCAGCGGTTTCAAACCACGAACGGGAACCGCCATTTCCGGCAATACTTTTGGTTGTTGACCAAGGTTCAATCCAGGATCACTCGCAGGTTGTACTGTGATTGGCGCACAATCGGATGGTGAAGTGATTACAATGATCGCTCCATTTGGGCAGGTTTCAAGACATTCTTCACAAGCTATGCACAAGGTGTCATCTATCGAAGCGTGATGATCTACCAAGGAGATCGCCTCAACTGAACATACATCGATACACGTACCACATCCTGTGCATAATTCCTTGCTAACCCGCATAACCTTCTCCAACAATTGAATACTTTCCATTCCACTAACCACCTTGCTTAATGCAGTCGTTCTACCTGATCAACGATATTACCCTGGACATAAGCCATGATGGCTTCGTCAATGATGACAATATCGGTTACCACTGGGCGGATGCCCTGCACCTTCATGCTCTCATAAGCGCCCATTCCCATTCCCCGGCAAAGTAAAGCTTCACAATCAGCAATTGCCTCAGCCATCTGCATGTGTTTATTATGTGACGCTGGGTCCATGCCATGTGGCTGACCAGGTTGTTCCTCTGGATGGGGCTGGTTGGCGAATTGAGCATGTCCAAGCTTGTTCCTTAACTCACGCTTCACGATCTGCCCATTTTCAACCGTCGCTACCAGGTAATATGGTGCTCGCCCAAAATGCTGGCTGATGGATTGTCCATCATCTGTGATTACTGCAATTTTCATGAAATATGCTCCTAATAAAGAGATTTTTATGCACGCAAATGAATGATAAGCGTGATTATTCCAAACAAAAACAGAACGATTATCGTCAGGCCTCCTAATATAGCAGGCCAGGGAAAAGTAGATGGCTGGCTCGAAATAGGCGATGGAAGGATCACAAGGGGACTTGCCATTACTTTGCCTACAGGGACTGGTGTCGGTGTAGGGATGCTGCTGGGCGTGATACCCAGCTCTATAGCAAATACCTCTGCCCGGACCTGATAATCATCAGGATGGCAGCTATGGCAGTTGGTGTAAATATCGCTGAGTGGATTGGTGATCAAACTCTGGTGGGCAAGGTCTTTATCCATCGTTGAGCAATTTCCTCCATGACATTTGGCACAACAATCCTTCCGTGCATGGACGCCATGCCATTCACCATTTTCATAGACTGGATCCTGCTCAACGTGACAGGTATAACAAGATGAATCCGGCGGTGGATTACTGCCACATTGAGCTGCTACTGGTGATGGGGTCATTGCCCAAACAAGGACACTGCATCCTAAGAAAAGTATACCGATAAAAACTAGTGTGATAAGCCATTTGCGAGACATTGTTCACCTCCTGAGATATGCCAAACCAGAACTGCTTCCGAAAGAGGTAGCTTACTCTGGTTTGAAATGACGCTCGGTTGGATGGTCGCTTTCGTCTGCCGGGCACATGATCAGCAGCGATTGCGAGGTGGATTCGCCTACATTTTGCCAAAAGTGAGGCAGGTGGGCTTCGAAAAGCAGACTGTCACCCGGATCGAGGAGATAGATATGGTCTTCGATGGTATAAGATAAACGCCCTTCCAGGCAGAAAACGAACTCATGCCCGGTGTGGACAATTGGTGTTGGACCACTATTAGCCTTTGGCTCGAGCGTGACCAGAAGTGGCTGCCCACCGTGCAGTGTCAAACCCGCTCCCAGGTCTGCTAAAGTACCATAAGCAAATGCTGCTTGTGGACGTAGGCCTGTCTTCTGGTAAGAAACATTATTCTTGAGAATATCTGTTTCAAAAAAAGCTGTGATCGGAACATCAAGTGCACTGGCCAATTGCTGTAGCGTGCTAACACTTGGAGAGGACTTTCCATTTTCGATCATACTCAGGGTATTGACGTTTAGGCCACTCAGTTCCGCAAGCGAGCGAATGGAAAGTCTTTGCTCAGCTCGCAGATCACGCAGGTTGCGGCCTACGTCAATCAAGGGGGGTGTCAAATTGCTTGTATTCGGTTCAACAATTGCGTTTGAGCCTCGTTGCCTCCGATGAAATTGGTGCTTTTCTTGAGTACGAACCTCATTCACACGAACATGGTCTGACATAATATATTCTCCTGGTAAACAATATACCCATAGCAACTATTATTATAGTACAAAACTGCGTGAATGGCAATAGTTTGTACTAATATTATGTGTTTCGGTATTGCCACCATCGCTTCTGATGTAGACCTGAGCACTATTTATAGCTATTTCTCTAGGATCCATTTACAAAGAGATGTTCATTCAGATGTCACTTTTGTTAAATATAATCATCTATATAAACGGGTTTTTATAAGCCCTATCTTTTTTTGAAGATGACATGCTTGGAAATTGATATCGATTTCCCGGGTAGGTCCGAAGTAGACACCCACATTGGGGACTTCGCTGTTACTACCGACCAGCCCATTTGAGATATTTCTCGTCTTTGTCGGGACCTGCGCCAAGTGCCTGGTTGGTTGCCCGATGAGAAAAAATAAGCGTGTGAGTTCGTAATCCTTTATTTGTGGTTCATTAAAATTAACATGATCGGAGAGAAAGAATGAGCTTTTTTACTCGTATATTTGGTGAGCCGGTTTCAACTATCCAGGCTCTGGAGTTGCAGGAGGAATTATCAAACGGGAAGAAACCGTATTTACTGGATGTGCGTGAGCCACAAGAGTACCGCTTGGCTCATATCGCTGATGCCAAACTGATCCCACTGGGTGAGCTAAGCAGACGCATCAGTGAAGTGCCGAGAGACCGGGAAGTAGTCTGCATTTGCGCCACAGGCCATCGCAGTGTCCCCGCAGTCCGTAAACTGGCGGCTGAGGGTTATACCGCTCGCAGCTTGAAGAACGGTATGATTGCCTGGCAAACGTCGAAGCTCCCAGTGAAAAAGGGAATATGAGTCATTCCCCGATATTAAGGTCGAGAAAAATTAATTGTCTTCGTCCGAAATAGGCTGTAAAAGGAATACCATCCGCTGGCATGTCTCCACTGAGCGCATTAAGCACCAAGTCGATCGGTTGTTCGTGCACTAAAATAAGAGAATAACAGCCACGAGTACAGTCAACACTTAACCAACAGGATTACTGAGAGTTAGTTATCAGATATGCTGGGTGAGTTCTTTAGAAAAATCTCTTTAAACCGAATCGATACCATCCGGTAGATCGGGCAGCGATCATAGATCCCAGCGAACATGATCAGCCCACCTAATCCTGCGAGAAGCCAGTGAATTCCTGACAAACCCCCTCGAACAGCCAAACCGACCAAAGCCAGGCCCACTCCCAAGCGGAGTATGCGGTTAACTGGCGCTGGTTCAATTCGTACCGGCCTGTTCCCTGATAGAGCGGCTTCGAAAAGGGAGTGAAGTTCCCTGGCAGACGCCACCCCCGTACGCCGACCAATCTCCTGGCCGGCATGAAAAGCGATCAAGGTTGGGATACCGTAAATCCGCAGGGAACGGAGCAGGTCGGGTTCTTCATCGGCATTGATCTTCCAAACGGCCACTCTACCGGAGTATTCCTGGCCTAATCTTTCGACGGTCAGATTGAGAGATCGGCAGGGTCCACACCAGGGAGCCCAGAAGTCAACGACCACCGGGCTAGGGGAGCCGT
>Ga0315276_10004133_pt1 | contig 13336 bp, 9 predicted proteins | sample YL17G05_0_MG_FD_204542 | JGI IMG/M metagenome (GOLD analysis project Ga0315276, IMG submission 204542) | Sediment microbial communities from Yellowstone Lake, YNP, Wyoming, USA - YL17G05_0 | ecosystem: Environmental > Aquatic > Freshwater > Lake > Sediment | place: USA: Wyoming | collected...
AAGGCGTTTGCGCTGCTTCTCTGGCAACTCACTGGCTGCACTGATGACGGCTGGTTGTAGGTGTTTGGTGTTTTTTCTGAACATGGATTCATTATATTAACGATTTCCGTTTTTGTGAATCCCTAAACACCTTTTTGCAGTGAAGTCCAAATAATATTCTATAATTTAAGTAAGAATAAATTTATCCGTCTAAATAATTAGTCAGGAAAGAAGATTTTTTCTAAAGTCAGCTACTAAGTAGTAAAATCTTAATCCAGTAATAAACATGAAGGAGGTCCTATGTCAGGTAGTCTGAATGATATACTTCCCCAGCCAATTTCAGAAGAGAATGAGGCGATAATCCTTGATCTGCTAAAACGAAAAATGACAGTCTCGCTGGATCTAGCGGTACAGCTACTTACTGCAATGGAAAAGCGGTTTGGTCCCGAAGTGCGGGAAGTCGTCCAGCAGATGGCAAAGGAGCAGGATTTTCCACCTGAAGATGAAATTGGGAATCCTGAGGAGGATCTATGCAAATTCTGTAGCATGATAGATCGTGCTGCGGCTGGTTCTCATCGATGGGAGAGGGTGATTGAAGAAGGAGATCGGATAGGTTATCGGTTCTCGCGCTGCATGTATGCTGAGATACTAACTGAATTAGGTGAGCCAGGGCTTGGAATGGTTATGTGTGCCCGGGATGGTCCTTGGGTGAAATCATATAATCCTAAATTGGGTTTCCAGAGGACAAAGACTTTGATGGAAGGTGACGAATATTGTGACCACATCTTCCTAGTGGAAGACTAACTCATATCTCTGACCAAATGATGAGTACAAAGGAGACAATATGACATCATTCGACCTCGTTCTTGCCAATGGAAGAATCCTGGACGGTTGTGGGAACCCCTGGTTCTGGGGTGATCTGGCCATCCAAGAGGGGCGGATCGTTGAAATTGCCCCTGCTGGAAGCCTACTGGGAAAGCAGAGCATAGACGTTGCAGGACGCTTCGTCTCACCGGGATTCATCGACATCCACACCCATTCGGACCTTTCCATCCTGGTCAACCGGAGGGCGGAGAGCGCCGTCCGGCAGGGTGCCACAACCCATGTGATCGGAAATTGTGGGATGTCTCCCGCGCCAGTGGATGATGCCCACCTGAGCGAGATTCACAGCCAGTGGGGACCCATATCTGACCAACCTGAAGTGAGCTGGGAATGGCCGACTTTTGAGGCCTATCTGCAAACCTTGCAGAGCGGCGGGCTGGGGATCAACATTGCACCCCTGGCAGGGCATGGGACCTTGCGCATCGCAGTAAAGGGACTGGATGAAACGGCTGCCACTACCACAGAGGTCGATTGGATGAAAGCACTCCTGGATGAGGCCATGCGAGCCGGGGCATTCGGGATGTCTACAGGCCTGGTCTACCCACCAGGCTGCTATGCCAACACCGCTGAGATCATCGCACTTTGTGGAGTAGTAGCTCAATACAAAGGGATCTATACGTCACACATCCGGGGCGAACGGGAGACCATTCTAGAGGCGGTAGCTGAAGCCATCCGCATCGGCCATGAAACGGGCGTGCCGGTTCAGATCTCTCACAACGCGCCCAAATTCGGTGCCCCGTGCGATGCCAGCGCAAATCTGCATTTAGTGGATGAAGCCCGGGCGAGCGGCCAGGATGTGACGGTGGATAATGATGTGCATACCGACCTGGCTCCAGCGCTGGCGCACGGGCTGCCTCAACCCATCCAGGATCTACCAGATGTTGAAATCGCAGCCCTGCTCCGACACCCTGAGAGGCGCCAGGAAATCCGTAAGGAGATCGTCGACGACCGTAAGCCTGCTTTTGGTCCGGTGGGGTTGCTCAAGCATGGCCAGTGGCAGCGCATCAGCATGCTGCATGCACCCAAGAACCCGGAAGTGATCGGCAAATCCATCCGGAGCATTGCCCATGAGCGAGGCCGCGATCCATTCGATGCCTACTTCGACCTGATCATCGAAAATGGCCACGAGGCTGAGGCGATCTTTGACTATATCGACGAAACCAATATCCGCATACTGCTCCAACACCCGGCGGTGATGATCTCTTCCGATGGGCAGGTGCTGGCACCCTATGGTTTCCTGAACGACCCACCTCCTTATTCTCCCTGCAGTTACGGTGAGTTCCCCGGGGTGTTGGAACGCTACGTGCGCAACGAGCCGGTGCTCACTCTGCAGGAAGCCATCCGCAAGATGACCTCCTTCCCTGCCCAGCGTTTAGGACTTTGGGACCGGGGTGTGCTGCGGCCGGGGGCTTGGGCAGACATCGTCATTTTTGACCTGGAGCGCATGCATGACCGGGCAACCAACCTGTATCCGCACACCTATCCATTCGAGAACTACCCGCACCAGTATCCTGAAGGGATCGACTATGTGTTCGTGAATGGTGTGATGGTGGTTAATGGGGAAGAGCACACCGGGGCTTTGCCAGGGGTGGTGCTGAAGAAAAGAAGCAATTAGCAGTTAGCAATTAGAAATTAGCAGTTAGCAGTTTGCAATTAGAAATTAGTAATTAATTAGCTAACAGCTATTAGCTAAATGCTTTTTTCAAGAAACTTGTACGCCCCCAGGGATTGGATTCCGATGCTCAGGATGGAGGCGTAGGCGATGACCTTTTGCCCAACGACCTGGACAGCCAGCCCTCCTGAGGAGGTGAAGCTGGGTCCATTCGTGATGAGCAGGTAATAGCCGATCAGCATCAGGCAGAAGATGGCAAACACCCAGGCATAGACCTTTGGGTAATGTTTATCCATGAACAGGACAGGGACATAGAAAAGCACCGCCAGGGGGAAAAGCTGAAATGCCCGCATGACAAATTGTACATGGGCAGGCCTGGCGATATCTGCGGGGGCGAAGGCAATGCCAACAAAGCAGATGCCAGCCAACACCCCGAAGGTTGATCCGATCAGACAGAGCACCTGCTGGAGGCGGCTGCTTTGAAATAGGCGCGGGAAGATGATGAAGAAGATCACCAGGCAAAAACCGGCCAGGCTAAGGGAAATAAAAAATAACACAGCCGAAACCCAATTCGGTTCGCCGGAGAGGGCAGTTAACATCCCAAGATTGCTTAGGAAGCTATGGGTGAAGGAGTAACCTCGTGTTAAGTGGTTATCCACAGCCCCACCGGCGTAGGTCAGCATGGCGATGATTGTGAGTACCACAAACAAGGCGCAGCCAATGGCAATAATGAGGTAGAGCTGGCGGATTCTCGGCTGGGTGGCAGGGGATGTGGTCATAAGGAGGACTATACACGGGAGGGGGTAAGGCGTCAAGAGAAAGCTTATTTGACGATTGGGTTTATCCGAAAACCAACACTCAGGATGTAATTTGGTCTAAGCAATCCGTTGCCCAGCGCGTATTCTAACCGACCGAGGTGATGTTCCTTGGGTATCACCTCGAAATAGGGTTATCTTCCCTGCATAAGGCGTAGGGGGAAGATTTATAGTAGTTTCGGAAAATCTCACCTGCACCTCCACTGCCGAATTATTCAGGGCACAAGCTTGGATTTACTTGAAACCCAATAATAATCAGGAATTGAGCTTGCTGTGGTATAAATATGCAGAAGTAAGTTACTCTCGAAGGAGTTTCCCATGTACACAACTGACAAATATGAAGGCATGCTGGCTGAGACTGTGGTCCTGCCGGGCTACCATGCGGACCTGATCAATGCCTATTTCGCCCGGCCTCTCGGGCAGGGTCCATTCCCAGGGATGATCCTGATCCATCATCTGCCAGGCTGGGATGAATGGTACCGTGAGATCACCCGCAAGTTCGCTGCTTACGGGTTCGTCACCCTATGCCCGAATCTTTATTTTCGGGATGGGCACGGAACGCCTGAGGATGTGGCAGCAAAAGTGCGTGGAGCGGGAGGCGTGTCTGACGAGCAGGTGTTGGGGGATGTGGGGGCTGCCCTGGAGATGCTGCTGGCGCTGCCCTATGTGAGCGGAAAAGTGGGTTTGTTCGGCACCTGTTCGGGTGGCAGGCATGCCTACCTGTGCGCCTGCCGCATCCCCGGATTCTCAGCTGTGGTAGATTGCTGGGGCGGGCGGGTGACGATGTCAGCTGAGGAGCTCACTCCAAAACAACAAATGGCACCTGTGGATTACACCGCAGACCTATCCTGCCCGGTACTTGGAATATTCGGAAATGATGATCAAAGCCCCACCCCGTCACAGGTGGATCAGCTGGAGCAGGCTATAATTAATCATGCGAAGCCTTACGAGTTTCACCGCTATGAGGGTGCCGGGCATGGTTTCTTCTACTATAATCGCCCGAACTATCGCCAGGAACAAGCCGTGGATGGCTGGAACAAGGTGTTCGCCTTTTTGGATCGGACGCTCAAAGGAGAATAGGATGTGCACAATGATCGCCCAACAGGTGAAAATCACGGGCAGCGGTAAGGCAGGCTCAAGCTGGTTCAGGGTGGACCAGGCAACTGTGAGCTATGACCATCCTTTCGACATGCCGTTGGAATACGCGTTGAATATCGACTTTACCAACCAGGCAGGTGGACCTGGGGCACGTGTGGCGGTGGAGCTGGATGCTGAATCAGCACGCAGGCTGGTGCAGGTGATCCAGGAGGTGATGCTGCAGGCTGAAGCGGGAGGGTTTTTGAAGCAGGTCAGTAAAATGGATAATTAAGGAAGGAATAGAAGGAGAAGTTGTAAGGATGGGTGTATATCCTCGATCCTACAACAACCTAAATCTCCCATGAGGAAATGAGGGAGATATTAATGGAACATGCCTCAGTCGATTAAACCACGCAATACAAACCATACGAAAACGGAGAAAAACGATGTCACCAAAACAGAAATTCACACAGCAGGATGTAACCCGCATCGGAGCTTCACTGGGTATCAATTGGGAACAGGTCAGGCTCGAGGAATTTTGGGCTGGTCTGGCGGTCGAGTTAGAGCATGGGGCGCGAGACCCGGAAACAAATGTCACCAATGACGATGAGATCCAGACGGGTAAGATTGCACTCGCTCATCTACGGGAATTTCCCGACTACTACACCCGGCTGGCCAAGATGGAGCAGGAGGCGGAGGCATACTGGGACGGCAAGCGCTGATGAGTCTGCCAGAATTCACCTTTTAGAAGATCGTTCTTTTCGCTTAAGCAAGGAGAGATCCCTTGATCGCTGTCCAGCCAAGGCGAGGCTGGCTGGGGTGAAATAGTCTCGGGTGGGAAGGGTTGTTGGAGGCGGGCGGTAGGCAGGAATTGGCTCGATAGTTACGCTAGTATGGAATAGCCTAACTTTTCGTAGATGTATGAATGGGATATAGATCATGAAATAAATAATTCCGAACGAGAATCGGGTATAATTTTAGTTACTTTCCGAGGGGCAAACAACAGAATAATCAGGAGGTGCACCTATAAGGAAATGGAAGCCGGATCGACGATAGGGTTTAAATCACTTTATTGACTTTCAACCAAATAGAGGAGACCAAATGAACAAGAAAAAAATATTCGTAATTAGTATATTCACGCTTGGGATCGCACTGGCAGCTTTTGGATTCTTCGGTGCATTCACCCAGGCAAGAGGGGCAAATACTCCTAATGCTTGGTCAGGTGCCTGGCAGATGGGCCCGAACTTAGATACGAACGCCATATTGGGTTGTCCGCTTGGTAATGGCCTCGCCCGTATCACTGCCATCTATTATCCAGAACAGGACCGGGTGTACTTCCTCGGGGCGCGCTGCGAAGACAATAACACCTACGGGCAAGTTTTCTACTTTAATCCAGTCGCGAAAACCTTCACTGCTACTGGGACGGTCATGATGACCCCGGTTTCCAACTACCAGGTGGTGCGAGTCGAAGATGATGGTTATGGCCATGGACCGGGTTTGTACATCGTGGGCGGGCGTACAGGAACTGGTGGTCAGAGCAGCGCGGTTCAGGTGTACTATCCAAACGATAACTCGGTTGAGACCATCGACAGTGATCCATTCCCACCTGCGGTAGCCTACAGCCCGGGTGGTGTGGTGGTTAGTGGTAGCATGATCTATGTGTTCGGCGGTTTCGACGGGACGAATATGTATCCTGATACATACATCTATGACCCGGCCGCTCTTGAAGGTGCCCGATGGACACATTCAGCTTGCAACCTGCCGACTGGTCGTGCATATATTTCAGCTGTTGCTTTAGGCACCAAAATCTATGCGATTGGTGGTAACGAAATCCCAACGCTGACACCCATCAATGATACAGTCGTATTCGACACTGCTAATCCGGGCGCGTGTTGGCAGGATGATTTGATGGCTGACCTACCAGCAGCCAACGGCGATGCTCCGGCTGTCTATGTGGATGAGAACTATATTGGCGGTGGCATTTTCGTGATCGGTGGCCTGTGGCCTGCTCCCGGACCTGACCGCTGGGTCTTCCGTTATGATGTGGTGGGTGATTTCTGGGAGTACACTCCACAATTCCCAGCTTTAGCTATCCCTGCCCCGGCGACCGGTCGTCGCGACCAGGCGGCAGTATACATCCCCTCCACCTCCGGTGGTGCTCCTGCTTTATGGACCTTTGGCGGTTACGATGGCTCGGGGACCAATGCCATGACGGAAACCTCCGAGTTCTTCGCCAACCTATCCTCACAACTGCTGCTTAACCCTGAGGCACTCGAAGTGGCAGGATTACCTGGTACTACCGTGACAGATAATTTCACCCTGGTCAACCAATCGCCAGCAGAAGATTCCTTCGATATCTCCTACACTTCGGATGTCACCTGGACGGTTGGCTTACCTGTAGACCCGGTGGGACCAGTCCCTGGTAGTGGTGGTACGGCGAGTTTCCCGATGACGGTCGACATCCCTGCCAACCTCGATTGTGGTGTTACCGGTTCGTTCACCGTTACTGCGGAAGGTGTAGCTGACCCATTGTTAACCGCCAGCAGCACCATCACCGTCCGGTCAATCTGCGGCGTTTTTGGAACGGTGACCGATGTCGATAGCGGGCTTGGGATCCCAAATGCCTATGTGTGGATCCAAGAAGATCCGAATGGATTGGTAGGCGAGTATAAAGATGGCTTCACAGATGCAGGTGGTAACTACTTGCTGTCTGATGTCGTCCCAGGTTTCTACTATTTCGGTGCAAGTGCACTATACCACCAGCCCTCTTTCTACCCGGATGGCTGGCCGGGTGGGGCGATCACCTTCACCCTGACCACTCAGCCGGTGAATGTGGACGTCTCCCTGGTTGCCTCCAGCATCGATTGGAATCCGCAGGAGCTGACCGCCAACGTATTGCCAGGCAGCACTACCAATGAGACCCTGACAATCAGTAACACTGGCAGTGGTCCGTATTACTATAACATCAGCTTGCTGGATAGCTCACAACCTGAACCACCAACTGGTGCACTGGCTGTACCGGGCTTGCCGCGCGTCGATAACCAGATCTTCACCGACATCACTGCTTCACCCGACGGGACGACCGATTTCGTGGTCGTCTTGAACGACCAGGCAGATGTCAGTGGTGCTTATGGCATCAAAGACTGGAATGCACGCGGCCAGGCGGTCTACGATAGGTTGACCAGCTTCGCGAATACAAGCCAAAAAGGCTTGATCAGCTACCTCTATAGACAGGGTGTTAATTACACACCCCTCTATATCATCAATGCCGTGATCGTGCATGCTGGAAACTCCAGCCTGGTTAACAATCTGGCTGCCAGGCAAGATGTCGCTCAGCTGGTCGCCAATCACAAAATCGCGGTTGAACAGCAGCCTGGTGGGATCTGGAATGCCCTGCTCAAACCGGTCAGCGTCCCCACAGCAGTCGAGTGGGGTATTGCAAAAATAGAAGCCGACCTGGTGTGGAGCGATTTCGGCGTGACCGGTGAAGGTGCGGTAGTAGCCGAGATCGATACCGGCACACAATATGACCACCCGGCATTACTGAACCAATACCGCGGGAATAATGGGGATGGCACTTTTACCCATGACTACAATTGGTTCGATCCTTACTTCCAGTGCCCAAGCGGTGGTCAAGAACCATGTGATCCCGACGGTCATGGAACACATGTGATGGGCACCATGGTCGGTGATGATGGCGGTGCAAACCAGATCGGTGTAGCGCCTGGAGCCAAGTGGATCTCCTGCAAAGGTGGCGACGCTGTTTCGGGTTACCTGCTAACCAACGAGCTTTTGGTGTGCGCCCAATGGATCCTTGCACCCACAGATCTTGGCTTTGCAAATCCAGACCCAGCCATGCGCCCACAGGTGGTGAACAACTCGTGGGGTGGCGGACCGAATGACTACTGGTACACCGGTGCGATCGCAGCCTGGCGGGCAGCGGGGATCTTCCCAGCCTTTGCCAATGGCAATGCCGGACCTCAATGTTCTACCGCTCACTCACCGGGTGACAACTGGAACAGTTTTGCCTCGGGTGCCTCCGACATTTCGGACAATATCGCTGGCTTTTCCAGCCGCGGACCAGCGGCTTACACCGGATTCCTGAAGCCGCAGATCACCGCACCGGGGGTCAATGTCCGTTCAAGTGTGCCGGGTAATGGCTATGCAAACTATAACGGGACCAGCATGGCCTCACCGCACACAGCCGGGTCGGTTGCCCTGCTGTTAAGCGCAGCGCCTGAGCTGGTGGGTCAGGTCGACCTGACCGCCTGGGTGTTGGAGCAGACCGCCACGCCATTCTATACCACACAAGGCTGTGGTGGTGACCTGCCTGATACGCACCCGAACAACGTCTTCGGTTATGGCTTGCTTAATATCCACGCAGCCGTGACTCTGGCGATGAATGAGCAGCTCACCCCAAGCTGGGTCAGCGTCGACCCACAGGGCGGTGTGATCAACGCCGGAGAGAGTGCCACGATCAATCTGACCTTTACAAGCGACCTGCCCGGTTCATTTACAGCTACGTTGTGGCTGGTAGGGGATGATCCGTATAACCCGGATGTCCGAATCCCACTCACGATGAACGTCATTCCAGTAAAGCTGTTCTTCCTTCCACTAATCAACCGGTAAGATCAACATCCAGAAATGAAGGAAGGCAGGTGACTGCCTTCCTTTTTTTTATCCTCGCCGATTGGACCGTGAATGTTGGGTTTCGGGTGGAAGAACATAACTACATCGCTCGCAAAGTGTGCGCTTCATCGCTCGTAAAAAAACTCGCCATGTTTCGGAAACAGTACGCCCTCAATGCTGCGTCGGAAAGCATTGAAATCATGAAGACACTGTTCACACACTCCTTGCTCTCAACCCAACCTACCAAACTTATGCACACCCTCCGCAAGGAATTATCAACAAATCTATTCCTGAATACTCCTATAAATGATAATTATTTGTTGGTTAATTTCATCACAAAGTAGAAGTGTTTGTCGATAGACTGTAATTAGTCACCTTTGCTGAGCATTTAGGACAAGCAGTTAGTTTACAGGGGAATCTCTAGGATAGATTTTGGTGAAGTGTGGGGGTCATCCGCGGATGATTGCCCAAAGTAGTATAATTCAGCTAATTATTTCTGATATATTTTGTGAAATACATCAATTATGGCGGAATAATTCAATACAAAATCCATTTTCATCCCAAAAGGAGAATCCATATGCATAAGCATCTCTACCGACAGATCCTGGTCCTACTGACACTGGCTGCTCTGGTACTTGCCAGCACGCCGACCAATGCTGGATCGCCACCTCCTCCCCAGCAAGGACTTCCGCCTGCCCTAAAAACCGGCACTCCCTCCACGGTAGGGGTAGACGAACAGTTGAAGAGCTTCGATTGCTCGCAAGTAGCAGCTCTGGGCATTGACCGCCAGCTCAACATGCGGGCGAACCTCATCCGCATCCAATGTGGTCTCGAGCCAGCTAATAATGCGCTGAGTGGCGTGGATGCTTCCAACAACCTGCTCATTGCGCCTAATAGTGATGGTGCCAATATCCAGGTGAACAATGCCTTGGCTGATACCTTCCCTCACGTCACGCAGAGCACAAGCTCCTTTGCAGCTCAAGGCGATACCGTCGTGGCGGCATATAACAGCTCTTCCAATGCACCAGGCAACTATTCCGGTATCTCCTATTCGTTGGATGGAGGCGCCACGTATATTGAGATACGCCCATCGCCATTCGCGACCGGGCATGGCACCAACTATGGTGACCCGATAGCGATCTATAGTAATAAGGTGAGTCAGTTCTACACCTTCTGGTTGGTCTCAGGGAGTGACTGCGGCTTGCAGGGGATTGGGTCCTGGAATTCGTCAGACGGGATTAACTGGGCGGTTGGCTCCTGCCCACACACCGGCAATAGTGATGATAAGGAAAATGCTTGGGTCGACAACAACCCGAGCAGCCCCTACTACGGGCGGATCTATGTGTCGTGGAACGATTTCAATGTCGGCGGTGGCGCGTTGCAGTTGACATACTCTTCCGACAATGGTGCAACCTGGTCGGTACCTATGACGATCAACGGAACTTTCATCCGCAATATCCAAGGCGCCAGCAGACCGGATGGCAGTGTATACCTTGCCGTCATGGACGAGGGCGGTGGCGGGAACAACCCACGCCAGAACTGGATATACTATTCGAGCGATGGAGGAGATACCTGGAATGGAAATGCCATGGGAAGTTCCTTTACCGCTCCCGGTGACATCCTTTGCAGCAGTTATTTCAGTGGTATCAGCCCCATCTGGCGCTATATGGGCTGGGGAAACCTGGGCGTGGGTCCGGGTGGCATACTGCATTATGCCTACACCGCCGGGGGTGCCGGAGATGCAGGTAATATCATGTATATACGCTCAACGGACAGCGGCCTCACCTGGTCAGCCCCTGTACAGCTCAACACCGACGCTAGCACACGCGCCCAGTGGATGCCCTCACTTGCCGTCACAGCCAATGGCCGGGTGTTTGTCTCCTGGTATGACCGGCGTAACACAGCCAACGACGATTACGAACGCTTTGCCCGCGTGTCGCTCGACAATGGGATTACCTGGCAGTCCGATCTACCGATCAGCACCCAGATCATTCCGCAACCAGCCCAACCGGACCCAAATGTGCAGTCATGTTATGCCGGGGATTATGATCTTGCAGCGGTGTCAGGTACGACCGTTTTCGGTGGTTGGACTGATGGACGGGTGTCCATCAACAGCACCGCCCAACAGGATGTGTACGCTGATCGGCTCAGCTATGGATCTCTGCCGGTCTGTGTGTCAGGAACTTCAGCCTGGCAGCTGGATGCCGGACTGCCACAAGGTGTGTATGCCCCAGCCGTGGCGACCGATGGTAAATATATTTACTCTGCTGGTGGTTTTGCTTCATCTGAATCCTTGAACCAGTTTCCCCGCTACGACCCATTGACCAATGCCTGGACGTCTCTGGCTCCCCTGCCGGTAGCGGTGGACAACGCCTTGGCGGCATATGTGGCAGGTAAGGTGTATGTGTTCGGTGGCATGTCGAGCAGCGTCCTCCAGGACCTGACCCAGATCTATGACATCGCCTCCAATACCTGGTCGAGTGGGGCAGCCATGCCGGAGGTGCGAGGCCAAATGGGAGGCGGCGCATCCAACGGAAAGATCTACCTGATCGGCGGGTACGACACGGTGACTGTACTCCCAGAAAGCACGAAGGACCAAACCTGGGAATATGACCCCGCAACGAACAGTTTTGCAACTCTGGCGCCTTTGCCATCCCCATTGGGTGGCCCGGCCTCGGCTGTTATCGGTGGGCGCCTGTACATTGCCGGCGGGCGTGACCCGAGCAATTTTGCACTTAACACGTTCTATATTTATAACACTACAAATAACATGTGGTCTACCGGCGCATCGCTGCCCACAGCAGTCAATGTAGCAGGTGGCGCAGCCATAGGCGGAAGAATGTGGGTTATGGGAGGGGGTGCGCCTTTCTTAGGTTCAGCGACAGTGCCGGATGGGTCCGTCCAAGCGATTAGCCCCGAATCCATGTCCACCGTGCAGATCTATAATCCAACCACCGATTCCTGGTCATCGGGACCTAACCAGAATGTATCCCGTTCGTTCCAGGGCGCGGCCGCGGTGGGTGGGACTGTCGTGTCGGTCGGTGGCTATAAAGGCAACTCCAGCGCTGTGACCGAGAGTTTCCTGCGCCAACGTCTGAATGTCCTGCTCGTCTATGCAGATACCCCACCTCCCGTCACCATGCAGACCCAGTTATTAAGCCTGCCCGGAGTAGCCGCCGTGGACCTGTTCGACGCAAGGGGTGCAACACCCACACCGGCTCGGCTCAAGGGCTATGATTTGGCAGTGGCATGGAGTAACTATCCTTACGGAGACTATATCACCCTGGGCAATGAGCTGGCTGACTTTGTCGATAACGGCGGCGTGGTGGTCGACCTGACCTTTGACTTCAGTGGAGTCGCCGGGTACGGTCTCGGTGGCCGATGGATTACTGGTGGCTATTCAGCGTTTAACATGCGCACGGGCACCAACTTTAGCTCCGCTACATTGGGCACCACCTATGTGCCTGGTAGCCCGCTACTCGCCGGGGTAAGCAGCCTGTCCGCCTACTGGCGCGAGAACACGACAGCAGCAGTTGGGGCGATGCTGATTGTTGATTGGAGTGACACGAACCCGGCGCTGGCGGTTAAAGGTCGCACGGTGGGCTTGACTGGCTACTTTGGGGATAGTTTACCGAATTGGAGTGGGGACATTGCCCATATTATCGCCAACGCAGGTTTTTCACTGCGTAAGCCCAACGGAGTTTGCGGTTTAAATGTTTACCTACCTCTTTCTTTGAAGCGTTAAACCCTTCCGAGTAAAGGCAGATTTCCATCCAGCTGACCTTGCCAGGAGAATGACAGGGTCAGTTTTTCTTTACTAAAAACCCAGTGTGTACCTTCACCCCAAGCGAGCAGGATGAGGTCGGGTGTTGAGTGGCAGTACATGGTTACATCGCTTGAGGTGTAATCTTCATCGAGCATAAGAAAATCGTGGTATTTCGAGAAAGTCTGCCCTCAATGCTGCTTCGCAAAGGATGCTTCTTTCGCTCTACTTTATCTAAAGGCATTTATTCATCCCGGCGTACCTGAAAATTGGGGAATCTTAAATTGGTTCATGGTATAAATATTCCTTAAAATGAACGTTTATGGTATGGTTGATACCATTCACAAAACAGGGATATAAAACTATAGAATTAGAATATTTAGCAAATGCAAAATCCGCTTCATGCCGCACAGTGATTCCGGGGTATGTCGCACAGTGATTCCGGACTTATCCGCACAGTGATTCCGGAGTTATCCGCACACTTTTAGGGGGGAGGAAAACGCTGGTTAATCCCAAAATATGGCATGCTTACACCTTGAAGAACAAGGAGGTAGACATGACCAGGAAGAGATTAACCGT
>Ga0315276_10004134_pt1 | contig 13336 bp, 9 predicted proteins | sample YL17G05_0_MG_FD_204542 | JGI IMG/M metagenome (GOLD analysis project Ga0315276, IMG submission 204542) | Sediment microbial communities from Yellowstone Lake, YNP, Wyoming, USA - YL17G05_0 | ecosystem: Environmental > Aquatic > Freshwater > Lake > Sediment | place: USA: Wyoming | collected...
GCTAAGAAGAATTTGTCGCTCGCGGGCAGTCAGGCCTCTTTTTTCGGCATACTCAACAAACAACTTCCCGGCGGCTTTCCGTTCCTGTCTGATTCGGCTAAAACTGATTACCGCCAGCAGCGCGGTTAAGATAACCAGGGCAACTACAGCTATTAGAATGAACCATCGCTGTTCCATAAAGCTGATGTTAAGTCTGCATACAGCTTCCCATCGCTGCAGGGGTGTCAGGGCCAAAATGCTTTTACTTAAGATGGTTCCAACTACAGGTATCGTCATTATATTAAAGTTCCAAACTTACTAACTGATAAGAGAGGTTAATTCTCTAAGTATTTCATTGGCAACTCTGATGGTCCTTGCATTGGCCTGGAAGCCATTTTGGGCCTGAATCATATTGACGAACTCGGTTGCAACGTCAGCATTGGATTTTTCCAGCGAACCGGCACCGCCGCTGCCCATCGCCTCGGTCCTTACCACCTCGCCGGAGTTGGCTGAAGGGATGAAATATCCAGTTCCAACACTTTCCAACCCTGCGGTATTTTGGAATAATGCTATCTGTAGGGTAGCAAGATTCTTCTTAACACCATTTGAAAAGGCACCGATAAGTATTCCCTCTTTGTTGACCGAGACGGTTGAAAGGTTGCCTGCCTCATAACCGTCTTGTCCTCTTGCTACCGCCGTGGAGTTGCCTGAAAACTGTGTCAGGCCGTTGAACTGAGTTGGTAAGCCAAAGTTCATTGTGAGGGTCTGCGGCACCAGGAGATCACCCTGCGAAGTCGCAAACGTTACTTCAAACTGGGCCGTATCACCGACTATGGATTTAAAAGAACCATCTGATCCATCAAATTTTATCCCGCTGATTCTGCGATTACTCTGGCCGGATGATATATCTCTCTCTATATCGACCTCGCCGACATTGCCTGTGATTGCGGTAAGTAAAAAGTCCCATGTATCTGCTGTATTTGTTCGGACAAATGTACCGGAAAGAACGTGCTCGCCGCCAAGAGAATCATAAAGGGTAATATTGACATTCTTGGTCTCCTCGCCGCCGACAACAGGCACCTCAAAATATGTCGGAACCTCCAGTGTGTTTCCCGGTGTGCCGTCGCTCCAGGTCATAGCTATATCCGATTTGCTGTAACCGCTGGCAGCATCGGTTATTGTTAATTTGCCGGAAGATATACTTGCAATTGCGTTATCGCCAAGGAGACCATGTAGCTTATGGCCTGGTGTCGTTTCTGCACAGGCTCCGGTTATGGCTACGTTGGCGACATCTTTTAAAGTAGCGACATCGGTAATTGTAATCATGCCAACATCACCCAATGTATCGGCGAAAGTAAAAGTCGTACCGGTTAACAAACCTCCTGATACCGTTATGTCGCCTACTTCAACATTTGAGAGGTCCTCAAGAGCTGTTTCAATATCTGTGGCCGAAGCATTCCAAGCAAGTGTATCTGTCTTTTCACCATCATACGTCAGGGTGTACGTGCCTTGAGTCGGGGTACCAGTACCGCCCGTCAGTGCTACCGTTTGCACTTCGCTAACAGCGGCGGTGCCATCGGAGGTATTTAGCCAGGCCAGCACATCGCCTAAAGTTGTTGTTGCAGTAACAGGCATCGTCAGGTCGGCTGCCGGACTGCTGCCTAAGGCGGTTCCGTCAGGCTTATAACCGGAGAAAGTAATCACACCTGAAGCCAGTGTTCCGGTATACTGGTCAAGGTTGGCTATTAATGTGTCAGCGGTCGCCAAAATGCCGTCGTTGGTTGTGAACTCTATATTGGATTTGAGTACGTTCGTCTGCGGCGTATCGAATGCCGCATTGGCGCTTAGGTTACCAGCCAGCGTTATAAGAGAGGTAGCGTTTGCGGCCATTGCCACGTCATAGGGCACATGAATATTGTTGACACCTCCTATCTGAAAAAGGTCAGATTCACCAGTTGTACCGATACGCTGAACAATATAACCAGTGGCTGGATCAACAAGGTTTGAACTGGCGTCCACCGCAAAAGTTCCTGAGCGTGTGTAAATATTCTGATCACCGTCACTCAATACGAAATATCCCTCACCTTCCATAGCCATGTCCAGAGGATTTCCTGTGTTAACAATATTGCCCTGTGACATATTGGGCGATATGCCGGATATTCCAACACCGCTGCCCATTTGTTGAGGATTTGTACCGCCGATTGTACCGGACGGCTGAGATGCTTTCTTTATTGTTTCGCTCAACAACTCCGAAAAGGTTATTCGACTGGCCTTAAATGCTGTGGTATTAACATTTGCCAGATTATTACCTGCTACGTCAAGCATTTTCTGGTGGGCCTGTAAACCTGTAACACCCGATGATAATGCACCCATTTCTATTTCTCCTTAAAAATGTATTTTTGATAACTGATTCTTTTTAGTTTTCTACCAATACCACGGCATCCAGGCCGACAGTATATCCTGCCGCTTCAGTGCCAGTACTGACCGTTACCCCTAAAAGGCTTTCGCCGGTCTTGGGGTCATTAAACACCGAACCGACGCTGCCGACTTTCTTTTCTGTTTCGCCTGTTGCCTCATTTGTTGCAAAGAAAGTAACATTTTTGCCCAACAATGAATTGGCGTAGTTGCGTTTAGTAGTAGCAAGCACATCTGCAAAATTCGAGCTCATCGATTCCAATTGCTGCAACTGTGAAATCTGTGTTAATTGAGTAGCCATCTGGTTGTTATCCATTGGCTCGAGCGGATTTTGGTTTTGCAGCTGCGTGACAAGAAGTTTCATATAATCCATTTGAATCGTACTTGATGAGTTTATTGCTGATGTAGCCATAATTTTTTGCCTTTTCAAATTTTTTTATCAAAAAAAACTGCTGAAGCAGAATAACCCAAAGACCGGCAATTATTGTGCCAGATTAAGGAAAATAATGTTTGCTGAACAGATAACTTCTTATGTTAACGCAGGTTAGGATGGAGTAAAATTTTAATAAGTCTTCAGATGTCCTTTATTGGCAAGTTGTTTCAGGCGACAATTCTTCCTGTTTATTCCGGAAGATATTGCCGGTATCGCCGGAGTTTTGATGTGTTCAAATGCTAAAAAAACAAATTTCATCTGCCATGTAACAAAGCTGAAGCGTCCTATAAAACAGCCTTGTTTTGTTCTTAAATTTGCTTGTTAGTTTTATTGTGTAGTCCGATAACGTTTAGCCAAAAGGATAATCCCTTTTTAGTGTGAACAAATCAGTGACATTATTGGCCAGTCCTATAAAAAATTTAAGTTATCACGGCTTAACGTCCGATTAATAGAATAACTTATTATGAAAATATCTATGAGATCTTTGGAAAATAAGAACTCATTAAATTGGTCGGGTTGAGGCTGGTTGTCCCAATGGATAGCAAATTGGTTTTTTTATTTTGAGGTGACAAGGGGGCATAGCGTGAGTTTGTACAAAGTTGTTGCGGTAGGAAAAGAACCGGAAGTTCAGCAGTTAGCCCAGCAGATTGGCCACGAAGTATTTTCTGCTGATGATATTGCTGAAGCATTGGAGGTCACCAGGAGAGTTAACCCTGATTTAATCCTTTTTGACCACCGGTTCAGCCCGAGTTGTATCCATGAGTTTCTCAGCACGACCGATAAAAACTTAGATGCCCATATCGTAGTAGTTGGCAGCGACGAAAACAACGTACATTCCCCCACGCAGTTTATAGAGGCTGGTGCCCACTATTACTTACAGGGAAGGCAAGAGTACAATAAGCTGAGCGAAATTGTAAACCGTTTAAAAAGCAAACCCAGGATAGGCGTCTCGAAAAAGTGCACGGATAATTTTTTTGCTGATGATCTTGCTGCCTCGGTCTCTATGGTTGGCCAAAGTAAAGCAGCGCTTAATTCTCTCAAAATGATTAAACTGGTCGCTGCCAGCCAATGTAATCCCGTTTTGATACTGGGAGAAACGGGCACCGGCAAGGAATTAGCAGCTAAGGCAATTCATAACATCAAGCACCCGAGCGGGCAATTCGTAGCTCTAAATTGTGCCGCATTGACCGCAAATCTGCTCGAAAGTGAGCTTTTTGGCCATGTTAAAGGCTCTTTTACCAGCGCTGACCGGGAAAAAACAGGACTTTTGGAGTTGGCGGCAGATGGTACAATCTTTCTTGATGAAATAAGCGAGATGCCATTGGACATGCAGGCAAAACTGCTGCGAGTTCTTCAGGAAAAAACATTCCGAAAGGTCGGCGGCACAAAAGAAATTTGCTGCAAAGCTACAGTAATTGCCTCCAGCAACCGTAATCTCAAAAGTGAAGTCCAGGCCAATCGCTTTCGAGCTGATCTTTACTACCGCCTGGACATTTGCCCTATTACTATCGCTCCACTTAGTTCGCCCGAGCGAAGAGAAGACATTCCGCTGCTGGCCGAATTTTTTCTCAAAAAATCAACTATATATCCCGAAAAGGCAAAAAAAATAAGTTCGATAACTAAATTAGCTCTTGAAACCTTGCAGAACCACGATTGGCCCGGCAATGTCCGCGAACTCCACAATGTTATTGACAGGGCGATATTACTGGAGGACACAGAGAAAATCAGTCTAAGCAGTATTGTGATTGATTCTGGAAAACTTAACCAGTTCTCTGGCAACACAAGGGCCGATATAATAAAAGATTTTTCGCTGGAAAAGGCGGAATGCGAGTTGATCGCTCGGGCCCTGCGAGAGACAAAATGGCAAAAAACAAAGGCTGCTGAACTTCTTGGTATAAGCAGGGCAACCCTTTATACCAAGGTAAAACAGCACAATATTGAGGACAGCTCTTCTGCGTCAGCCGAGGGGATAAAAGATGCTTCCGAAGAGGTTCAACCGCCATTGGCCACCGAGGAAATGGTTGCTTAATCCCTTGTGGGACAAACATCAAGCATAAAAGACAAACTTACATCTGTCGGGAAATTTGTCGGCACGTATAAAATCCTAACACATCGTTGCAATTTAAATATTTCCTTTTAAAACTAAAAGGGCGATTTTACATCTAAAAACCCACAAATACCCTCGTCAAAACCTCTTTAGCCGAATCTGGCACAATTATTGCTGTTGATATAAGAAAGGTAATGCAATGCGCTCTGCATTTGGACTAAAAGTTAAATGCTATGATAATAGAGAATCAAAAAACTGATTTGGAGCATTTGAGCTATACATGGCACGAAAGGGTCAAAAATATTCGCGCCATGGCAAGAAGATGTAAAAAAACCGATATCAAGTATTCACCAGAAGCGATCGACTCGGAGAATACTGCGGAGGTGCCCTCGGACAATGAACTATTCGCAGGACCCATCTGCGAAGAACTCTTGGCACAGCAGGTTTTTGCAGGAAATGAAGATATTTACCAATCGCTGAAAGATACCCAGAGTGCAGGTGGCACGCAATCTTTGGACACAGAACAAATACCGACGGTTTCAACAGGATATAGGCGTTTTTTAACTGTCCAGAAAGTTCTGGCTGCCAGCATTGTTCTTATTCTGGGGGTGTTGCTGTACGTACTGTTGAAATCTCCATCACAACTTCCTGCGGGCTTACCGTTTGTACCTGCCGCCGAACAAACATCTTCCACTAAGCCACCGGTTATCGAATCTGTTGGCCCGGCATTGCAACAGGTACAATCGCCCGAGCCTGTGCCTGCCGAAACGCAGCCGTTTTCTCTGAACGTCGCCCAGAGCTTCTACCTTAATGGAGACTACGCTCAGGCCTTGGGTGCGTATGAGAAGTTGCGCGAAAATCTTTCCACAAGACCTGAGGAAGACATGATGAGAGATTTTCTTCAGATGAGAATAGCATCGTGTATGGAAAAAAAAGGCGATTACGAGCAAGCCGGCCGGTCATTTAGGAGTATTTTGCAAAGCCGAAGCCCCGTTGTGAGAGTCATTGCTAACTATCGCTGCAGCTTGATTGAAATGCAAAAAAAACAATACTTAGAGGCGAGAACAAAAGCGTATCAGGCGATTGCCTTAATTGATGCAGTGGACTTCGACAAAGATTGGGCCTGGTCGCTGAAACAAAGTTGTCACTTTCTTATTGCTGAAGCGGTAACAAGAAAAGCCCTTTCGCTTTGTGACGGTGATAAAAACCTTTCTGGAAATTTATGGACGGATACTGATAAACCAAACGATCCTTTCGCCGAGTTGAGTGAAACGCAATTGCGGACCATTTTGAAATCCGGCTCAGAGCGATTAAGCAAGGTTGTGTTAAGCCCGCAAATTCTGCAGTTGGATTATCAAAATGAGCCGGTTCGATATGATGTCACTTGTAATGGCGCATCAGTTGAAGAGCTGCTTACCAGGTTTGCTGCTAACGCGGGCCTCGATATTCATTGGGCATTAGAGCCGAATGAAATTGGAATTAGCAAACGAGCGGTAAGTTTACATCTCTCGGCGGCAACAACACAGCAATTCATAACGGCAGCGGCCGGCTGCGCAGGTTTGTTAGCAAGGCTGAATGAAAAAGGGACTGTAGATACCTTCAATCCGGCCGAATATTCTTACGTTTCAGAGCAGATGTCTTTACTAAGTGCTGAAGCTGTTTCGCTTTGGCAAAACTTTTTGCTTAGATTTCCGTCTGATACGCATCTTGCAAATGCTCATTTTGCTTTGGGGCTTCTGCAAGCCCAACAAGGGCAGTCCACTGAACCAATAGCGGAATATAAACTTGTGGCTAATCAGTTCTCGAATTCACCCCTGGCGCCGTTGGCTTTGCTAAACTCAGGCAAACTGAAAACCTCCCTGCGTGATTGTCCCGGTGCTTGTCAGGACTTTCGACAGCTTGTTGAACAATATCCTGATGCAGATATTGTGGGCGAGGCTTATTTATGTCTTGCTGATGCTACAGCCAAAACAGGTCTTTTGGCCGAAGCTGTACGACTTTATGCCAAAGTTTATGCTCTTAACTTTTCAGAAGAATCACAAATTGTTGCTGCTCTTGGAGCAGGCAAATGTTCTTACGATGCAAAAGACTACGAATCAACAACAAAATGGCTGACTCGATATATTACACTCGCCAGAAAAAATCAGAGCAAGGATTTGTATTCGACTTATTTTCTTTTGGGAAAAACCTATTTGGCCTTGGGTAATTCCGAATCGGCCTGCGAGGCTTTTCAATATGCGCTCCAGGGCGCTCCGTTGCAGTTGCCCAGAGAAGAATATATAGAAACAGTATCGGCCCTGGTTGAAGGATACATACAGCAGGGGTCTTTTGTTCAGGCCCTTGATATATTAGAAGACATCCACTCTGTTGTCTTATCACAGCAGGAATCCGTTGCAATATTACTGCTCAGAAGCAAGGCGCTTCGAGCAATGGGCTTGATCGATGAAGCTGTCGCGATACTCGGTGACAGGGCCGAATTTATTTCTGACCCGCAACTAAAGGCCAAAATGTCCCTTGAGTTGGCGGATTGCGACATTGAAAAAGGAAATTTTGAACCTGCTCGGGAAAAATTGACAAAAATTCTTGTGGCCATCGAAGCCGGACCTTTGGCCCATGAAATTACCCTCAAACTGGCTGACGTTTGCTTGGAACTCGACCAGAATTCTCAGGCTGAATCTATATGCCTGCAGCTCTTGGATATGGAACCTCCGGAACAAATTAAGCAAAAAACATTAACTCTTTTGTCAACAGCGTATAACCAGCAAAAGGATTATGACAGGGCGGCATTGGCTCTTTTAGGACAGTGGAAATGATAATGAAAAAGTTAAAACTAAAGGCTAAAAACACGAGTTTGAAAGTTAAAGCTTTTGAATTTTACACTACGGACTTGATTCTTTTGTTTTGCATTTTCTGCTTGTTGGCCTCTGGCGGTTATGCGCAAAACTCGTTACAACAACCAGTTACGGATGTTAACGAAAAGCAGGACAACTGGCTTATTGCAAAAAGCCCCACAACTGAACTTGGGCGCCAATTGTGGCAGGCCAGAATTGAAAATCCTGAAGATAAAGACTCCGGCAAAAGCAGGGACGAGCTTTTCCAGATAATCGAAAAAATCCACTCTGTTAGGTTTGAACCGCAGTACAAAGCCGTTGAATCCCCAGTTGTCGTTGAACCTGCCGAAGGAACTAAATCTGATAAAACTTCGCCTGACCCAAATACGCCGCAAGAGCCTGAACCTAAGAAAGCCGAAGCTGAACCGAATAACCCGTCTGACAGTAAACAACAAAATGAAAATCTATCTCTTTCCATACAAATAACAGACCAGACCTTGGAAATATTCGAACGGCTCTCACAGCAGCCCCAGCAGATTAAAAACCCGCTTGAATTGGCCGAAATCCTGTTCCGCAACGGCAATCTGAAAGAGGCCGCGAAATGTTATAAGGAAGCTCTTGATCGCATGACTGCAAACGAAAATGGCTTGCAGGAAGACAAGGCCTGGATTTTATTCCAGATAGGTAATTGCCTGCGAAATACAGACCAGCCGGCAGCAATTGAAATGTATAAACAATTAATTACTGAATATCCTGATTCACCATGGACAGATTTGGCAAAAGCCCAGAGCAAGTTAATCGATTGGTATCTGCAGGATAAGCCAGTGGAATTGGTTGCCGAAAACCGGCCTTGAGTTTTTGAAAATTGAAAGAAGGAGTATCCCGTAAGTGAGTAAAACTGAGTCAGAAAACACAAAGGACGTTCGATGCGGAAACCAATACGAAACCCCCGTTTGCAATAAATCGCAAAAGGCGAACGCGGTTGCAAATGTACTAATAGTTGATAATGATCAGCAGTCGATTCGGTTTTTGCTTGAGATTTTAGCTCGCAAAAGTATTCGTGGTATCGTTGCTGGCGATGTAAAAGCTGCTGCCAACCTTCTTGATAGGAACGATTACGACCTTGTGTTAGGCGTCATTCAGCCGGACAGACCCAAAGATGGTTTCGACCTGCTTCATGAAGTTAAAAATAATTCCCCGGAATTACCGGTGATTATGATGTGCGAGGCGCAGGAGCAAAAAGCTCAGAACTGCCAGCAAATTCTTGATATAGCTGTCAAGGCCATCAACGCGGGTTGCTGTAATTTTCTGTCCAAGCCGCTCGACCGCGAAAAAATAGAAAATCTGCTGGATGCCTTTTTGCCGAACCATAATGTTTCAACTGCTGACTGTACCCAGGATGGTGCGCAATCTCTTTACAGAATAATAGGCAAAAGCACGAAACTGATGCAGGTTGTTAAGCTGGCAAAAAAAATAGCCCCTACTTCCGCACCGGTTTTAATAAGCGGGGAAAGTGGAACAGGTAAAGAATTGATATCTTACCTGATCCATCGTTACAGCAGAAGGGCACAGGGACCGTATATCAGGGTTAATTGTGCCGCATTAAACGAATCGCTCCTTGACAGTGAATTGTTTGGCCATGAAAAAGGCGCCTTCACTGGCGCTTACTCTCAGCGCAAGGGACGATTTGAAATGGCTAATGGAGGAACTTTGCTGCTGGACGAAATTACCGAAACTCCGCCAAAATTCCAGGCCAAACTGCTGAGGGTACTTGAACAGCAGGATTTCGAAAGAGTCGGAGGAAACGACAATATCAGAGTTGATGTGCGAATAATAAGCACTACCAACAAGGACTTATTGGAGGAAGTTGCCGAAGGCCGGTTTCGCCAGGATCTTTACTATCGCTTAAGTGGCGCAAGATTGATTGTCCCGCCTCTGAGGCAGCGCAGCGAGGACTTGCCTGACCTTGTATGGCATTTTGTAAACTTCTACGCCAGGCAGGCTCAACGTCATATCACTAAACTTGCCCCGGCAATAATGGACATTTTTGCAGAGTACCATTGGCCTGGTAATATCAGACAATTGCGAAATGTTGTCTTGACATCCTTGATACTGGGAACTGGTCCAACACTATCATTAGCTGACGTCTCGTGGCTTTTTGATGAATTACAGCCCCTTGCACAAGAAAACAACTTGTCAATTAGTAACGAACAAACACAGGCTTCAGGACTGGCCGGCCTGCCGCTCGCGCAGGTAGAACGTCAGGCGATTTTGGAAACGCTTACGTCTACATCGGGTAATCAGACAAAAGCAGCAAAAATATTGGGTATTAGTGACCGAACACTGCGGGAGAAAATCCGCCGGTACCGCCAGCTCACAACCGGCCTAAGCCCTTGTTTGATAGAAAGTTAAGAAAAAGGAAAAATGGCAGATGGCAGATGATAAAAAAACTAAGGGTGACACAAAAGCAGATAGCAGTAGTGAACCTAAAAGTGATACGAAAGTAGAAAACAACAGCGAACCTAAAGGTGATGCGAAAGTAGAAAAAAGCAGCGAACCTAAAAAAGCCGCCGCCAAAATCGGCATTGTTGCATGGGCAATAGTAGCGGTCTCCGTGGTTCTTTGCGCAGGTTCTGGTTTCTTCCTGGGCCGATTATTTGCCGGCTCAGACAAACCTAAAGCCCAGCCTCCTCAAGCAGACCAGTCTGCCTCTTCGGATTCGGAAGCCACAGCAAAGGACGCTCCTGCTGCAGAGGGTACTCCTGCTGCAGAGGGTGCTCCTGCTGCAGAGGGTGAAGAATGGTGGTATTACGATTTAGAACCCGTTGTAGCCAATCTTGATGAGCCAGGTGTTACACGCTACGTTCGAGCAACCATAACCTTGGAAATAAGCTCGGCGCTGGAAAAAGCCAAAAGCGAAAAACTTCTCGAACAGAAAAAACCTATCCTTAAAAATTGGCTTACCATTTATCTCGCGAGTTTGACTTTGGAAGATACCAGAGGCGATAGAAACCTTAAGCGTATTCAATTACAAATACTTGATGCTTTTAACGAAAGGCTTTTTCCTGATGCTAAACCGCAAATCAAACAAATACTTTTTAAGGAATTTGCCGTACAATGAGTGACATAGAAACTCGTAATTTGAGCAGAGAAAAAATACAGCAAATTCTTGCCTCTATTGGCTCGCAGAAAGTGGATCAGGGCGACAAGGTGGATGCCGTTGAATACAACTGGCGCCAACCTCACTGTTTTAGTAATAAACAACTCCAAAAGCTTGACGATTTTACAGAAAAAGTGGCTCAGAATTGTGCTAAAGAATTCGCTCAACTTTACAATAGTGATTTCAATGTGGCGATTACTTTGACTACACAACACTTTGCGGACGAACTTATAGATTCTAACAGCAAGCAGGGCGATTATTACCTTACCTTCAACTCTGACCCGGACCATCCATTCGGCCTTGTTGGCATACCTGGTAAAACCGCAATTGCCTGGGCCACTCAACTGCTTGGAGAGACCTCCTCCCCAGAAAATTCTGACAGGGACTTGTCGCAATTAGAGGAGTCCCTTTTATTAGATATTGCTTGTGGTATTATTAAAGCTTTTTCAAATTCTTGTGAGAATTGCGATTTAAACCCTGGCAGCGAAATTATTAAGGGGCAGATACCTATCAAACTGGATGGTACTGAGGAGTTCTGTAAAATTACTTTCAATGTTGAGAAAACTGGCTCGGAAAATTCCTTCGAAGCTTATTTTCTAATATTCTGTGACAAACTAAAGCCAATTGTTGGACAAAATGTACAAGCCGACGAAGATTTATCGAGCAAAACAGTTGCTAAAACGATGCTTGGCCATGTGCATAAGCTTCCAGTTTCTATTACAGCCCGGCTGGCTTCAGTGATACTTACTTTTGAAGAGATAATGAGTTTACAAGTTGATGATATATTACTACTTGATAAAAGCGTAAAAGAGCCGGCCGAATTGACCGTTGAAAGAAAAACCGTCTTTCGTGGCCAGCTTGTAAAATCAGATGACAAATACGCCATGCTAATTACAGAATTATGCGGTAAAGAATGACATATAAATCGTTTTGCAAAATTTGACAACCAGAAGGAAGTATAAATATGGCCGATACACAAACTGTAGAAGAAAAAACCGAAGAACAACAGACTCAACAAAACGAACCAGGCAAAGAAGATTCTCAGGCACAGGCGCAATCACTTGAAGTTTCGCAAGCGCCGGAGAGCAAAGCTACGGGGCCAGGAGCAAGTATTGACCTCCTGCTGGATATGAATGTGCCTGTTACGGTTGCTATCGGCCGGGCTGAGGTGCCGATACAGAGGCTGCTGCAGCTTGGACCTGGTTCGGTGTTGAAACTCGACAAACCCATTGATGCGCCGGCAGATTTGTATCTAAAAGACACTCGGTTTGCTACCGGGAATATTGTTGTAGTGGAAGATAAATTCGCTATCAGAATAAAGGAAATTCTTGGTACTGGCACTCCTGCAAATTTGAAAAAGGAATAATCCAAAACACATTCTGCTTTGGAGAATAAATCGTAATGGCAGTTTCCGACAAATCAAGTTTATCCAAGACTATGCTGCTTAATGAGCAGGCCAGTTCCCGCAGCAATATCATTTTGGCTGTAGGGTTGGTGACAATTCTTGCTACACTTTTAATCCCTTTGCCGACGGTTATCTTGGATGCGCTTCTGGCCTGCAGCATATCGCTGTCGGTGGCCGTTTTACTTGTTACTCTGTCGGCGAAAGAAGCCATCGAATTGTCAACGTTTCCTTCGCTCCTTCTGTTTGTAACACTGTTTCGACTTTCTCTTAACGTTGCTTCAACCAGATTGATACTGCTGAATGGCAATGCCGGGAAAATCATCCAGACATTCGGTGATTTTGTGGCCGGCGGTCAGTTTATCATTGGACTTGTAATTTTCCTGATACTTGTCGTTATACAATTCATAGTAATTACGAAAGGTGCCGAGCGAATAAGCGAAGTTTCTGCCCGTTTCACACTTGATGCTATGCCAGGCAAGCAAATGGCAATTGATGCAGACCTCAACGCAGGAAATATCACCGAGGAACAGGCCAACGAACGAAGAGCAAAAATTGTAAAGGAAAGTGAATTCTACGGCGCAATGGATGGTGCCAGTAAATTTATTCGAGGCGATGCCAAAGCAGGCATCATAATTACTGCCATTAATATTATTGGCGGAATAACCATGGGTTATTTACACGGCATGACAATCGGCAATGCTGTAAAACTTTATTCGGTTCTTTCCATAGGAGACGGCCTTGTTAGTCAAATTCCTTCAATGATAATCTCTGTAAGTTCCGGTTTTTTGGTAACTAAAATTTCCTCAAGCCGAAGTGTCGGTCATGATTTGTCCCTCCAATTTCTGAAAAATTCCCAGCCGTTGATAATAACATCTATCATCATCGCTGCGATGGCAATTGTGCCGGGGCTGCCACCGATACCGTTTTTACTGTTGGCCGCAGGGATCGCCTTTACAGGACGAATGGTGGCAAAGTCAGAAAAAGGTAATGAGAACAAGAGTAAAGCGCCTTCGCAAAAAGCAAAAACACAGGAACAGCCAGTTGAAGAGTTGCTGGATGTAGATAG
>Ga0315276_10004135_pt1 | contig 13335 bp, 10 predicted proteins | sample YL17G05_0_MG_FD_204542 | JGI IMG/M metagenome (GOLD analysis project Ga0315276, IMG submission 204542) | Sediment microbial communities from Yellowstone Lake, YNP, Wyoming, USA - YL17G05_0 | ecosystem: Environmental > Aquatic > Freshwater > Lake > Sediment | place: USA: Wyoming | collected...
TTGATTCGCTTGAATTCAAGGAAGTTTTTATCGAGTTTGAACGCATTCTTGCCGTCCATATCTCGATCAAATAAACCTATTGATTTATGAGGAGAGTCAGGAAGAACTGCTCTAAGAAATCTAGCTAAAGCATCGCATCCCGCAGCGCTGCCAGCTGACGATTTTCCTATCGTGTCACAACTTTTTATCTCGAAGGGGCGAACCTTTCCCGCGAATAATTTATTCCAGGCGCTTTCAAGAATATCGACGTCATGTTCTCCTTCCGTCAGTAAAACGGGTTTGGTAAACACCATCATCCGATCTGCAATCAGTTTTGCTAATGAAGATACAGCCTTTAACTTTTCAATCTCATCGTTCATGCGGGTACGCATGACTGAGAGAAGCTGCGTATGACCGAGTTCATCTGCTAGCTCCATGTCGTCTGAGAATTTGATCTGACCAGTCTCCAGTGAGAATTTAATTGGCACTACTTTCGACTTTGTTTCATAAGCATACACCCTAAATATGTGTGCTCTATTACTTGAAGCGGAGATGAACGCTGGTGAATGCGATGTAACGAAAATCTGTGCTTTTTTTGAATACTGTTGCTCGAACTCGTTGTATAGATCAAAGGCTTTTTTATATTCCATGGAATTTTCAGGCTCTTCAAATCCCCAGATATGCTGTGCTTTGGATCGAGAGGCAATATAATTCAAGATGGTAGGTATAAAACGCAACCGTATTCCATCTCCGCGTTGATCTAGCTTGACCAGCGAGCCTTCAATTTCAGTGTTAGTATTTACATGAAGAGCTTGGAAAATTTCCTTGGGTTTTGTAGGCAACGCAATATTTAGTCCAATTCCTGTAGCGTTAAAGAAATCCTCTGAGAGACCAATGGCTTGTTTAGACAGCTCTTCATTAATTTCCGTTAGGCCGCCCGGGAAAACACTTTTGGTTTTTTCCGTTGTGCCGAGCAGTGTATCTTGGAGATTCTGCAAGACATACTCAAATACTCTGACATCTTTGATTGCAGGCACATATGTATATTTGATACTTCTGAGAAATCCAGTCAGACTTCTTCGCGAGATACCTATATTTCGATTTTTAATCTTGCCAGCCTTCATCAACGCTTCCAAATTATCGGTTTGTCTAGGTATTTCTTCATCCTTTAACCAGGTTTTTGTGACTGAGAATTTATCTGGTAATGTGTTTGGGAATTTCCCCTGACTTTTGAACATCAAAGTCACTGAAATGAATTGTTTTCCTTTTATAGAGTTCTTTTTAACCTCTTCTTTTCGCTGGTACGAGAAATCACGAGTAAAATCAAATACGGAATTCCATTCACCGTGATTATTAAAAAATAGATTCAGTGCTTTAAGGATATTTGATTTTCCTGCATCATTAGAGCCAGAAAAAATATTAAGAGGCGACAAATTTGAGATTTTCATTTTGTATATGGATCTGAAATATTTGATTTCTATATCACTAATGAGTTGCATTGTCGTCCTCCCATCACGCTTAGTTAACAAAGTAGACTGAGTTGCATTCTATTATTAAGTCAAATGGTCACCTTGCTTTGCCGTCCGCTCCTTCCCGAACCCCTCCTCCTTTAGCTGGTCCATAATACGTGCCGCCCGCGGGAAACCTATTTGCAGTTTGCGCTGCAGGTATGATGCGGAGATGTCCTTGGATTCGATGGCAAGCTGGCGGGCTTTGTCGAGAAGTTCATCTTCGGCGGGCTTCTTGCCGTCGGCGCCGGCCTGGGCCATATCCTCGAACCTGACGGACTGCGCCTCCTGGCGGCGCTGGCCGGCCCAGAAAGTGACCAGCCGCTCTATCTCGGCGTCGCCGACCATGGTGCCCTGCAGGCGCTTGGGCTTGGAGGCATCCTGCGGCATGTAGAGCATGTCGCCCCTGCCCAGCAGTTTCTCGGCGCCGGCGGAATCGATGATGGTGCGCGAATCCACCTGCGAGGTGAGCGCGAAGCTCATGCGTGTGGGGAAATTGGCCTTAATAAGCCCGGTGACCACGTCCACAGAGGGGCGCTGTGTGGCTACTATCAGATGTATGCCTGTGGCGCGGGCAAGCTGGGCCAGGCGGCAGAGTGAATGTTCGACCTCGTCGAAAGCGGCCATCATCAGGTCGGCCAACTCGTCGATAACCACCACGATATAGGGCATGCACTCGGATGGCTGCCTGTTCTTGTTGTATTCCTCGATGTTGCGCGCCTTGACGGCGGAGAAGCGCTTGTAACGGCTGTCCATCTGGGCATTGAGCCAGCGCAGGGCCATGATAGCCTTATCGGTATCCACCACGACGGGGGAAACGAGGTGGGGGATGCCGTTGTAGCTGACCAGCTCGACGCGCTTGGGGTCGACCATCACCAGGTGCACTGCATCAGGCGTGTTATTCATCATCAGGCAGCAGATAACGGAGTTGAGGCAGACGCTCTTGCCGCTGCCGGTGGCGCCGGCGATCAGCAGGTGGGGCATCTTGGCCAGGTCGGCCACGATGGTCTCGCCTCCCGCGCCCTTGCCCAGTGCGACGGCCAGGCGTGATTTGGCCAGCATCTTCTGGAAGGCGGTGCTCTCCATCACTCCGCGCAGGCCGACCGAGCCAAAGGTGGTATTGGGCACCTCGATGCCGACCATGGACTTGCCGGGCACGGGCGCCTCGATGCGTATGCTGGGCGCGGCCAGCGCCAGGGCAAGGTCGTTGGACAGTGAGTTGATGCGCTCGACTTTGACGCGCGTGCGGCCGACCTCCTCCTGCCTGGTGGAGACGATGCCGTCGCGGTCCTTCTCCCGTACCTCTTTGAACTTGCGGTCCCAGCCTGGCTCTACTCCGAACTGCGTGACTGTGGGGCCGCGGTTGACCTCGATGACCTTAGCCTCCACGCCGTAGCTGGCCAGCGCCTCCTCGATAGTCTCCCTGCGCTTCTCTATCTCGCTGTCGCTGATGACTGTCTCGGCTATCTTGTCGAGTATATTTATATTGGGTAGCGACCAGCCGCCCACCGTTATGCCGGAGCGCAGCCGGTCCATCACGGCGGTATCGGCGGGCGCGGCGGGTTCATCAGGTTTCCCGGCTATAACAGGTTGTTCTTCTTCAGACCCTTTTGCGGCGGGCAGGGTCTTTTTACGGGCGTTTGATTCCTTGACGGCATCCGCGATCTCACCGACCGCCCCTGCCGTTCCCCTGGACGTGCGTTTTAAGAGCCCCAGGGTCCATTCGGGTGCGACCAGGAAGATGCCGAGGATAACCAGTGCCAGCATGATGAGTATACCCACGACAGGCGAACCGGTGGCGATACCCTGCCCGATATAGCCCCCCAGCGTTACTTGCGCCAGCAACCCGGAACCGGACGGGCGCAGGAAGGAAAGGACGCCCCAGGCGGCCGTCATGAAAGCGGCTGCTGCTATATAGTAGTTCCAGTGACGGGCGAAAGACGACGGGCGACCGATGATGACGAGCAGCCCTATTATGGCTGTTATAACGAATATCACACCCAACCCCATCAGCCTGACGATATTGGCCCCGACCTTGTCGAGGGCTGAGGAGATATCCCCGCCCAATTCACCCATGGCGCGTATTATGAGCGGCCAGAAGGCGACAAGCAGGCAAACTGCGATAACGAAGATAATAGCGAGCAGCACGGGGGGAGAGAAGAGGAAATTCAGAAAAGAACTGCCGGAGTCTTTGCCGGCTTTCTTCTGCGATGGTTTCCGGTTAGTGTTTCCCCTGCTTTTGCTGGCGGGCATAGCTTTATTCTACTATACCTCGATAGCAGTTGTAATTATCATGGGGCGGCGCTTGGTTTTTTCGTAGAAAAACTTGCTCAGTGTCTCCTTGACGCGGGTGTGTATGGCGCTCTGCTCGGTGTGGTGCCCCCTGCCCAGTGTACTGGCCACCAGCTCAATTCCCTGCTCGATAACCTTCCCGTCATGCTCGACGTCAACGAAGCCGCGCGACACGATATCGGGAGTGCCCACTAATCTGCCTTCTTTCTTATCCAATGCGACGATGACTACCACGATGCCGTCGCGCGAGAGCATCCTGCGGTCGCGCAGTATCACCTGCGCGTGCTGCCCCAGCACAAGCCCGTCGACGTATACGTTGCCGTAGGGCAGCCGGCCGGCGATGCGCCCCTTCTCGCCGTCGATTTCGAGTATGTTGCCGTTATCCATGACGAAGACGTTGCCCTCGGGTATGCCCAGGCTTTTGGCCAGACCGGCGTGTATAACGAGGTGGCGGTACTCGCCGTGAATGGGGACGAAGAACTTGGGCTTGGCCAGCGTGATGAGCATCTTGAGCTCCTCCTGGCTGCCGTGACCATGCACATGCACGTTGGAACGCGAGCCATAGATAACATTGGCACCCTGGCGGAAGAGGTTATCGATGGTGCGGTTGATGAGCGACTCGTTGCCGGGGATGGGCGTGGCTGAGATGACCACGGTATCGCCCTGATGGATACGTATCTCGGGATGGTCGCGGTTGGCGATTCGCACCAGCGCCGAGGTCGGCTCACCCTGGCTGCCGGTGGTCAGCAGGACGGTCTGGCTGTGGCTGTACTTCTTGAGGTCGTCAACAGTACATAATATTTGACCGGGATCATGCAGGTAGCCCAGTTCCAGTGCCATCTTGGACGTATCGCGCATGCTGCGTCCGACGATGAAGACATGGCGTTTGTGATGTGCTGCCGCATCGATGATCATCTGTATGCGGGATATCAGCGATGAGAAGGTGGCGATGACGACCCGGCCGGGCGCGTCGCCGATGATATGGTCCAGGGTCTGGCCGACGATTTTCTCCGAAGGAGTGTAGCCGGGCAGTTCGCTGTAGGTGGAATCGGCCATCAGCAGCAGCACCCCCTCGTTGCCCAGCTTGGCCAGCTTGGAGAGGTCGGTGGGGCGGCCGTCCACGGGTGTGTAGTCTATCTTGAAATCGCCGCTGTTGACGATAGCTCCCAGCGGTGTATAGACGATCAGCCCTACGGCATCAGGAATGCTGTGGCAGACAGGGAAGGCCTCGATCTTAAAATTGCCCACCTGGAAGCGCACGCCGGGGGTTATCAGCCTGAGCCTGGCCTTGATCAGCGAGCGGTGCTCCTTGAGCTTGACCGTTATCAGGCCCTGGGTCAGCTTGGTAGCATAGATAGGCAGGTCGAGCTGAGGCAGTATGTAGGGGAGCGCGCCGATATGGTCCTCGTGGCCGTGCGTGATGACGATACCGCGCAGCTTGTCTTTGTTTTCCAGCAGGTAGGTGATATCGGGTATGAGCAGGTCGACACCCAGCATCTCGTCCTTGGGGAACATCATGCCGCAGTCGATGATTAAGATATCATCGCCGTACTCGATGGCCATCATGTTCTTGCCTATCTCTCCAAGGCCGCCGAGCGGGATTAACCTGAGCTTGTGTTTGGTCATATTACGTTTAAAAAAGATTGAGCTGGGCGGGCCGTTCTTTTTCATCCTCCATTTTGTCTGCTTCGGCCAGCACGGCCGGAAGCTTGAGTATGTCAGCCTCTATCACCCTGCGCAGGTTGCCCTGGTGAAGGGCGGCTGCCGGGTGGTACATGGCGAAATAAATGATGCTGCCGATGCGCTTGGAGCGGCCATGCACCTTGCTGATGGTCTCGCCGGGGAAATACTTGGCCATGGAAAAACGGCCGAGAGTGACGATGACGCGGGGCTTGATCAGGTCGAGCTGGCGCTCCAGCCACTTGCCGCAGGCCATTATCTCGCCGGGCATGGGGTCGCGGTTTTCCGGTGGGCGGCACTTGATGACGTTGGCGATGAAGACCTGGCTGCGCTTGTAGCCGATCATGCCGATAAGCTGGTCGAGGTACTGTCCGGCCGAGCCTACAAAAGGCCTGCCGGTCTGGTCTTCGTTCCAGCCGGGGGCTTCGCCGATGAAGAGGAGCTTGGCATCCTCCGGGCCTTCGCCCGGCACAACCTTGGTGCGGTGCCTGGCCAGCTCACAATTTTTGCAGTGCTCTATTTCCGCGTTGAGTTCAGTCAGAAGTGACATCTAATCCGAATAATAACACAGGCCGTAGCAGCGGTCAATTTATTTCAATATCAAAATAAAGCTGGCAGCCAACAGGATGAGCAACACGACGCAGGTTATCATGGGCTGCTTCTCACGCATAGAGATAAAATGCACAAGCGAGAAGATCAGGACGGTGGGCGGCATGAGCAGGATTACGGCCAGGCCGGTTGTGACGAAGGACGCCGGGCTGAGAGCGGCTATGCCCGCCAACAGAGCAGAAAAAGGCGTCAGCTCTGCCATGTGCGGCGCGCCTGTCGCGAAAAATAAAACAAGTCCGGCCGTGATCAATGCCAGGCTGAGGCCTATGCCGACGCGCAGAACCAGGCTGACCCTCCTGTTAAGTCCGTGCAGCTTCTCGTGGCTGCTGTCTATTTTACATTCCATATTATTCTTACCATGTTATATTAAGTGCCTTGAGTATCATAATAACCGCGGTTATCAACATGAAAACGGTGAATATGACCATGAGCGCGGTACTGCGGGCCCGGTGGGCGAAGGTTGCCCCCAGCCTGGCACCCAGGTAAACACTGATGATGAGGGGGGCAATAACGTAGGGTATGACGAAACCGTTGAAAGCGTAAATCAGTGAACCTGTCATAGTGGTGAAACACAGCAGCAGGCTGCTGGTGGCGATAGTGGCCTTAACCGGCACTTTCATGAGCCGGTTCATCACGGGCACATTGATTATGCCGCCGCCTATGCCGAGCAGGCTGGAGATGACGCCGCCGAAGAAGCCGGTCACCATGCCGACGGCGGGCCGGTGCACCTGGTAGGCGATCTCCTCGTTGACGGCGGGGTCGTAATAGCAGCCGTCCAGCCAGGCGTGCGATGCGTGCTCTTTCTCGTGTACCAGCCTGGCCGCCTCAGCCTCTACAGGAGATAACCGGCGTTGCTTCCTGGGCCACATCAGGTAAGCTATGCATATCATCAGCAGACCGAAGATGATGGTGAGAACGGGCGAAGATAATCTGGCCGCCAGGAAGGCCCCGGCCACAGCGCCCGGTACGAGGGTGCAGGACAGCAGCATTCCCAGCTTGAGGTTGGTCATGTGGTTGCGGATATAGACGCTGGTGGCGGTGCAGGCGTTGATAACGATGGAAACGAGGCTGCTGCCGATGGCGTACTGGATGGGCAACCCCAGCGCCAGCGTCAAGACCGGGACAATGATGAAGCCGCCTCCCACGCCCAGCATAGCGCCCAGCAGCCCCGCCCCGAAGCCGGCTCCGGCCAGTACCCAGATATTGATGTCGGCTGGCATAGTGAGAAAAAGGATAGCACGTTTATTATGTCAGTGCGAGGTGCCTGCCCCAAAAACGTCATTGCGAGCGAAGCGAAGCAGTCTGTCCACTCAGCGATAGGATTGCTTCGTCGCTGCGCTTCTCGCAATGACGATGTTCAGGGTGTTATACTTGCGCTGAAATTAATTAAAGAAGGAAACATGATGGCAAGAAAAGACGGGCGCGCCAACGATGAAATGAGGCCGGTGAAGATAACCCTTGGTTACCAGGACTACCCCGAGGGCTCGGCCTTGATCGAGATCGGCAACACCAGGGTGTTATGCGCGGTCAGCGTCGAGGACCGGGTACCGTTTTTTATGAAAGGACAGGGCAGCGGCTGGGTGACGGCGGAGTACGCCATGCTGCCGCGGGCGACACATACTCGCACGCCGCGCAACCCGGACAAGCAGCAGGGCCGCTCGCAGGAGATACAGCGCCTGATTGGCAGGAGCCTGCGCGCCGCGGTGGACATGGACTCACTTGGCGAACGCACATTCGCCATCGATTGCGATGTGCTTCAGGCCGATGGCGGCACACGCACGGCCAGCATAACCGGCGCATACGTGGCGCTTTTCATCGCGGTGAGCAAGCTCAGGAAGCAGGGTATATACAAGGTAATGCCGTTTAAATACGCTATTGCGGCCACCAGCGTGGGAGTGGTGGACAGGCAGAAGCTGCTCGACCTCTGCTACGAGGAGGATTCACGGGCGGCGGTGGATTTCAACGTGGTCATGACCGATAAGGGCGAATTCGTAGAGATGCAGGGCACCGCGGAAGGCAAACCGTTTTCGCGCGAAAGCATGGACGCCCTGGTCACGCTGGCCGACAAAGGAATCAAGCAGCTATTTGAGGAACAGAAGAAGGCACTGGAAGGGCTGAAGTAGGCAAGGGTCTTCGAAGCAGTCCACTGAAAATAAACTCTAATATCTAAACTCTAAACAAATTCAAAATTCAAAGGCCTAAAGTGTTTGTAATTTAGGTAATTTGTATTTGTTTAGGATTTAGAGTTTAGAATTTAGGATTTAACCGTTACGGCCTTACCTGTCCGCTCCCCCTGATGCACCACTTGTAGCTGGTGATTTCCCTTAATGCCATGGGTCCGCGGGCGTGGAACTTCTGCGTGCTGATGCCTATCTCGGCTCCCATACCGAACTGCGCGCCGTCGGTGAAGCGTGTGCTGGCATTGGCATACACGCAGGCGGCATCCACCTCGCTGAGGAAGCGGTCGATCGAATCTTTGTCCTCGCTGGCTATGGCCTCGGAGTGGCCTGAACCGTAGCGGTCGATATGCTCCAGCGCTTCATCCAGCGAATCCACCACCTTGACCGCGCCGACCAGCGCCAGGAACTCCTTTCCCCAGTCGTCATCCACGGCGGGCTTGATATTCAGTCCCGCCGATGATTTGAGTATCTCCAGCGAGCGTTTATCGCAGCGTATCTCCACAGCTGCCTTAGCCCATTCTTTCGCCATGGGGGGCAGGAATTTAGCGGCTATATCTTTGTGCACGAGCACACAGTCGAGGGCGTTGCATACCGTGGGGCGCTGTACCTTGGCGTTGTAGGCGATGGCGACTGCGTTATCTATTTTGGCGCTCTTATCCACGTACATATGGCAGACGCCGATGCCGCCGGCTACCACGGCCATGGCGGCGTTGTCCCGGACGAATTTGATCAACTGGGCGCCGCCGCGCGGGATAACGAGATCGATGTACTCTTTCATTTTGAGCATGTGGTCCACCAGGCCGCGGTCGGGCGATTCTATGAACTGCACAGACCCTGCCGGTATGCCGGACTTGCAGGCGGCCTCCTGGACGGTTGAGGCCAGCGCCAGGTTGGAGCGCGCGGACTCCTTACCGCCGCGCAGTACCACCGCGTTGCCTGACTTGAGGCAGAGCACGGATATATCCACGGTCACATTGGGGCGGCTCTCGTAGATAGCGCCGATCACGCCCAGGGGGACGCGCTTCTTGGTCAGGATGAGACCGTTGGGCAGGGTGCGCTCCTCGATTATCTCGCCCACCGGGTCGGGCAGCGCGGCCACGGTTTTCACATCGTCCGAGATGCCTTTCAGCCGCCCGGAGTCGAGCATAAGGCGGTCGAGCAGGGCCGCGCTCATACCGGAGGCCTCAGCCTCTTTATAGTCCTTCCCGTTGTTTTGGAGGATCAAGTCCTCTTTATCCAGCAATGCCTGAGCGATGGCCAGCAGAGCCTCGTTTTTTACGTGGGTTGGCGTAAAAGATAACTTCTTTGAAGCTGATTTAGCCTGTCCGGCTTTTTGCTGCAATTCGTTGATATCCGCCTGCATGAGGAACCCCCTTAAAATTAAACCAGCGCCAGGTTGTCACGGTGCACTGCTTCGTCCCCGTACTCGTAGCCGAGGATATCGGCGATAGCGCCGGACTGCGCACCCCTGATGCGCTGCAGGTCAGCGGCGCTGTAGTTGGCTATGCCCGAGCCTACCTGTTGGCCGCCGTTGTCGCATATATCCACCACGTCGCCGCGGTTGAAGCTGCCCTGCACTTCGACGAGGCCCGCCGGCAGCAGGCTTTTATTCTGCCGGCGCAGGGCAGTCACTGCCCCCTTATCGATAATCAGCCTGCCTGTGCTGGACAGGCCGGAGATAAGCCAGCGCTGGCGGCTCTCGATTTTGCTGTCGCGTGCCGTGAAAAATGTCCCGACGCTTTTTCCGGAAGCTGCATCAGCAATCACATTTGATTCCGAGCCGCTGGTGATTATTACGGGCACACCCGAAGACGTCGCCAATCTCGCCGCTTCGATTTTGGTTAACATCCCGCCTGTGCCGCGCGCACTGCCGGCGCCGCCGGCCATCTCCTCGATTTTCACGTCTATTTTCTCTACTACCGGGATGAGCTTGGCCCTGGGATCGTTCTGCGGGTCGGCCGTATACAGGCCTTTGACATCGGAGAGAAGTATCAGCAGGTCGGCGTCCACCAGGTTGGCCACCATGGCCGAGAGGTTGTCGTTATCGCCGAATTTCAATTCGCCGAGCTCGTCCGTGCAGACCACGTCGTTCTCATTGACGACGCAAACCACCTTGAGGTCGATCAGTGCCAGCAGGGTGTTGCGGGCGTTCAGGTAGTGGGCGCGGTCTGTGAGGTCCGCCCTGGTGAGCAGGGCCTGCGCCACGTTTATACCGTGCTCCAGGAAAAGACCGTAATAGATATTCATCAGGCGGTTCTGTCCAACCGAGGCCATGACCTGTTTGAAGGGGATATCCTTGCGTTTGTCCTTGATGCCCAGCAGTTCGCGGCCGGCCGCCACCGCGCCCGAGGATACGAGGATTATCTCGTGCCCCTTGCGGTGCAGTTCAGCCACCTGTGCGGCCAGGCCGGCCATGACCCCCAGGTCGAGCCTGCCGCTGCCGCCGGTTATCAGGTTGGTGCCCAGCTTGATGACTATGCGCTTGTATTGCATGGTGCCTAAATTATATCATTTGCTACCATACAATTCGCATAAGGGACGGGTAATAGCGGCGTAAACGGGAAAGCTATGAGTATTAATTTGAACTTTGATGAGGGCCGCTGGTCAAAGGTTGAGAAAGACTGGTCTGCCTGGTGGGCGGATGAAATCGACCGGCCGATGGTGCTGATACAAACACTCGACACCTCGATAAACGGCGACCCGGGCGAATTCACCATGGATTTCATGCTTAGCCAGCCGGTTCCTGATTATATTGAATATTATCGAAAAAGGCTTGAATCGATACAGCTGGCCGGCGATTCTTATCCTTACTGGCTTCCCTATCTGGGCCCGGGAATCGTATCGGCTTTCCTCGGTGGCCCGGTGATACCTTCATCTGAACAGAGGACGGTCTGGTTTTCGGTGGATAAGCCTGTGCCTTACGAAGACCTCCACCTGAAGTATGATGCCAATAATATATGGTGGCGGAGGGTGCTGGAGGTGACCCGGGCAGCGGTGGATTCCTGGGGTAATAAGGTAGCTGTCGGACATACCGATATGGGTGGAACCATGGATATACTGGCCTCTTTCCGCACCACCGACCGGCTGCTTTATGATCTCTACGATTGTCCTGACGAGGTAACCCGGTGCTGCAGGTACATTACACAGGCCTGGCTGCGCTATTATGATGAGGTCTATGATGTTGTAAAGGCCACGGGCAGGGGGACCACTTTCTGGACGCCCTTGCTGTCCGGGGGCAGGGGATACATGCTGCAGTGTGATTTCAGCGCGATGATATCGCCGAAGATGTTTGAAAAATTCGCCCTGGATGACCTGACCACTTTATGCAACAGCCTTGATTACGCTTTCTACCACCTGGACGGTCCCAACGCTGTGCGCCACCTGGATATGCTGCTTTCGATCAAGTCACTCAAGGGTATCCAGTGGATACCGGGATCAGGCTGTCCGGGACAGCACAATTGGTTGCCACTGTTGAAAAGAATACGGGACGGCGGCAAGCTGTGCCAGATATATGTAAGTCCCGCCAACGCACTGACGGTGGCTAAAGAAATCGGAGGCAAAGGGTTTGCGTTTTACATAGTTCCCGAGGAACCCTACACTGATGCCGGGTTGAATGAATACTTTGACGTGCTGGCCAACCCCGGGCCGTTCCTGCGCCAGTTAATACCGTAATAAAAGGTTAAAGTTATTTTGGACAATAATTAATTGATGCTGCTGATACAAAGGAGGATATAAAAATGATTGTCATCATGTGTATCGGGATCATACTCGCTATTATCATAGTTGCGTTCGGCATAGAGTTGATGATAGCGGCCTTATATCCGGGTGTTTCTGTACCCAAGCAGCATCTTGAGAAAATACCAGGCCTGGTACGCGAGAAGAATATTAACCGGCTTGAGACGAGAAAGGATGTCAATTTTGATGTAAAGGGGACAACAGTAAGCGGGTGGCTTTTTCTACCTGAGGGACTATCTTCGCCTGTACCTTGTATCGTTATGGGTCACGGATTAGGCGGCACTAAAAATATGGGGTTGGATTCATATGCGACCCGTTTTCAGGAAGCCGGGATAGCCGTGCTCGCATTCGACTACAGGTACACGGGTGAAAGTGGTGGTAATCCCAGGCAATTGATATGGATTCCCTCCCAGCTTGAAGACTATGCAGCCGCTATTAATTACGTGCGAAGCCTTAAAGAGATCGACGCTGCCAGAATCGCGCTCTGGGGCACTTCGCTCAGTGGCGGCCATGTCCTGGTAACCGCGGCAAAGGACAATAAAATAGCCTGTGTGGCCGCCCAATGCCCGCTGCTTGACGGTACTGCCGCCGCGGAAGAATTAGTTCACAGGGTGGGAATGAAACATATATTCCGCATGGCAGGGCATGCGCAGCGCGACCTGGTAAGGTCCTGGCTCGGTTTATCCCCCTATAAGATACCGCTTGTAGGAAAACCAGGTACCGTTGCATTAATGGCTGACACGGATGCCTGGGACACCTTTAGCCAACTTGCGCCGGATGATTTTGTCAACGAAGCCTGTGCGCGTATCGGGATAAGGATGGATAAGTACAGGCCGATCAACCATGTAGCTAAAATTCGTTGCCCTGTGCTTCTGCAGGCATGTGATCAGGATATCGCTCTTCCATTGAATGTCGTTAAAAAAGCCGGAGAACGATTGGGGCAGCTTGCCCAGGTAATCCATTATCCCATCGGACATTTTGATATCTATCTTGGAGAAAACTTTGAGAAGGCTGTTGATGACCAAGTCGCCTTCTTTGAAAAGCACCTTCTTAATAAGTCCTCATTCCCACACTAAATGTGTCTGCCCGGCAATCCGCCCTGGCTAATCCCATAACGGTTGATTTAACTTTACAAGTGTGAGGGGTGGGGCTATAATCTTTGCTTGTGTTTGAAATCAGCCATGACCTGATGGGTATACTCACCAGGCTTTCCCCGGTCTGCACCTTCCCCGAATGCAAAGCCTACCTGGTAGGGGGGTTTGTGCGCGACTGGCTGGTGGGCAGGGAGACTTCCGACCTGGATATCGCCGTCAGCGGCGATTCGCTAGCCATCGCCCAGGAAGCCACCGAAC
>Ga0315276_10004136_pt1 | contig 13333 bp, 8 predicted proteins | sample YL17G05_0_MG_FD_204542 | JGI IMG/M metagenome (GOLD analysis project Ga0315276, IMG submission 204542) | Sediment microbial communities from Yellowstone Lake, YNP, Wyoming, USA - YL17G05_0 | ecosystem: Environmental > Aquatic > Freshwater > Lake > Sediment | place: USA: Wyoming | collected...
CCGTGGAGACCGAGGGTAATCCGGGGACTGGTTCGGCGGTCCCGGCGCAGATTGCGAAGCGGGCAGAACGAGAGGACCAGGGTGGGCGTGGGGGGTGCGGGAGTACCGGGATGAGGAATTAGTTTACATAAGATTTCTTATCGGACCTTGATTCCCGGCGCTCATCCCGCCCTCCGGAAGCACTTCCGGCCTTTTCCAGCCACCCCTTTCGGTCTTCCTTGACTTGCTCATCCTCGCCTCCTAACATGGCCTCCGCTCCACAGAGGAGTCGCGTATCTTGTCCCGAACCTTCCGTTACCTCTTTCGTGAAATCTTCACTCCGACCCTCCTCGGGCTGGCCATCTACACCTTCGTTCTGCTTATGAACGCCATCTTCAGCGTGGCCGAGCTGGCCATCAGGAAGAGCCTGCCCGTCACCTCGGTCTTCAAACTTCTGGCCCTGTCCCTTCCCCAGTTCCTGGCCCTGACCATCCCGATGTCGGTCCTCCTCGGGACCCTCATCGGAGTCGGCCGCCTTTCCGCCGACAGCGAGCTCATTGCCCTCAGGGCGTGCGGGGTCAGCTACCGGAGAATCCTCCTGCCGGTGCTGGCCCTCGGCGCGCTAGGATGGCTCGTCTGCTGCTGCATGATGATCTGGATCGAGCCCCGGTCCAATTTCACCCGCCACCGGCTCGCGACCCGGCTCATGCTCCGATCGGACCTCCGCAAGGAGATAAAACCGAGGGTCTTCTTCGAGGAACTTCCGGGGTTGCTGCTCTATTCCGACAAGGTCTATCAGGGCGGCAGCAGCCTGGAGAACGTCCTTTTGTACCAGACCGACCCGCAGGGACGGGAGCTCATCACGAGCGCCCGTCGGGGCCACCTGGACTACGACCCCTCCACCGGAAACCTCCGGCTCCTGATGGAGTCCGGCTTCACCCACCGCTCCGATCCCACCACTCCGGAGGACTACCAGGTCTACGGTGCCGACCGGCAGATGGTGCTCCGGGAGGCCGATGCCGGGTTCAAGCTGCGCCTCCGGCTCCTCAAGGAGCCCCAGCAGAAGAATTACCGCGAGCAGAGCCTGAAGGAACTCGCCGTCACCTGGGACAAGGCCTCCGAGATCGACCACGAGCCCACGCGGAGGAAGATCCGGGGCGCCATCGACGTGATCTTCCACGAGCGGTTGGCCATCCCTGCGGCCTGCCTGGTCTTCGCCGTCATCGGATTTCCCCTGGGAATCTACAACCGGCGCGGCGGCAAGTCCTCCGGGATCGCGTTGAGCCTGGCGGTGGTCCTCGTCTACTGGCTGATCCTCACCACCGGCGAGAACCTGGCCACCGAGGCAAGTATCCCCCCGGTGGTGGCCCTCTGGACGGGAAACATCCTCTTCACCCTGGCCGGCATTCTCCTCATCTGGAGGCGGGAGCGAAAAGAGGTCGGCGAAGGAAATGTGGCCTGGATCGGCGCGCTCTACGGCTGGACGGATCGGCTCCGGGAGCGGTGGCGCTCCCGTCGCGAGGACCGGGAGCGGAGCCGTCGCTCTCGCCTCGCTCCCTCCCCCAGGCGCCCGGCCCGCGGTCGGGACCGGTACGTCGGCGGAGCGGTCTTCTCCACCCTCATCGACCGCTACGTTCTGAGAAGCTACATCAAGCTTCTCCTCATATCCGGTCTGTCCATCTATGTCATCTTCCTGGTGGTGGACTTCCGGGAGATGATCGACGACGTCATCCGCTACCAAATCCCCGGGAGCGTGATTCTGCGCTTCTTCAAGTTCCGGACACCCTGGGTCATCAACCAGATCCTCCCGGTGGCCTGCCTCGTCGCGACCCTTCTCGCCTTCGGGCTTCTGGCACGCTTCAACGAGATCACGGCCATGAAGGCGGGCGGCCTGAGCCTCTATCGCGTCACCCTCCCCGTGGTCGGCACCACTATCCTGCTTTCCGTTCTTTCGTTCGGCCTCCAGGGGTATGTGATGCCCTTCACCAACCAGCGTGCCAGCCAGATTCGAGACCAAATCCGCGGGAGGCCTTCCAGGAGCTACAGCCAGCCCCAGCGGAGATGGATCCTGGGGAAGGACCGCCTCTTCTACAATTACAGAACCTACACTTCCCCTCCCGCCCGGTTCCTGTCGCTGGCGGGAGGAGGCATCTTTCAGGGGTTCAGCGTCTACCGCCTCGATCCTGAGACCTTCGCGATCCGGGAGCGGATTTTCGCCCGGGAGGCCGTCTGGACCGGTGGCACATGGACCCTGCGGGGCGGGTGGGAGCGCAAGTTCGATTCCCAGGGGACCATGGCCTCCTTCGATTCCTTCCAGGAGAAGCAGTTCAGCCTGAAGGAGGCACCGGCCAACTTCCTCGGCGAGGTGAAGACGCCGGACCAGATGTCCTACTGGCAGCTGCGGGGATTCATCGAGGACTTGAAGAAGCGGGGATACTCGGTGCAGGAACTCTCCGTGGACCTCTACGAGAAGGTGGCCATCCCGTTCATCTCGCTGGTCATGGTGATTCTGGGCCTCCCGTTTGCCTTCCGGAGCGGGAAAAAAGGGTCGCTCTATGGGATCGGCCTGAGCATCGGCCTCGTGGTGGTCTATTACGCCACCTTCGCGGTGATGAGCGCCCTCGGCGAGATCGGCTTCCTGCCTCCCTTCCTGGCCGCATGGGCCCCCAATATCCTTTTCGCGGGCGCGGGCACCTACATGATGCTGACGCTGGTCCGGACCTAGGGGGACCCAGGGGCTAACAGGAGAATCAGCTCGGCCCGGTACCGCACCGCCTGCGACGGATCCTGCCTGGAAATCTCCTTGAGCGTCTCCGCAACCGCCGGACCGCCCCAGGATCCCAGTGCGTCGACGGCGGCCCCCCGCACACGCTCGTCGGGATCGTTGCGGGCCAGCACCCTGATGGGCGGCAGCGTGGCGTCCTGGAGCTCCGGGTCTCTCTCCCCCTCCCCGGAGCCGGCGAAGAGCCGGCCCATGAGTTTCAGGGCCGCCACCCGCCTCCCTGGCGCCGGGTCCCGGAAGTACCCCATCACCCGCGGGACCATGTCGCGGTCCATGAGATCCAGATCGAGCACCTCTTTCATTCCCGCGTCCACCAGGACGGGATTGGAACTCCCGACGAGCCCCTTCAGCCGGTCAAAGAGATCCCGGTGATTCTTGAGGGACACCAGGCAGGAGAACTCCCTCACCGCCTCCAGATAAATCTCCTCCCCCTCCCGCGGGAGCGTGAAGCGGCCGAACCGGCCCCGCACCAGCGTGTAGCGGTCCTCTCCCCTGCGCCTGCCTTCCCAGTCCACCTCCGGCGTCAGGAAAAGGATCTCGGTCTCATCATCCACGAACTCGACTCGATCCTCCTTTTCGAGGTCCATGTTGAAATCGCGGAAGGCGATCTGGAGCCGCTGCCCCGGCCGGGCGGCACCCCGGAACACTTCCCGCACCCGGACCTGTGCGAGCTTCAAAGAGCCGGAGACCACCCGCGCCGACACGACAAGGTCGGAGCGGGCCGTCAACTCGTAGAGCCCGGGCGGCTCCTCCCCTTTTCCCAGGCCCCCTGCGCCCGCAAAGAGGAGGGTCGCCGACAGCGCCTGGAGGAGGACGGCGGGCGGTCTCATGGGCGCTTCCTCCGGATGGCGTCCAGGCGGCGCCGGATCTCCGGCTGGCGGGGATCCCTGTCCAGCGAGTTGCGATACGCCTCCTCGGCCCCTCTCCCGTCCCCCGAGCGCAGGGACACGTCCCCCAGGAGATTCCAAATCTTCGGGCTGTCGGGAGAGAGGGCCACCCCCTCCCGGCAGACCCGGAGCGCCTCGGAGAAGTCGCCGGTCGCGACGAGGACTCTGGCAAGATTCAGCCTCGCATCGAGGTAGCGGGGCCGAATTTCCAGAGCCTTCCGGTACTCACGCATCTCTCCGGGCCGGTCTCCTCTTCTGCCGATGATGGAGCCGATTCCATTGTGCGGCTCGGCATAGTCGCTCCTCAACGCCAACGCCCTCCGGAAATCCGCCTCGGCGTCCGGGAGCTTTCCGAGGTGGAAGAAAAGGTTCCCCCGGTTGTTGTAAATCACGGGATCCTTCGGGGACTTCTCGAGGGCCTCCTGGAGGAGGGGTTCTGCCACGTCATAGTCCTGACGGTCCATGGCGATGAGGGCCAGGTTGTTGTAGGAGCCCGCAAAATCCGGGTCGGCCTCGATCGCCTTTCGAAACTGCGCTTCAGCCTCCTCGGGCCGTCCTTCCTCCTTCAGAAGGGTGCCAAGATTGTTGTATCCCTCGGGGTCCTCCGGATCGATCTGGACGGCCTTTCGGTACTCCCCGGCAGCCTCCTCCCTTCTCCCCTGCTCGTGATACAGGAGCCCCAGGCTCTTGTGGGCAAGGGCGGACGGCTCCTTCTCCATCACTCTCCGGAGCCGGGCCTCCGCCTCAGCCGCTTTCCCCTCGCCCCTCTCCACATTCGCCAGGAGCACCTCCGCCTCAGGGAAATCCGTCGTGAGACGGATGGCCTCCTCCAGCAACTTCCGCGCCCCGGCCAGGTCCCTGCGGACCAGATAGGCGCGTGCGAGGTTGATCCTGGGAAGGGCGAACCCCGGCGCTTCCTCCATCGATCTTTTAAACTCTTGGACGGCCCCATCCACATCGCCCTGGGCCAGGAGCGAAAGGCCGAGGTTGTTTCGGGAGAGCGTCCCCTCCTGGCTGAGGTAGCCGAGCGACAGGAGCTTCTCCTTGAGGGCCTTGTCGCCGGCCGGATCGGAAGCCTCGGGCCAGGAAACGGCATGGCCGGTTTCCCAGGAGGGACGGTACCGGACAGGGTGCTCCCTGAGAAACTCGGGCCTGAAGAGATCGACGATGGGCCGGCCCTGCATGTCTTCCCCCACCGGGAGACCGTAAACGGCCAGAACGGTGGGGGCAATGTCCAGGATGGAGGCCTCCGGAATCTGCTGTCCCTCCTTGAAGGCGGGACCGCTGGCGATGAGGATTCCGTACCTCCGGTGCCAGAGTGCCGCGGTGGCGTATTCGATCCGCGACTCCCTGACCGGACGGTCGCCGTCGGACCGGAACCCGTGGTCGGAGAGGACCACGATGTTGGTGCCCTGTGAGGCCTTGTCCAGGAGTCTTCCCAGGATCCCGTCCTGGTAGGCATAGAAGGCATCCACGGCCCCCGAGAAGCGGGAGTAGTCCGCCTCGGAGATGTGCGGGCGTCTCGGCGGCCGGAAGGGCATGAACAGGTGCGAAGTCGTGTCAATCCCCTCGAAGTAGACAGCCTCGAAGGGCTGGAGCCCTCCAGAGGCCAGGGCCATCAAGATTCCCTCGTAGGTCCGCGTGGCGGCCAGGACCGTCCGGAAATCATCCAGGCGATTTTCGGAGCGGGCCGGCCAGGCCTGTTCCGCTTCGGAGCCTCCGATCCGGATGAAGGGGGCCAGCTCCGCATCGGTGATCTCGTCGGGCGAGACCACCAGCGGCAGGATCCGCCGGAACAGGTCCGGGGGAAAGGTCTTTCCGCGGGGATCTCCATCGCTGGTTTTCCCCTGCCCCAGGATCTGGTAGGCAACGCGATCGGTCACGATGAAGCCTTCCACAGGCTCCGCAGGCCAGGTCGCCCACCATCCGATGACCCCCACCGGGACCCCCGCCTCGGCCAGGAGGTTCCAGATGGCCTTCACTCTCCGGTGCCGGCTCGTGACCGGAACCCTCTCCCCCGTGCGGACATCGGTCACCAGAAAGTCCAGGATCCCGTGCTCCGAAGGGAGGAACCCGGTGGCTGCCGTGGTCCATACCACCGGCGAGAGGACCGGTTCGACCGTCTTCAGCCGGACGCGGACACCGCCGGCGATGAGCCGCGCCAGGTTCGGGAGCTTCCCCTGCGCCAGGAGCGGATCCATCACTCTCCAGTCGGCGCCATCCAGACCGATCATCAGAAGTCGCGTGTCGCCAATCGGCGCGACCGACACTCCCCCCAGGCTCCCGCCCGACATCCGCACCGCCTCCACCCGGAGACTCACGAAGATCAGGCCATTCGCGCGAAGTTCCGGCCCGAGTCGCCCGGCCAGCGCCCCCTCAAGCTCGAACCGGTGGGCCCCCGAGATGCGCGAGAAGCTTGCTCCGCGCACCGTCTCCAGCACCGTCCGATCCAGCAGCGGCTCGAGGACGTTCGCCTCGGAGCCTCCCCGGGCACGGGCATGGAGTTCCAGGACCGAGGAGGGAGGGATTCGATAGGTCAGGCTCCCCTCCACCTCCACTCCGACCCCCTCCGAGCTGACGGGCCTCCCCCGCCCGGGAGACGGGAGATGGAAGGCGAAGCGTGTGGAGGTCCGGGGATAGTAGGAGAGCCGAAGCAGACCGGGCGGAACCAGGCGCCATCCGGGAGAGACGACGCGCGCTCTCAGCGGGAAGACGGGAGAATCAACGACTGCGTGTCCCCTCTTCCCATCCACAAGGTCCAGGGAGAGGAGGAGATAGAGCGCGGCACCGACAAGGCCGAGGCCGCACAGGAGCCGGCCCCGTGTGGAGGAGGGAAACCCGGGCAAGAGCGGCCCCTCAGGTCCCCTCGGACCAGCTCTTGAGGTAGCGCTCCTGCTCGTCGGTCAGGCGGTCGATGGCGATTCCCATGGATTCGAGCTTCAGGCGAGCGATTTCCCGATCGATCTCTCTCGGAACGGAGTGCACGCCCTTCGAGAGGGCGCCGCCCCGCTTGCTGAGATATTCGGCCGACAGGGCCTGGTTGGCGAAGCTCATGTCCATCACCATGGCGGGGTGGCCTTCGGCCGCCGCCAGGTTGATGAGCCTCCCCTCTCCCAGAAGGTGGATGCGCCGCCCGTCGGAAAGGGTGAAGGTCTCCACGTACTCCCGCATCCGGCGCGGGGGCATAGAGGAGAGGGACTTGAGCGCCGGGATTTCGATCTCCACGTTGAAGTGTCCCGAGTTCGCCAGGATCACCCCGTCCTTCATCCGGGAGAAGTGGTCCTTGCAAATGACGTGCTTGTTCCCGGTGAGGGTCACGATGACGTCCGCGACCTTCACGGCTTCGCCGATCGGCATCACGGTGTAGCCGTCCATCACGGCCTCCAGCGCCTTCACCGGCTCCACCTCGGTGACGATGACGTTGGCGCCGAGGCCCCGGGCCCTCAGAGCCACGCCACGCCCGCACCAGCCGTAGCCGCAGACCACGAACCGCAGGCCGGCCACCAGGAGGTTGGTGGCCCGGAGGATGCCGTCCAGCGTGCTCTGCCCGGTGCCGTGCCGGTTGTCGAAGAGGTGCTTCGTGTCGGCGTTGTTGACGGCGATGATGGGGTAGGCCAGCATCCCTTCCGCGGCGAGGCTCTCCAGCCGGATGACTCCGGTGGTCGTCTCCTCCGTCCCCCCTAGGATTCCCGGGATCAGGTCCCGCTTCTTGGAATGGATCATGGAGACCAAGTCGGCGCCGTCATCCATGGTGATTCGGGGCTTCCGGTTCAGGACCGACTCGATATGGCGGTAGTAGGTCTGGTTGTCCTCTCCCTTGATGGCGAAGGTGGCGATCCCGTGGCGCAGGGCGAGACAGGCCGCGACGTCGTCCTGGGTGGACAGGGGGTTGGATCCGCAGAGAGAGACCTCCGCGCCGCCCGCTGCCAGCGTGGCGGCCAGCAGACCGGTTTCGGTGGTCACGTGGAGGCAGGCACCGATGGGGATCCCCTTCAGGGGTTTCTCTTTTTCGAAGCGCTGGCGGATGGAGCGCAGCACCGGCATGTTCTGCTCCGCCCAGTCCATCCTTTCCTGGCCGCGATCGGCCAGCGCCTTGTCCCTGACATCGAATTCCTTCGCTAAGATGGCCAAGTTGACTCCTTTAGTTAAAGTCTTACTTCAGGTCCGCGGCGCTCCGGAGAGGTCCGGCCTTGTCCGTGCTCTCCCAGGTAAACGTCGACTCCGTCCGGCCGAAGTGGCCGAAGCTTGCCGTGGCGAGGTAGATCGGCCTCCGAAGATTCAGGTCCTCGATGATCTCCCTCGGCTTGAGGCGGAAGTGCCCGCGGACCAGCTCCTGGATCTTCGCCTGCGGTATCCTCCCCGTGCCGAACGTATCCACCATGAGGGAGACGGGGTCGGCCACCCCGATGGCGTAGGCGAGCTGCACCTCCGCCCGATCGGCGATGCCGGCGGAGACCAGGTTCTTGGCGATGTAGCGTGCCATGTAGGAGGCGGAGCGGTCCACCTTCGTCGGGTCCTTTCCCGAGAAGGCGCCGCCTCCATGGTGCCCCCAGCCCCCATAGGTGTCGACGATGATCTTCCGGCCCGTGACCCCGGTGTCCCCCTGGGGCCCCCCCACGGCGAAGCGTCCCGTGGGGTTGATGTGGTAGCGGGTCCCGGAGTCCAGGAGGTCCTCTGGAAGGTTCTTCAGGATGATGACCCGCTTCACCTCCTCCCGGAGGGTCTCCATCTTGACGGCAGCGTCATGCTGGGCGGAGACCACCACGGTGTCGATTCTCACGGGCCGGTCCCCCTCGTATTCCACCGTCACCTGGGACTTCCCGTCGGGACGTAGGTAAGGCAAAAGCTCCTCGCGCCGCGCCCGGCTCAGTGCCCGCACGAGCCGGTGGGCCAGCATGATCGGCAAAGGCATCAACTCGGGAGTCTCGCGGCAGGCGTAGCCGAACATCATCCCCTGGTCCCCCGCGCCGCCGTGGTCCACTCCCATGGCGATGTCCGGCGACTGCTCGTCCAGGGCGGTCATGACCGCGCAGGTCTGATGGTCGAAGCCATACTTGGCGCGGGTGTATCCCACCTCCTGGATCGTCGAGCGGACGACCCGGGGGATGTCCACGTAGGTGCTGGTGCTGATCTCCCCCGCGACAAAGGCCAGGCCCGTGGTCACAAGGGTCTCACAGGCGACGCGGCCCATGGGGTCCTTCTCGAGGACGGCGTCAAGAATCGCGTCGGAGATCTGGTCCGCAATCTTGTCGGGATGTCCCTCCGTCACCGACTCGGACGTGAAGAGATACCTGCCCTGTTTCAACATCCTTAGCACTCCCTGTTCGCTTTCATGCCCGGGGCGGGCTTCCCGCCACTCCGGCGGGACGGCCGGGCTCCCGAAGCGCCGATGGGGCTCTGCGTGACGGGGTATTTTAGAGAGAGCGGCCCGCGCCTGTCAACGAAAGAGCACGGACCCCTTCCCCAGGATCTGCTCCAGGGCGGCCGTCAGGGAAGGGTCCGGGCCGACCCGCAGGCCGCTTTCCGGGCGGAGGGTCAGGCGGAACCCGCCCGGCTGTGTGAGACGGATCTCCACCGGGCATTTTCCCGGGTGATCCTGCAGGAGACTGCGGATCCGGGCCACCCGATCGATCTGAAGGCCGGAGGCATTTACATCCAGCACCACCCGGCTGGCCCCCCGCTCGGCGGCGCCCGCCAGAGGGGAGATTTCCTCGGCGATGATCCTCCAGTGGCCGTCCTCCAGTTCCGCCTTCCCCTTCACCACCAGGGCCGCGTCGTTCTCCAGCCGGTCCTGACAGGACCTGAAGAGCTCGGGAAAGACCACCACCTCCACGCTCCCCTCCAGATCCTCCAGGTTGAACACCGCCATCCAGTCGCCCCGGCGCGTCTTGCGCTTCTTCAGCGCCGCCACCATGCCACCCAGATGGACCGACCGGCCGGAAACCTCCTGCGACAGGCCCCGTACCGAAATTCCCCTCAGGGACTCCAGGGCGGATCGGTGCTCCAGGAGGGGGTGGCCGCTGACGTAGAAGCCGAGGGTCTCCTTCTCGGAGGCGAGGCGCTCCCGGGAGGTCCACTCGTCCCCATCCGGCGCGAAGGAAGGGGCCGGCTCCGGGCGGGCCGCGAAACCGCCGAAGAGGCTCGCCTGTCCCGCCGCCCGGTCCCTCACTTCCTTCTGCGCGCCGGCCACGCAGGCGTCCAGGGAACGCATCAGGGCCGCCCGGGATGACCCGAAGGGATCCAGCGCCCCGCTCTTGATCAGGGACTCCAGCGCCTTCCGGTTCATGGACCGGCTGTCCACCTCATGGCAGAGCCTGGAGAGGGACGAGAAGGAACCCACCCGCTCCCGCGCCGCCAGGATCGTCTCGATGGTGCCGTCCCCGACGTTCTTGATGGCGCCGAGGCCGAAACGGATCGAGTCCCCCTCCACCATGAAGTCCAGGCCCGACCGGTTGACGTCGGGCGGATGGACCGGGATCCCCATCTCCCGGCATTCGTTGACGTACTTCACCACGTTGTCGGTGACTTCCTTCTCCACCGTGAGCAGGGCCGCCATGAACTGCAGGGGATAGTGGGTTTTCAGGTACGCGGTCCGGTAGGCGATGAGGGCGTAGGCGGCGGAGTGGGACTTGTTGAAGCCGTACCCCGCAAACTGGGCCATCATCTCGAAGATCTTCTGCGCCTCCTTTTCCGGAATCCCCCGCTCCCGGGCGCCCTTGAGGAAGGGAGGACGCATGGCGTCCATCTCTTTCTGCTTCTTCTTCCCCATGGCGTGCCGGAGAAGATCCGCCTGCCCCAGGGTGAAGCCCCCCAGCACCGACGCAATCCGCATGACCTGCTCCTGGTACACGATCACGCCGTAGGTCTCGTCCAGAATCTCCCTCAGGCGCGGCATCGGGTGCGCGGTGGTCTTGCCGTGGCGTCCCCGGATGTACTCGTCGATCATCCCGCTCTTGATGGGGCCCGGACGGTAGAGAGCGTTCAGCGCGATGAGGTCTTCGAAGCGGTCCGGCTGGAGCTTCCTGAGAATGTCCTGCATGCCGCTGCTTTCGAACTGGAACACGCCTCCGGTCTGAGCACGGCAGAAGAGGGCGTAGGTCTCCCTGTCGTCCAGCGCCAGATGCTCCAGCTCCAGGCCCACCCCCCTGTCCTGCCGGATGCGCTTCAGGCAGTCCTCCAGAAGCGTCAGGGTCTTGAGCCCCAGGAAATCCATCTTGAGCAGCCCGATCCGCTCGATCTCGTCCTTGGCATACTGGGTGAGAATCTCGTTGTCCTTGCTGACGCACAGCGGAGCGAACTCGACGATGGGACCCGGGGAGATCACCACCCCGGCGGCGTGGGTGGAGGCATGCCGCGTCAACCCCTCCAGCCTCCGGGCCACGTCCAGGAGCTGCCGGATCTTCTCGTCATTTTCATAAGCCGCGGCGAGTTGCGGCACCGACGCCAGGGCCTTGTCCACGGTGGCGTCCAGCTCCGGGGGGACCAGCTTGGCGATCCGGTCCACCTCGCCGTAAGGGATGTCCAGGCCCCGCCCTGCGTCCCGGATCACGGCCCGGGCCGCCATGGTGCCGAACGTGATGATCTGGGCCACGTTCTCCTTGCCGTACTTGTTGCGGACGTAGTCGATGACCTCCCCCCGCCGGCGCATGCAGAAGTCGATGTCGATGTCCGGCAGGGAGACCCGTTCCGGGTTGAGGAACCGCTCGAACAGGAGGCCGTACTGGAGGGGATCGATATCGGTGATGCTCAGGCAGTAGGCCACCAGGGATCCGGCGGCGGAGCCCCGCCCGGGCCCCACCGGGATGCCCTGGTCCCGGGCGTAGCGGATGAAGTCCCAGACGACGAGAAAGTATCCCGGGAACCCCATCGTTTTCACCATCCGGATCTCCGACTCCAGGCGCTCCCGGTACACCTCCAGAGGGTTCTGGAGCAGGCCCCGGGAGAGAAGCGCCTCCCACTGGATCCGGCGCCGGTCGAACCCTTCCCGCGCCACCTTCTCGAAGTACCCGTCCACCGTCTCAGCGCCGGGTACGGCGAAGCGGGGCAGGTGGTTGCCCGACAGCTCCAGGTCGAAATCGCAGCGTTCGGCGATGCGCAGGGTGTTCTCCGCCGCCTCTGGGACGTCGGCGAAGATCTTCAGCATCTCCTCGGGCGACTTGAAATAGTGCTCCTCGGTGTACTTGAGCCGCTCCGGGTCCTTCACCGTCTTTCCGGTCTGGATGCAGACCAGGACCTGGTGGGCGAAGTAATCGTCCCGCTGAAGGAAGTGGCAGTCGTTGGTCCCGACCCGGGGAATCCCCAGGCGCCGGGATATTTCGGACAGGCCCCGGTTGACGTCCTTCTCCTCGGGGATTCCCTGGTCCTGGAGCTCCAGGAAGAAGTTCTCCTTTCCGAAGATGTCCCGGTAGTCGGCCGCCGCCTTCTCGGCCCCCTCATCGTCCTTCCGCAGGAGCCGGGAGGCCACTTCCCCTCCCAGGCAGGCAGACGTCCCGATGAGTCCCTCGGCGTGCTCCGCCAGAAGATCCCGGTCGATTCGCGGCTTGTAGTAGAAGCCGTCCATGTAGGCCCGGGTCACAAGCTTCAGGAGGTTCTGATACCCCTTCCGGTTCTCCACCAGGAGTATGAGATGGTGGTAGGGTTTCTCTCCTTCCCTATACGGCGTCCGGTCCAGCCGGCTCCCCGGCGCGATGTAGGCCTCGCACCCCAGGATCGGCTTGATCCCCTTTTCCCTGCATTTCTCCATGAACCGGATGGCGCCGAAAAGGTTGCCGTGGTCGGTGATGGCCACGGCAGGCATCTTGAAGGCCACCGCACGGTCCACCATCTCCTCGATCTTCAAGGCGCCGTCCAGGAGGGAGAACTGGGAGTGATTGTGAAGATGGACGAAACTGCGCGCAGGCATGGGGTCTCCGGATTCCCGCCGACGCAGGGCATCGGCGCGCCGGATCCTACCAGATCAAACGTGGTTCCGGAGCATCAATTCCTTGGGGTGGGGATTCAGATAGATCGGGTCGCCGACGAAGGCGACCCCGTGCCGGCGGACATGGTGCTTCAGGAGAGTAAGGGGAACCACCAGCGGCACCAGGCCCCGCCGGTAGTCCTGCAGCACCTCCCCCATCTCCCGCTTCTCCGCCGCGTCCATCCTGTCCTTCAGGAACCCGGCCAGGTGCTGGAGCACGTTGAAATGCCCCTTCACCGTCGCGGGAATCCGCAGCGCCTCCATGAAGGTCCCGCCGTAGAGGGTCGCGAGCCGGTCCGCCGTGTGCCGTTTCGCCGCGGCCACCAGCCGGCCCAGGGCCTGATGGTGGCGCGGACTGTGAGAGAGGATCAGGAACTTGTGGGCGGTGTGAAAGGCCACCAGGTCCCCCCGGCGGCAGCCCGATGCCTCCAGGTCCCGCCATCGCCGGTAGGCGAAGACCCGTTCGATGAAGTTCTCCCGAAGGCCCGGATCGCACAGCCGGCCCTCCTCCTCCACCGGCACGAGGGGGAAATGCTCCATCAGAACCCGGGCGAAGATTCCGACCCCTTTCCGGGTCGCCGTTCCCTTCTCCGGGTAGACCCGGACGCGCTCCATGCCGCAGGAGGGAGAGTCGCTTTTCAGGATGTATCCGGAGAGATCCATCCTCTCCAGGCCCCGGACCCGATCGCGCGAGTGGCCGCGCATCGGCGCCGTCCAGTCCCGCCC
>Ga0315276_10004138_pt1 | contig 13332 bp, 10 predicted proteins | sample YL17G05_0_MG_FD_204542 | JGI IMG/M metagenome (GOLD analysis project Ga0315276, IMG submission 204542) | Sediment microbial communities from Yellowstone Lake, YNP, Wyoming, USA - YL17G05_0 | ecosystem: Environmental > Aquatic > Freshwater > Lake > Sediment | place: USA: Wyoming | collected...
AAAATTGCAGTCAGCGCTGTTAAAAAATTAAACAAAAGCGCTTTCTTTTTGGAAAACCCGCCATATAAAAGCACGCCCATGTCGCCGATTTCCTGCGGAATTTCGTGAAAGACGACTGCGATAGTTGAAGCAATGCCTAAAGGAATGCTTACAAGATAGCTTGTGCCGATAATCAAGCCATCAATAAAATTATGGATTGCATCGCCAACCAAGCTCATTAAAGACAAAGGATGAATATGGGCTTCGTTTACTGGCAAATGGCAGTGGCGCCAGTGGATGAGTTTTTCAACAAGGAAAGAGAAGGTGATGCCTGCTAAAATAAATAGGCCAGTTAACAAACTAAAGCCGTTTTCGTTGACAGCTTCAGGTAAAAGATGAATAAAGGCCGCGCCAAAAAGTCCGCCAGCTGAGAAACTGACAAACAAAAGCAGGATATTTTTTAATTTTTCGGTTTTAATTAAAAGCGTCAAAATCCCGATCAGCGAAATCAAGCTTACGGCGACAACGCTTAAAATGGCATAGACCCAAACAAGATTCATATTAAATTCAAAATGCAAAATGAAAAATGCAAAATATTGGATTGATTATCGTATTAAATTTTCAGCAAAAGCCATGGCTTTGGCAATATCTTTTTCATTTGGCCGTCCCTGATTAAGCCCTCCTGTGAGCTTAAAAGGCCCGAAACAATCCAGCCCTGGACAATTGAATTCGCCTGTGATTGCGCAATGCTTTTCTGCGAGAATTTTGCGCAGTTTTTGATGAAATTTCAGGCCTTCAGGATCGCCGCTGGTTGAAAAAATAAAAGCTTTTTTGTCGGACATTTCGGGCAGATTTCTCGCGAATTTAAGAATCGTCCGATGATGCCTAAACATATAAATGCCCGAGCCAAAACCGATTAAATCGTAATTTACAAGCTCGCCAATTTTGACTTGGTCAGGCGTTTTTAAATCAGCTTGCAAAACTTCGGCCATGGCTGAGGCGATTTTTTTTGTGTTGCCTTTGTGGGTTGATGAGTAAACGATTAAAGTTTTCATAGTATTATTATTTTAACATAAAAAGTTTTAACTTTACAACGCAACAACTTTACAACAAACAACAAAATAATTTTAGAAAAAATTCCGTACCACATAAGACGTGGGATGTAATCCTTTGACTTCGCTCAGGGTAAAGATTTTCTAAGCTTCGCTTTGCTTAACAAGAAAATTTAACAAAAGCGCGGAGATTTCCGCGCTGTTTTTAACTATTCGGGGTAGAAATTCCACAGGAATCCGATAAGGAACAGTGAGCCAAAATAGCACCAGAAAAATTTCCAGACAATCGGCCATCCGATAGGTTTCCAATAAAAAAGATCTATACAGAAAAATATCATGATAGGAAATATCATAAACGACAGATCGTGTTTCGCTTCAGGATTTCTGATGATGACATTGATCACATTCAGGGCTAACATCAGTATGCAAAGACTGTTTCCTATCCAAAAACCGATTAATATCCCATTCGCAGTTTTATAGAAATGAGGAATCAGAACTACTAATAATATGGCAATCATTGTTAGCAATCCAGTGTTTTTGCAGATTTTCCCGACGACTTTTTTCAAAGAACCCACCTCCTTGAGTACTAATTTTAGTTTATATCTTTTTTCACGAAGTGTCAAATTTTATGGCGTGGATGTCGACATCAACATTAATAGTATCATGAAACATATTCGTAATTTGTACTTATTCGTTGGCGATTCGTAAAAATTCGTATTTTTTCCACAAACCCTTGACAATAATCTATTTTTTGGTATAATAGGGGCAGGATGAGTTAGTACCTAAAACAAAAAAACAAAGGAGGACAAAGTGAGTGCAAACAAGCTGTTGTGGCTGGGGAGACTTTTCTATTGTACAGTTAGCATTTTGCTTTTCTGTGCCATTATTTCTGCCGGTCCGCTTTTTTCGAAACCAGTTCATGTGGAAGTGTCGGTATTGCTTACTGTGATATTTGTCGTCGGTTTAGCAGTCAATATTCAAGATATGGAAATGTCGTTTATGATATTTTCCAATTCTCTAGGATGGCTTATAGTAGCTTGGCTGATTGGCGAAGTGGTGTTCTGGCATTTGCTGCCGACCAACAGCATGGGACTTTCCTTGGTTGCCGCGATTTTCTGCGGGATCATTGGAGGAGGAGGCCTTGCTTATCTAGACGTAGGGCTGCTTCTTTCAGCGGTTGACAACAATCCGGATTGCAAATTAATTATGAATGGCTGGTTTTTGGACTATTTAATCTTAGGAGTATTGCCCTGTACAGCACTCTGTCTGCTCATTAATTAAGTATAGCGAGTTAAAGAGGAGATTCATTTCTCCTCTTTTTTGATTGGAATTTTCTTGAGATTGAATTCAATTTTCTATGTTGTAAAGTTATATCGTCGTAAAGTTGTAAAGTTTGACGGAGGACGGACCTCCGTAAATTTAATGGGGATTCGATCTGTGCCATTTTGAATTTTTAATAATTCATATTACAATTAGAATAGATATATGTTATTGAATTTTATGCGCAATCAGGAAATATTAACAATTGAAGAACAAACAACAGAAGATGTTGAAACAGAAAAAGTATTGTTTGAAGAGGAGGGCCAGCGAGAAAAAGTTGAAACCGATTCAGAGTTTCTAGAAAAAATTAGGATTATTAATGGCTATATCGAATATCTGGAAAAAGAAATAGCTAGTTTTAAAGAAAGAGAACCGTCAAAAGAAGCGGTCGACTTATTGTTTTTAAAATTAGACGAGATAATAGATCGGGCTAAAAAAGTCGAACAATTTTTTTGCAGTAAAGATTCTGGCGGAAAGATTTGTAAAGAATATTTTTATACAGACATAAACTGGAATGCCCATAGTTTTGAAACAAAGATCAATATAGAAGCATCGCGGCAACAATTAGAACTTTTAAAAACAAAACTAGAAAAATGGGCTATTCCGTCTTTAAAAAACAGGGAAGAAGGAGACAAAGAAGACGAAACTTATTTAGATGAAAGAGAGGCAGAATTAAAAACTTTAAAAAATGAAGCTGCTGAAAAAATCACGGTAATAGAAAAAAATCTGTCAGGAACGTTCGGTAGATTTAGAAAAGGTAAATACGAACAAGGTATTTTAGAAAAATTACCGTTAATCAGAGACTATTTAGAAGGCGCGATCATTCAGATTCCAGATATAGAAGATTATGATTTAAAAAATTTACTCATAAAAGTTAACGAAGCAAGAGAATATTGTGCTAGAGGAAAGGCAAAGATTGAGCAAAACCAAGAAATACAGGAAAAACAGTTAAGAGAGATTTATAAAGAGATCAATGAGTATTTAGATGGCGTGATTAGTCAGTTTGGAGAAGTTAAAAAAAATACTGAAATGCTGGCATCAACGAAAGAAATAGAAATTGAATGGCAAAGTTTCTTTGAAAATAAAGTGGTGCCGGCTTTTAATCTTAGTGCAGAAGATAAGGAAAAATATAAAACAGAAATAGAGGAAGCAGGCAGAGAAGTTTCAAAATTAGACTTAAAATCATTTGATAATATTAGAGAATCATTGCAGTATTTCTTTTGTTATTATTGCCAAAAAAGAAAAATTGCGCCAGCAGAAGCTTTAGAGAGAATAAAAGAAGAAGTTGAAAAAGTTGAAAGAACTAAATTTATAGCTGTTGGCAGGAAAGAAAAAGGATTAAGAGGGTTGCTTGAGGAAGGAAAATTAAGATGTATCTGGGATTTTTCAGAAGAAGAAAGGAGAAAAAAAGCAAGAAATATTATGGATGACGTCGGATATGTTTATAAAAGAGAACAGGCAGAGAAATCTTTGGGGATTTGGGGGGAAAATCCGATTTCTTCTATTTTGGGTAGCGAAAATTCGCGCGATGAATTCGGCGCGCCGCGTCAATACGGAGAATACTTAGTAGTTTTAAAAGACGAAGCCTATGATCGCAGTATTTTTACTGAAAGTGATTCCATGAATCCGTATTGGATGATAGAACCTTTGAGGCCAAAAGGGAGCGAAGAACGTCACGATGTTGTTAATCGAAGATTGATTTCCAAGCATGCCTCGATTGCAAAGGCATTATTTAATGATTTTAGATTTAATCCCAGTACAAAATCTTACTATTTCCCTAGTACGCAAGAAAATAATCTTGAATACATAGAAGCATTGGTTTGCGGAGGAGTAAAATTGGAAGATGTTAAAGAAATTGTTGTTCGTGACATCGATAAAGTTCCAGAAGATATTAAAAAAATACTTGAGGAAAAAAGTATACCATTAAGAACGAAAGTTAGTTTTGAAAAAGCTGGAGAGGTATAAGAACTCCTGTATTTTTTAAAATTAACGGAGGACGGACCTCCGTAAAATTTATCCTATTGCAAAAACAAAACAATGCTTTATAATGAAAATGAACGGAGGTGAAAATATGCCAAACATTGAAGGAGGACCAAGGCCACAAGATACACAATTTGATTCGAAAGAGCACGTACAAATCCCTGAAGAAGAAGGGGGCGGTTTTGTTAAACAAGAAGCATATGAAAAGCAAAAGTTAGCAGAAATTGCGGCTATCTATAATAAAAGACCGGACACAGTGAGTGGTTCTGCAAAACCAGAAACACCGATGGATGTTTTGCGCGCACAAGCTGCGATAGAAGATCGTCAGCATTTTACGCCAGAACAAAAAAGAGCAGAGCTAATAGAGAAAATTAAGGACGGGAGAGAGACTTATCTAATGCTTAGCGAAGACAAAAAGAGAGATTTAGATATTATTGCCGCAGCGTTAGAACGTGACCCTCAAAATATAAAGAACGTTCCCGAAGATATCCGAGAAAAAATTATGAACTTGGCAAAAGGGAAAGATATGGAAAAACAAGGACCTAGATAGGAGAACTCATAATAAAATTTTATTAACAGAAAAAGATGATGATATTCATCTTTTTTTGTTGTGTAGAGGTTGAACTTCTATGCGTCTTTTTCATCCGATTTTGTCAAATAAAGTTGATACTCTTGCATTTTTTAGAATATGAAAAGAGGCAGCGATGTGCTGCCTCTCTTTTGTTTTACTTTTAAGGTACGCTGATGGCTGTCCAACGGCGCTCGGGCTTGAGTTCTTCAAGCGCACGGCCGATCTCAGCTAATGTTAAATCCTTGAAATTCTTTTTCCGTTCTTGAGCAGTGATAATGCGTCCCTGAACAATCAAATCTTCCGCAGCATTGCGGCAGATTTCTCTGATGGTTGCTTCTTCAATATCAGATCTTTCGATCATGCAGCCTTGCACATCTTCGAAAAGTTCTTTGTCCTGACTAAGAGAAAGAATCGTTTTCTCAATAATAACTTCGATTTCTGCCATTGCTTTCCAGGAAAGCTCTTCGCAGGAAATATCCAGTCGGCGCAATGATCCATAACCCTCATGCCAAACGCGCACATCATATAGCCAGCCCTTATCTTCGCGAATTGCTCTGCTTAAGGCATCTTTGAGCATCTCGACCAGAATTTTCATCACTTCAAACTGGATTGTTCCAGGAAGAATGGTGCTGCAGATATAAAAACCTGAATCTGGCTGACTGGTAAAGTAATCTGACATTCTGATTTCACAGCGCGTGATAAAGGGAAGGGGCGCAATAGGAAGAGGAGTTTCAACTGGCGAGCGTTCTCCCGGCTTATTATCAGCTCCAAAGGAACTATCCTTGAACAGTTTGACTAATTCTTCCAATGCCAATTTGCCAATAGCGATAATGCTGATATTCTTGGGGCAATAATGGCGCTTATAGAACTCCTGCAGATCGCGAGGAGTGATTCTCAGAACGCTTTCTTTTGATCCCAGTCCAGAAGCATAGCGATGCAGAGGGCTAGCTTCGGGATAGAGCGCTTGAGCAGAAAGAAGTGCTAATCTATGAGAGTATGGAGTATTGTGATAATTGCAGATTTCTCCGAGAATGACTTCTCTTTCTCGTTCAATATTTTGGTTAAGCGGGCTATCAATGAGCATACCGCCATAGATCTTAATGCCTTTTTCTAGGTATTCAAGCGTTGCCCGGCTATAGTAGAAATAGTTGGTATCAAGAAAACAAGTTTGCCCTAAACGGCTCAAATCGCCAATCCTTTTCAAAAATCTTCCAACATCTTTAGTGGCATAACGCGGAATGTTTTCTGAAACAGTATGTTCAACAAAATGAGCCAGACCTTCAAAACCTAGTGGATCTTGAGCTGCGCCGCTATGGACGACAAAGTAAAGCGCCTGCCAGCGGCTTTCTACGGTTGCCGCGTGAATCGTCAACCCATTAGGAAGTGTTGTTGTCTGAAAACTCGGATTGTCATAGTGCATCTTAGATCACCGTCCTTTGTTAGATTTTCTTGCTGAGCAAAGCGAAGCTTAGAAAAACTTACACCCTGAGCCTGTCGAAGGGGTACATTATATTTTTTTCAAAGAACTAAAACAATATTAATATTCTAGTATAATTTTATGCAAATGTCAAGAGTTATTGGAGAGAAGAGGCAAAAGAAAGAAAAACCGATTAAAAAGATTGACATTTATATATGTTTATGATAGAATAGGGGCAATCGGCAAGAAATAGATTCTTGTTCGAAAGTTCTTCAAAAGAAAAAAAGGAGGAGAAATGGAGTATCAGCAAAAAAAACAACAAGACTTCTCAGGAGGCAAAAGATGAAAAAGAGGACTCAGGGATGGCTATGGATGCCACTTGTCATTACCTTACTGTTGGTTTTAGTGGCATCGGCTCAGCCCCAGTTTCCAAAACTCAATGGTGCTGTAGCAGATACTACTGGCAAGCTTGACGCCGCAACGATTCAGGCGGCCGCTGATGCTTTAGCGCGGATTACTGGCGCAAAGCCGATTGCTTTGGCTTACAATCATAAAGACGGTATTAGTTCAGATGATTTTGAAAAACAGTTTCTTGAAAAGAGTGGTTTTGGCAATCCTGACAAAAAGAATCTTGATCCTAATGTAGTGATGATTGCAATTGATTATGAATCGCGGAGTCTGAATATTTGGTATGGTGATGCATTTCTCGGTCCGCTTGACAGGTCAAGTCGTACAATTCGCGATGATAATGTTGCGCCATATGCGGCTAGCGATCCAACGCGCGCTTTCACTTCGGGTTTTGACGCGATCGCCAAAGTAGTTGAAGCATATCGCAATCCGCCAAAGCCAGTTGTCCAAGCTCCTCAGGTCGTCGAAGTCCACAAGACTGAGGTTGATACCAAAGGAGTAGGCAGCGCTTTTTGGAAGATTTTCCTTGTTATTTTGGGCGTGGTTTTGCTTGGAGCTCTAGTATTATTTATGGTGAAAGTCGCATGGCCATGGTACGCAAAGCGGAAGCAGTTGTTTGAGAAGATTGATGGCGAACGCAAGAAGTCAACTAGCAGCAATCTTGAATTAGCAAGATTATTGCCGACTAATCCGAATGAAAATTCGTCTGTTGCGCAACTCTTATTGATTTTCAGCAAAGAGAGACCTGATGATGCAGAAGCCATTAATAAGGCTTATCTTGAAAAGCGCGAGACGCTTCTGTCAATTCAAAAACGCAGCGTCAAACTCGACCATCTTCCGCTAAGTATTACCAGCGATCCGGCAACCATGAATCAGGCGCTTGCAGAATATCAGCGCCTTGAAGGCGAGCGAACAACAATCCGAGATTGGTTGTGCAATATTGATCTGCAAGCTGAAGAACTGCGAAAAGCACTGGCAGAAGTGCCTGTGAAAATCATGGCAGTTTCTAAAAGGCTTGCTACCGCTTTAAGCGAGTATCAAACGACAACTGAGCAGTCTCCTCATTTTTACCATAGTTCGCAAGCAGGTATTCAAAAACTGCAAGCTATGTTGGCAGATATTGAAACTAAGGCAAAAAACAGTATGCCATTTTCAGCACTTCAGCTTATCGCAGGGCTAGATGATCAAATTGGGAAATTCACCAAAGCTCATCAAGCGCTATTTAAGATTGAAGGTGATGTCAAGACTGCACAAACAAGAATCAGGACTAATTGGGAATCTAGCAACAAGATAGTCAATAATCCTGAGAAGGCTTTCGCAGTAGTTGATAGGAAACTTGTAGAAGGAGTTAATATTTTTGCAGCGGGCGATTATGATGCTGCAATAGAATGCGCAAGCAAGGTTGAAGAATCAATTCTGGCGTTAGAACAGGTTATGAAGCGGTATATTGAAGTGGAAGATTTAACCAATAAACAGTATTCTACTATTCTAGATTTGCAAAGAGAGGGTTATCAGCTACAAGCTATTCAAGATGATGCAAAAGCGATTTTACGTCATTCAGATTTGGCAAATCAAGCTCTTGACGAGGGCGATTTTGATAAAGCTGCCGACATTGTTGAAGAAATCGATACTGATAGCAAGAGAGCTTTGGATGCGGCAGAAACATTAAAGCGTATCAAGATCGGCGTCGATAGCCGGTTAGCACAGTTGTCTCAGAAAGTAGCAATAGCGTCTAAGAAGTTGACGGAAGAAATTACTCCTCTTTGGCAGGCATTACAGAAATTCCATCAGGCCAATTGGGGCAATGTTTCGGAATGTTTCGCTCAAGCGGAAAAGTTGCTTCAATCCTGTTTTGACAATCCGAATGATCCCAATGATCTTGCTTCTAAGATTGCACAGCTGAATGATTTTAAGCACCAGAAGTTTGAGGAAGCAGAACATTTGATGACCAGGGCGGAAACTGATCTGGGGCAGGCGGTTCTGTTGATGGATCAGCTTGAAGCTCAGCATCGCAAGGTCATTGACGCAAAGGCTTCGCATAAAGAAGCTCTTGCTCAGGCAAAAACCGCTATCAGTCAAGCAAAAGCTATCAGAGATGCTGATGATCGGCTTATTGACGAGGCAATAGATAAGGCGATTAGGCAGGCAGAAGAAAATCTGAAAGCGGCTGAGCGTTCCGCAGAAGACGAGATTTATGTTGATGTGATGGGATATTGTCAGAATGTGCGCGGATTTTGCGATCAGGCAGTTTCCGGAAGCAGAAACCAGGTAGCGAATATTCAGGCGTTGATCGCAAAGAAAGACGCTAATAAGAGCAATGCGCATTCGTCTTTAAAGAACGTTCAGGCAAGGATTGAAGAAGTTACGCGTGCTGCTTTGGGTGATGAGGTTTTCTCTCTGTTGTCTTCGGCAGCAAAAAAGATCAATGAAGCCGGAAGCGCAGAGACCAAGGCGTTAGCCTTAGAAGATCGAAAGATGGCGTCGCTGATTGATGCGAGCGCGAATTTGTATGCAGAAGCCATTAGGTTAATTGACAATGCCAAAGATCAGCTTAATAGAGATATTGAAAACTATGAAGCTTTGCTGAACCAAGCTAAAACAGCCATTCGGGATGCAGAAAACGCTATTAGCACTGCTCGACATGATTGTAATGATCATCGTGCTGGGTCGAGTGGCGATAGTTCTCTGGCAAGAGCTGAGAGGATTCTTCCAGCCGTACCTCAGTACGGAGCGGCTATTGAAGCAATTAATCGCGTTATCAGCGCTGCGAAAGAAGCAAATGATGAGGCGGATAAAGCTTCGAATTCAGCTAGATATGCGATTAACGCCTACATCGAGAGAGAAAGGGAGGAAAGAGAGGAAAGGGAAAGAGCGGAAAGAGCAAGAGAGGCGGAAGAAAGAAGAATCAGAGAAGCCGCAAGAAGAAGTTACGATTCAGATTGGGGACATAGTAGTAGTGGTTCAAGCGGCAGAAGCAGTTTTGGCGGTGGCGGTTCAAGCGGCAGAATCAGTATCGGCGGTGGCGGTTCAAGCGGCAGAACGGGTTTCTAAAAGGAGGAAACCATGCTGACAGGAATACTGGTTGCACTCGGAGTCTTGCTGGTCGTACTGGTTGTGACTCCGCAAGGGCGTAGAGGGCTTGGTCGGTTGTTCAACACAGCTGGATCGAAAGCTGATCAGGCAACTGAGAGACTTGAGTCGGCTGAAACTCTTCGGCACGAACACGAGGCTCGGGTTGAGTCTGAGACGCGCGAAGGGTTGAGTCGAGCTGAAGCTGCTTATGTCAGAGCGCAGACGATTCTTGAGGGCAAGAAGGCCCTGGAAAGAGAGCGTTCTCAATGGGTACAGAATCGCGATGAAGCGTTAAAGCAGGCAAAAGCTTTGATGGCTGATGCGATTCCTGATGGTCAGCAGCAGGTTGAGTTGGGACAGGTAAAGTCTGTTGGTCAGGCTGCTGTTGATAAGATTCGAGCGATTGATGAGACCTTAACGGCTAACGCTGAGAACTATTCCTGGGCTTTAGGCATTGTGACAGAAGCTGAGAATCTTTTCCGCGAATTGCCCGCAAAAGCTGCTCAGCAGCTCCGCGATGGCGACATTGCAGCTGCTACCATTGAACTGACCCAAGCCCAGAAAGCAATGGCTCATGGCGCAGCAGCTTTTAGCGAGAGCAGAGCAGGTAAGATTCTCCAGCGCATGCAAGCCAAGGCTGTTGAGGGACGCGCTGCAGTTAGAGCAGCGCAGGCCCGCGCAACCGCTGCTCCGGCAACTGCCGAATCTGCGGCCCGCATTCTGAGTCGCACAGGTTCCAAGACGCCTGACTTCGATACCTTGCTTAAGCAGTAGATTTTTCTCATAATAGTTCTTTAATAAGTAGCAAAAACAAAAAGGGTGTACCACGTTGGGTACACCCTCTTTTTTTATATTATTTTAGAGCCAATTTCTTTTTCTGAAAAATGCGAGCATTAAGGTCATAATGCCAAGCATACATAAGCTGAGGATTATAGGAGCGCGAGGAGAATTGAGTCCTGGCAAATATTTGAAATTCATGCCAAAGAATCCCGTTAAGAATGTCAAAGGCATAAAAATTGTCGTAATAATGGTCAAGATTTTTACCACCGAGCTAATCCGATTGTTGATGCCGGAAAGGTAAATGTCAAGCATGCCGGCTAAAATGTCGCGATAGGTCTCAACCGTGTCAATTAAATGAATCAGCCGTTCGTAAATATCGCGCAGATAAATTTTTGTTGAATGCTTTATTAAGTTAGAATCAGTGCGTTCCATAACGCTGATAATTTCGCGCAGAGGCCAGACCGCTTTTCTTAATTCAAGCATTTCCCGTTTAATCGCATAAATGCTCTGAAGGGTTTTAGGCGAAGGATTTGCCACCAATTCTTCTTCTAAATCTTCAATCTGGTCGCCAAAATCTTCCACGATTTTGAAGTAAATTGAAACCGTTGATTCCATTAATTCATAACAAAGATAATCTGTGCCAAGAGTGCGAATGCGCGTACCTTCATGGCGCAGCATATTTCTGACTGGCTCGAAAACATCGCCGTTGATGCCTTCTTGAAAAGTGAGCAGGAATTTATCGGCAATGACAACGCTTACTTGTTCAGAAGTGACGGTTTTTCCAGCGTTGTCAATCGACATCATCTTAAGAATCAGATAGATATATTTGTCAAGAATTTCGATTTTGGGGCGCTGATTGGTCTCCAGGATATTTTCAACAATCAAAGGATGGAGGTCAAAGCCGAGCCTCAATTTATTTAAGAATCCTATTTTTGGCGCGTTATCTATATTAATCCAGGTGACTGTCGGAGAATCTTTATAAGGAATGCAAATGGCAATATCATTTAAAGCTTTTTCTTCAAAATGGTCTTTGTCGTAATCAAACAAATGGATTTTATGGGAGTGATTTTTGTGGTTGTTGTTGGTTAAGAGGGATTTTTTTGGCATGATATTTTTCGAAATTTTAGCTTCATAATCATTTTATAAAAAATAATTGGAGTAGCAAAGAGGATAACTTGACCATAAATTTTTAATTTTCAATTATCAATTTTCAACCAAAAATTCAGGATAAACTCCGCGAAGAATCTTGATTTCACTTGACAAATGATTTTCTTTTTGTTAAGATGTGGGTAGTTCTCAAACAACAAGGAGGGAACTATGAAAAAGGCGTTGGTATGGATAACGGGTATAGTTTTGGTGCTTCTCAATCTTTTCGCGATTGTCAATATGGCCTTAATTTTTGGAGGAGTGTTTTTTATAGTGCCGTTTTTGGCATTCGTTTTTGGCATTATATGTGCTATCGGATTTTTGCATTATACTGTGAAGTATGAGTATGATTGGCATTCTGGATGGCTTTTGAGCGCGCTTATTCTGACAGCGGTTGCTCTTGTAAGTTCTTTTGCTAGGGTCAATGATAGCAATACAGGATTTTATGTTATGAAAAATGATGGTCAGATTGCAGTCCAGAGAGCAACTTTTGCCGGTTTTTGGAATGCCGGAGGCGCAATTGAGCGCACTGATGATATCTATCTTAAAACGACGGCAAGAGTTATAGGAAAAGATGGAGTTATTCGTGAATGGCTGGTGGGCGGCGATACTTGCCATCTAAATTTCAGTGCAACTCGCGAAGAGGTTTTTGAGATTATGGCTAAGGTAGCGACAGTGGAGGAATGGAGGGATAAGGTTACGCAAATCTTTGTTGATGGAACTTTCGCTTTTGTAAATGAGAAATTTAAGGATGGCAATGGGCCATTTCCGCTTAGTTTTGGGATTATGTTGTCCAAAGAAACAGTTGATCAGCTCAAGGCATGGGGCTATATCTTGAGTATTGGTTTTTCGGCAACTAGGATGCGGCTTATCAAGCCGACTTTGTGAATCTAAGATAAGACCTGTCTAAAAAACAGGTCTTTTTTCTTGACAAATGATTTTCTTTTTGTTAAGATGTGGGTAGTTCTCAAACAACAAGGAGGGAACATAATGTGGAAAAAATTCTGGTTTAACGGAAACCTAATGTGGGGAGTCATAGATTCAAGAGAAAAGTGGTACGAAGTTTTAATAGCCTATCGCAAACAGATGACTCTTGAGGAATTGAAACGAGCAAAAATTTGCCCACCTTCTTTAACATCTAGTCCTTATCCTAACTTCGGTTTCTATCCAGAAAACAACGGCGATAAAACGCTCGGTGAGTGGGCTGAGGAAAACAGCGTTGACCTAAGCGCAGATTTGGCCACAATTGACGAGAAGCCAAGATATGGTTATGGCTCAGAAGAGATTGGCCGCATTAAAAGGAGAGCGCTTTCTGGTTGGTCAGGAATAAAATATCAAGCACTTATCAAAGAAGAAGACCTGGCGATTCTCGAGAGAACTCTTCCTGCATATTTTCTTAGTCAATTCAGAAAACTGAATGCCAAAGTTGGTCTTTCTGAACAGACCTATATTGCATATCTTAGAATTATATTCAGAAAGATTATCAGAAGTAGAATTATCTCCGATGAAATGATCTTAGGGCAAATGCGAAGGTTTGTGGATTCTGGATCCTCATTGTCAGTAATAAATCTAGTAACTTACCATCTAAGAGAAATGGTTGCCGAAGA
>Ga0315276_10004142_pt1 | contig 13326 bp, 6 predicted proteins | sample YL17G05_0_MG_FD_204542 | JGI IMG/M metagenome (GOLD analysis project Ga0315276, IMG submission 204542) | Sediment microbial communities from Yellowstone Lake, YNP, Wyoming, USA - YL17G05_0 | ecosystem: Environmental > Aquatic > Freshwater > Lake > Sediment | place: USA: Wyoming | collected...
CCCGCGTGGCGCGCCTCGTTCAGGACGTGCCCCTCTCCGACACCCGGGCGGTCTTCGACGTCGTCGCCGACGGGCTGGGCGATCTCAGCGATCTCGTGATGGCGTACCACCACGCCGCCGTGGCGGTGACGGAGGATCCGAGCGAGGCGGCGCTCGAGCGGCTCGGCCGGCTGCAGCACACCCTCGAGGAGCGGGACGGATGGCGCCTCGAACAGCGCGTCGAGGTTGTCGTGGCGCGCCTCGGGCTGCCGTCCGAGGCGGTGGTCGACACCCTGTCCGGAGGCTGGCGCCGGCGGGTGCTGCTCGCGCGCGCGCTGGTGGCGCAACCGGATCTGCTGCTGCTCGACGAGCCGACCAATCATCTCGATTTGGACGCGATTGCCTGGCTGGAGGACTTCCTCGCCGATTACGCGGGCGCCGTGATGTTCGTGACCCACGATCGCGCGTTCCTTCAGCGGCTCGCGACGCGCATCGTGGAACTGGATCGCGGCGTGCTCACGTCGTGGCCTGGCGATTACGCGACCTTCCTGCGCAAGAAGGAGGAATGGCTCGCGAACGAGGCCCTGCTGCGCGAGAAGTTCGATAAGAAGCTCGCCGGGGAAGAGGCGTGGCTGCGGCAGGGCGTGAAGGCCCGCCGGACGCGCGACGAGGGCCGCGTGAAGGCGCTGATGGCCATGCGGCAGGACCGGGCCGAACGCCGCGAGCAGGACGGTGCCGTGCGGATGCAGATCGAATCGGCCGACCCGTCGGGTCGGATGGTCTTTGAAGCGAGGGGCATCTCGAAGACGTTCGGCCAGGGTCCCGTCGTGCAGGGCTTCTCGTGCCGCGTCATGCGGGGCGACCGCGTCGGCCTCATCGGCCCGAACGGCGCGGGCAAGACGACGCTGCTGCGGCTGCTGCTCGAGGACATCGCGCCCGACGAGGGAGCGATCCGGCACGGCGCCAACGTCCAGGTGGCCTACTACGATCAGCAGCGGGAGCAGCTAGATCCCGATCGAACCGTGTTCGACACGATCGGCGACGGCAACGAGACCGTGACGGTCAACGGCCGGTCGCGGCACGTGAACGGCTACCTCGCCGACTTCCTGTTTCCGCCCGAGCGGGCGCAATCGCCCGTGCGCGCGCTCTCCGGCGGCGAGCGCAATCGTCTGCTGCTCGCCCGGCTGTTCACGCGGGCCGCTAACGTGCTCGTGCTCGACGAGCCGACCAACGATCTCGACATCGATTCGCTCGAGTTGCTCGAGGCGCAGTTGGCCGAGTTCCCGGGCACGCTGCTGCTGGTGAGCCACGACCGGCAGTTCCTGGACAATGCGGTGACGAGCACGTTCGTGTTCGAGGGCGGCGGCCGCGTGCGCGAATACGTCGGGGGCTATACGGACTGGATCCGGCAGCGTGCCGCACCGACGGCCGTGCCGGAACAGGAACGTCGCGGCGAAGCCCGCCGTAGCCCGTCTCCTGGCAATCGGGCGAAGGCGGGAGGCGGGCCTGCCGCGCCGAAGCTCGCGAAAACCATCGCAGGCGGGCCTGCCGCGCCGAAGCTCGCGAGAGCGAGCGAAGGCGGGAAGCTGTCGTTCAACGAACAGCGGGAGTTCGATCGGCTGCCCGGGCGCATCGAAGCCCTCGAGACCGAGCTGCGCGAACTGGGCGAGGCCGTCGCCCATCCCGGGTTCTACAGGACGGGCGCCGACGCCATCGCCCAGGTCCTCGCGCGGCTGGAGACCGTTCAGCAGGAACTGCACGCCGTCTATGCCCGCTGGGACGCCCTGGACTCCCGCCTCTGACGATCGGCGCCCGCTGGTTTCACCCTGGCACGCGGTCTCACCTTGACTGGCGCCCCCCGCGGGCCGAGATTGTCCTCTGCCCCCCAACAAGAGGTGCGCCATGGCGATCCCGGCATCCATCGAGCGCTTCGTTCGGGAAAACGGCGTCAGCTACACCCCGATTCACCATCGCGTGGCCTTCACGGCCCAGGAAGAAGCCGCGGCCACACACGTGCCCGGCCGCGAATGGGCCAAGACGGTCGTGTGTTTCGCCGACGGCCAGCCGGTGCTGGCGGTGCTGCCGGCCCACTACCGCCTTGATTTCTACGCGCTTCGCGGCATGCTTGGCGCGCGCCACGTCCGGCTCGCGGCCGAGCACGAGTTCTCGGGCCTCTACCCCGAGTGCGAGACCGGGGCGATGGCGCCGTTCGGCACGCTGTACCACCAACCGGTCTACATCGACGACAGCCTCGCCGCCGATCCGTACATCGTCTTCAACGCAGGCACGCACGTGGATGCGATGAGGATGAAGCTCTCGGATTTCGTGAGGCTGGTCAGACCGATCTTCGGGAGGATTGCGATCGAGTCGACACACTGATCGGCCGGCCATCGTGCGCCCCTTTGGGGTCAGCCTGGAAAGGCGCAAAACGCGCCGCTCTGGGCCTGACCCCGAAGAGGCGCGTTTCGGCCGGGGCTACGGAGTGACGAGTTCGTCGTAGGCCGCGGCGAGCACGCTCTTGTTGAGCGGGCCGTGGTCCGGGAAGTTCTTCAGCGTCTCGGTGATGGCGACGATGTCGTCGCGCGTCTTGAGCTCCTTCATCTGCCCGCGCACGAACTCCAGCAGCGCCGACAGGTAATCCCGCTGATACTCGAGGTCCGCGAAACCGCCGGTCACGGCGAACTTCGGGTTGGCGTGGCCGAAGATGAAGATCGTGTCCTTCTTGTGATCCTTCACGGTCTTGTCGAGCACCTTGATCCAGCCCGCGATGGACGCGCCGCCCGGCCGGTCGATGACCGGATGGCGCCGGTTGAATACCAGGTCGCCCATGTGCACGATGTTCGCTTTCTCGAACGTCACCACGGCGTCGCCCTTCGTGTGCGCGGCGCCGTAGTACTTCAGGAACAGGGTGTCTGACCCCACCTGCTCGCGCCACGTATTGCCGAAGGTCTCGGTCGGCAGGACGATCTCGGGCTGCGGCGCATCAGGCCTCGCGGCCTTCGCGCGGACCGCCGCCGCTTTCTGCAACTCCGGCACGTTTTCGTGCGCCAGGATCTTCTTCACCGACGCCTTGAACACGGGGTTGCCGCCCGTGTGATCCCCGTGATGGTGCGTGTTGACCAGCACGTCGATGGTCCGCCCTCCGTCGCGCTCCATGATGCCGTCGAGGCAGATCTTCGCCGTCGCCGGCATCTGCGCGTCGACAACGACGACGCCGTCCTTCGAGATGTGATACCCGATGGTGCCGCCCTGCCCGGTGAAGTAGCCGACCGACTCGCGCAGCGGCATGAAAGCGGTCTGCGGTACGGCGGCGGCTCCCGGTGCAGGAGCCTGGGCGCCCGGGGCGGCCTGCGCCGCCTGCGCGAAGAGGCGTTGCAGGTCCAGAGACGAGGCGGCAATCGCCAGAGACGAGGCGGTCAGAAACCGGCGGCGGCTCAGGGACATCGGTGCGCTCCTGGGAAGAGGGGGACCAGTGCGTCTATTGTAGCCAAACCGCGCCCGGGCGGCGACGGGCACGCGGCGTCTCCCGGGCGGCACATGCGGCGGCACCCGGTTGCGCCGCGGGTGCGCTTTCTGCGAAGCTGCCGGGATGCTCGATGCCGATCCCGCCAGCCTCGAACTCACGCCCGACGCGATGCGCGCGCTCGCCACCGAGGCGCTCGACCGCATCGTCGCCCACCTGTCGACGATCGACGCGCAACCGGCGCGCGGAGACGTACAGGCTGAGGCGCTCTGCCGGTCGCTGCGTGAGCCCGCGCCGGAAGATGGTGAAGACATCGTCCCGCTCCTCGACGCGCTCTTCAACGACTGGATTCCCAGGTCGTTCACCACGCCGGGCCCGGGCTATCTGGCTTACATCCCGGGCGGCGGGCTCTTTCCCGCGGCGCTCGCGGACTTCATCAGCGCCTCAACAAACCGCTACACCGGTGTCTGGATGGCGGCGCCGGCCCTCGTGCAACTGGAGGCCAATGTCCTCGACTGGCTGCGGGACTGGATGTGCTTCCCAGCCTCGACGCGCGGGCTGCTGACCACGGGCGGGTCGATGGCCGGCTTCAATGCCATCGTCTGCGCCCGCGAGCGGCTGCTTGGCGACGACATCCGGTCGGGCGTCCTGTACACGTCGACGCAGGCGCACCACTCCATCGCGAAGGCCGCTCGGCTGGCGGGCATCCTGCCGGATCGCGTGCGGAGCATCGCCGCCGACCGCCTGTTCCGGATGGACGTCGGCGCGCTGGCTGGGACCATCCGCGAGGATCGCGCGCGAGGCCTCCGCCCGTTCATGGTGGCGTCGACGGCGGGCACGACCAATACGGGCGCGGTCGATCCGCTCGACGTGATCGCCGACCTGTGCGCCGCTGAGGACCTGTGGCACCACGTAGACGGCGCCTACGGCGCCTTCTTTCACATGTGTCCCGAGCTGCGGCCGCTGCTGCAGGGCTTGCCGCGCGCAGACTCACTGACGCTCGATCCGCATAAGGGCCTCTTTCTGCCGTACGGCACCGGCGCCCTGCTCGTCCGCGACGGATCCGCGCTGCGCGCCGTGCACGGCGCGACGGCCGGTTACCTGCCCGGCACGCCGGACCCGGACGAGTTCTACGACCCCTGCCAGTACGGGCCGGACTTGTCGCGTGGATTTCAGGGCCTGCGGGTGTGGCTGTCCGTGAAAGTGTTCGGCGCGGCCAGGTTCCGTGCGGCCCTGGCCGAGAAGCGCACGCTCGCGCTCGACGCGGCCGCCCGCATCGCGGCCACCCCTGGCATCGTCATGGTAGCGCCGCCGCAGCTCTCGCTGTTCGCGTTCCACCTCACGTGGCCGGGAGCGGCGCTCTCGGAGGAGAACGCCGCCACCGCCGATCTGATGGAACGCGTGACGTCCCGCGGCCGCGTGATGATCACGGGCTGCACAATCGATGGGCGGGTGCTCGCGCGGGTGTGCGTGCTCAGCTTCCGAACGCGTCAGTCGCGCATCGACGCGTGCGTCGAAGACGTGGCGGCGGAGACGGCGGCGCTTCTCGGAGATCGGGGTCAGACGCGAATCTCACGCGAAACGCTGTAGATTCGAGTCTGACCCCGATCTCGCTATTTCGACTGGCGCGCCGCCCAGTACTTCTTCGCTTCCTCGAGTGTGACGGCGCCGTCGCGGTTGGCGTCCATCTGCGTGAAGATCTTCGGCCTGCCCAGCTCTTCCGCCGTCAGCTTGCCGTCGCCGTTCTTGTCGAACTGCTTGAAGCGCGCGTCGAGCCTGTTCGTCGCGGCGCCGCCTTTCTTCCTGCCCGCAGCCGCTTTCTTGTTCTTCGCGCCACCCGCCCGGCCGGCGTCGGCCATCTGCGCCGACCACGCGTCGTACTTCGCCACGAGTTCCTTCATCTTCTCGGGGTTCTTCGACGACAGGTCGGTCTTCTCGCCGACATCCTGCGCGAGATTGAACAGACCGGGCGGCGTGCCCGGCTCGGCCGTCACTTTCCAGTCGCCGGCGCGGATCGCGTGCTTTTCGCCCATGCGCCAGTAGAGCGTCTCGTGCGGACGGCCCGCGGCGCTTCCCGTGAGGAACGGCATGAGGTCGACGCCGTCCAGTTTCCAGTCCGGCGACATCGCTGCGCCCGTCGCCGCAAGGATCGTCGGATGGACGTCGAGACTGATCACCGGCTGGTCGTAGACCTTCCCCGCAGGCAGCCGCCCCGGCCACTGCATCATGAACGGGATGCGGATGCCGCCTTCCCACATCTGGCCCTTGAAACCGCGCAGCGGCCCGTTGCCAGACGAGGTGGTCGGCGTCGGCCCGCCGTTGTCGCTGATGAACACCACGAGCGTCTGCCCGGTCAGTTTCAGCTCGTCGAGCGTCGCCATCACGCGCCCGACGGCGTCGTCCATGGCGGCGGTCATCGCGGCGAAGGTCCGGCGCTTCTGATCTTTGATGTCCGGGAACCGGCTCAGGTACTTCTCCGGCGCCTGCAGCGGCGCGTGCACCGCGTTGAACGGCAGGTAGAGGAAGAACGGCTCGCCTTTGTGCTGCTCGATGAACGCCACGGCCTCGCGCGCGAAGGCGTCCGTCAGGTACTCCTTCTCCACAACCGGCGTGTTGCTCCTGTAGATACTCGCGCCTCTCGGGCCAGGCAGGTACGCGTGCGCGCCGCCCAGGAACCCGAAGAACGCGTCGAACCCGCGCTGCGGAGGCGTCAACTCCGGCTTGAAACCGAGATGCCACTTCCCCACCATCCCGGTGGTGTAGCCGAGTGATTTCATCCGCTCGGCCAGCATCGTTTCGCTGCGCGGCAGGCCGAAGGTTGAACTGGCATTCTCCTGCGGCCCGGGGTTGAACTCGTGGCCGAAGCGCTGCTGGTAACGGCCCGTCGCCAGCCCGGCCCGCGTCGGGCTGCACAGGGGCGCCGACACATACCCCTGGGTGAACCGCACGCCGTGTGCCGCGATGGCGTCGATGTTCGGCGTCGGGATGTCTTTTTCGAACCCCTGCACCGTCAGTTCGCCGTAGCCGAGGTCGTCCGCCACGATGAGGACGACGTTCGGCTTCCGTGCGGGTTCGGGCGATGCCAGGGTCGACGCGGAGCCGGCCAGGGCGAGCAGGGCGACGGCAAGCCGCACGGAGTTCTTCTGCATACCTGCTTTGACCTGCACGGCGGCTTGTTGGTTGAATCAGCGCGGCACGATCCTCGCCGCGAATCCGCCGCCGGGCGCCAGGTGGATCTTCAGGCGATCGGCGGCCGTGACGGCCTTCTTCTCGCGCGCATAGTCCACGCCGACGCGTTCCGCGTTCGCGCCGTCGCGATATATGTCGGCCTCGAACGCGCCCACGCCCGCGCCCACGCCCGCGCCGAGGAACGAGAGATCGACCTCGACGTCCCGCGCCGTCCAGTTCGTGAGCGCGCCAACGTACCACTCGCGCCCCGATCGGCGCGCGACGAGGATGTGCTCGCCGACCTTCGCGCTGAGCACCTTTGTCTCGTCCCACACCGCCGGCACGGCCCGCAGGAACTCGAGGCTCGCGGGCTCGCGGCGGTAGCTGGACGGCGTGTCCGCCAGCATCTGGAGCGGGCTCTCGAAGACGACGTACATCGCCAGTTGCTGGCACCGCGTGCCCTGGCTCATGGGGCGATCGAAGATCGGTTTGAAGTCCTTCTTCGCGGCGTTCATCATGGCGCCAGGCGTATAGTCGACCGGGCCGGCGAGCATCCGCATGAACGGGAACGTGACGGCGTTGTCCGGTGACGCCAGATCGCCCCACTTGCTCTGCTCGAGGCCGAGCACGCCTTCGCTCGTGACGACGTTCGGCCACGTGCGGTAGAGACCGGTGGGCTTGTAGGCGCCGTGGAAGTCCACGAGCATCTTCCGCTTCGCCGCCTCGCGCGCGACCCGCTCGTAGTAGTTCACCATCCACTGGTCTTCGCGCTGCATGAAGTCGACCTTGATGCCCTTCACGCCCCACTTCTCGAACTGGTCGAGCGCGGGCGCCATCTGCATGTCGAGCGTTTTCCAGATCACCCACATGATGAGCCCGACCTTCTTCGTCTTCGCGTGGGCGGCAATCGCATCCATGTCGACGCCGGGCGTGATGCTCAGGAGGTCGCCGAGCTTGTACCAGCCTTCGTCGAGGATGATGTACTCGATGCCGTTTTCGGCGGCGAAGTCGATGTAGTGCTTGTAGGTGTCGGTGTTCACACCCGAGGTGAACGGCACGCCGTAGATATTCAGCGCGTTCCACCAGTCCCACGCCACCTTGCCCGGGCGGATCCAGCTCGCATCGGCGATCGCGGTCGGCGACGCAAGGCGGAAGACGATGTCGGTGTCGAGCAGCGTCTCGTCGCGATCGGCGATGACGAGCACGCGCCAGGGGAACTCGCGCGTGCCCTTCGTCTTCGCGATCCAGGGCTCGCGCTCGACGACGGCTTCGTCGCGATCACGGCGAAGCTCGACCCTCTTAGGGTACGCCGGGAACAGGCCCTTGAGACTGTTCGAGCCGGAGCCGGCGGTCAGGTCCATGCCGGGGTAGTCGAAGAGGTCGGCCTCGGTGAAGACCATCTTCGGCCCTGACGCCGGGATGACCATTGCCGGGAGGGACGAGAAGCGGCCGCCCGTGATCTCCGATATCTTCAGCGCCTTGTACTGCCGCTCCTGGTGCGATAGCAGGCTGGTCTCCTCAGGGAATAGGAGCGGATGGTCGGCCGGGAACGCGAGCGTGGCCTCCTCGTTCACCACGGTGATCTCGCCCGGCAGCGTCGTCCTCCATCGGTACGCGACGCCGTCGTCGTAGGCGCGCACCTGCAGCGAGTAATCCCCGGCGAACACAAACGTGGACTCGTTGAAGTGGTCGCGGATCTGTGCGCGCCTGTAGCGAACCTGAGGCCTCAGCGTCGTGTCGACGCCACGCCCCATCGTGGTCGTCAGCACAGGTTTCATGCCGAGCGTGCGACCGCCCTCGAGCGCGAGCGCGAGCGGAGAGGGGTTGGTGAGCGCCGCGCCGCGGTAGGCAATCGACCACGCCAGTTGGCCGTCGGTCGTGAGCGTGACGACGATCTCGCGATTGGGGGAGGCGACGTGAAACGGACCTCCCGGCTGCCGGACAAGCTGGGGCGGCTGAGCCTGAGCCGCCGTGCCACACATCAGCATCATCGACAGAATTGCGGTAGCCCGAAGTGTCGTAGTGGTGGTCATTCTCGATTCCCTGCCCGTCCCGGCCCGCTTTAGGTCAGCCCCCAAAGGGGCCAGGCCCCTGTGTTCAGACGGTGACAACCTTGGTTGCGGCGTTCATCGTCGCCACGGTCTTCCGCAAGTCGCCGACGCGGACGGCTGCCGGCGGCGTACTACTGGCTTAGAACGTCCACTTGACCCCGAGCTGGAGGTCCCGCGGATTGTTGCGCAGCGACGTGAACAGGCCGAACGTCCCGCTGCGCGGGCTGGTGTCGGGCGTCCACAGCACCTGATCGTTGAGGGCGTTGATCGCCTCGATGCGGATCTGCAGCTTCTGGTTATGCGGCAGCCGGAAGTTCTTGGTGATCCCGAGATCCAGCAGGTGGAGGCTCGGGTATCGGACGCTGTCGACCGTCGTCGGGAAATACCGGGCGTTCGCCGTGCCAAGCGCAATCCGCGTGTCCGCAATGTTGCCCTGCGCGTCCGGGAAGTAGAACCCGGTCGTGGTCCACGCCGGGATGTCGAAGCCCAGAATCTGACCGTTGACCTTCTTGCCCACTTCGCTGACCAGGTCCTGCGGGTTGAGACTGCCGTCGTAGTAGATGTGCCCCCAGGTCAACGGCTGGCCGCTCTGGTACTGGAAGTTCGCCGTGATCTGCCAGCCGCCGAGGATGCCGTCGACCACGCCGTTCCAGCTCGCACCCCACTTGCGGGTCTTGCCGAACGGCAATTCGTAGATGCCCGCCAGCGTGAAGCGGTTCGGCCGGTCGTCCGGTGAGACGCGGTCTTCGGGTGCCGCGTCAAAGGCGTTCAGATAGACGGTCCGGTCGCGCAGGTTCGAGTAGGTGTACGTCGTCACGAGCGAGTGGCCGCCCGAGAAGCGCTTCTCCACCTTGAACTGCGCGGCCTTGTAGGTGCTGGAGCCGTCGTACGACTCCAGAGCGAGGGTCCCGAACTCGGGATACGCCCGAAGCAGCTGAGACCGCGCGACGGTCGTGCCGTTGAAGCTGGTGCCTGGCAGCAGCCCCGCGAACGGGTTCGGCACGCTGGCACTGAGGTAGGACTCCTGCACCGTGTCGCGCGCGCGGGACTTCGAGACGTACTGTTCCTTGTTGGCGTTGAGGTCGCGCCGCGTCGGCAGGTGGCGCCCCTGCGATCCGATGTAGACCGCCTCGGCCGACCAGCCGCCGCCGAAGTCGCGCTGGATCCCGAGCTGCCACCGCGTGTAGTAGGGGATCTCGCGGTTGTACTGCACGAGTTGCGTGCTCGAGGAGGCGAGGTCCCGGCCATTGTAGGTCGCCAGGCCGAGGGTGCTGCCGGTTGGCGGCTGCAGCCCGTTCGGGAACGGGTTCTGCAGCGTGGCGATGAAGGTCGCGCCGCTGTTGTCAGTCGAGACCAGCGACGTGGACTGTGAATAGCCGGTCTGGTTGATCGCCTCGAAGAACCACGGGTACGAGAAGACGCCCACGCCCCCGCGCACCACCATGCGCTCGGTCAGCAGGTAGGAGAACGCGGCGCGAGGCTCGATCTTCGTCGCCCGTTCGAAGATGCCGCCGTTGGCGAACGTCAGCCCGCCGCGCACCGCGAACTGGCTGGCCGGGATCTCCGGCATCGGGTTGAGCGCGTACGCCGTTCTGGCCGCCGTCTCCACCGGGTTGCTCGCCGCGGTGTCGAACCCGCCGATGTTCCGGTTGTCCTTCTCCGTCATGCCCGGCTGGACCTCCAGGCGCACGCCCAGATTCAGCGTGAACTTGCGGGTCACCCGCCAGTCGTCCTGCAGGAACAGGCCGTGGCTGTACTGCCGGTAGTCGCCCGTGGTGTTGTTGTCGATGAGGCTGTTGCCACCCGACGTCGGGATGCCCAGCAGGAACTGCGCGAGGGCCATGCCCTGCTGGCGCGTCGCGCTGTTGTTGACGCGGGTGTACGAACCGTCGAAGTTGTACCGCCCCGCCATGTAGCCGCCGTCCTCGCGGTACCACCGCTGGCGCCGCAGGTCGTAGCCGGCCTTCATTGAGTGCGGCCCCTTGATCCACGTCACCGTCGGCGAGAACGCGAACGTGTAGAACGGCCGGTTGAAGCCCTCGCTGTAATCGGACCGCTGGGCGCCCAGCAGGTCGAAACCCGTGATGTCGAAGCGCGGGAAGTACTGGTACCCGCGGAACAGCGCCGTCGTCGACGAAGAGAAGCCCAGCGTGGCCGGGTCGTATGACGCCACCGGATCGCGCCACTCGCCGAACTTGGAGTAGTTGACCCGGATGTCGGCAATCAGCGAGTTCGACAGGACGGCGGTGTAGCCGCTGGTGAAGCCGAGATTGCTGCGGTAGTCGTAGCCGCGGGTAATCTCGAAGCCGTTCTGCGGGCCCGCCCAGTCGTACCGATCCTCCTGCCGCCAGTTGTAGAACACGTTGGTGAACAGGCGGTGGCTCTGGTTGACGTTGTGATCGATGCGCGTCAGCAGGCCCCGGTAATCGTAGTAGCGCGTCTGCGGCGTGTAGTAGTTCGCCGACTGATCCGATCGGCCCGCCTGGTTCGGCAGCGGGTAGTACGCCATGGCCTTCGCCGCGATCGGGTCGATCCGGTTCGCCGGGATGACGTTGCCGGCAAACGGCGTCCGGTTCGACGTGCCCGTCAGCGGGTCGTAGATCTGGATGCCCAGCGCGAGCAGTTCGCTGAAGTCGCCGGCGCGCATCCTCGACGTCGGCACCGTCAGCGTGCGGGGTTCGGCGGTGGTGTCCTTCAGGCCTTCCCACGACACCATGAAGAACGTCTTGTTGCGCTTCACCGGCCCGCCCGCCGTCGCCGAGTACCGGTTGTACTCGCGCTTGTCGAGGCCCTTGCCGGCCTTCTGCGAGAAGATCGAGTTGGCCGACCGGCTGCTGTCGCGGTTGTAGAACGACGCCGCGCCGCGAATCCGGTTCGTCCCGCTCTTGAGGGCGACGTTGATCGTCGCCCCGGCCGTATTGCCCGACTGCGCGTCGAACGAGTTGGTCTCGACCTTGAATTGCGACACGGCATCCGAGGGCGGCGAGTAGCCCACGCGCCGATCCGACACGATATTGGGCGATCCGTCGATCGTGAAGTCGTTCCCGCCCGACACGCCATTCGCGATGACCGCGCCGAGGTTGCCGTTGTCCATCGGCCGCGAGAAGTGCAGGTCCGAGTTCTCGACGATGCCCGGCGCAAGGCGGCTGAGCATGTAGGCGGTGCCGTCGGCCAGCGGCAATTCGCTAATCTGCTTGCTGTCGATGACCTGGCCCGTGACGCCCGTCCTGGTGTCGAGCACCGGCGCTTCGGCGACCACCTGCACGGTCTCGGTCACCGCGCCAAGCTCGAGGACCACGTCAATCTCTACGTTGTCGCCCACGCTGACGCCGACGTCCTTCCGCACCGACGTCTTGAACCCGTCCAGACGCGCCGTGACCGTGTAGGTTCCGAGATTGAGATACCGCGCGGTGTAGCGGCCCTGTGTGTCGGTCACGATGTCCTGGGACACATTGGTCGCCGCGTTGGTCACTGTCACGGTGACGCCGGGCAGGACCGCCTTGCTCGGGTCCGTCACCACGCCGGACACCGCGCCGCGGAAGTCCTGCGCGCGTGGCGCGGCGATCGCCAGCAGGCCGATCATTCCGACAAGCAGCACGAACCCAAGTGCTCGATGACCTCTGATCATGAATGCACTCCCCTGCCGTCTACCGCTGTGGCAGCCGGGGACGGGGCGGGTTTTCACCGGTCCCGTGAAACCGTGAAAACCCGCCCCGTCCCCGGCTGCGAAGCCTACCGCGCCGCGATGCTGACGACAACGGGCGCACGCCACCGCTGCGCGGCCTGCGCCAGATAGGCGTCCCAGTCCTCGACGCCCTTGAAGTCGCCGCTCTTGTCCCAGCCGGCGCCGGTCAGGTACGTCACCGTGCCGTTGTCGGCCACCTTCGTGGCCACCAGCAGGTTCCCGTCCGCGTCGGCAAACGTCACGAAGCTCTCCGGATCCACGATCACGCCGCAGCCGAAGTGGCTGCCGTCGGCCTTGACCGGCTCCCACTGGCGCAGGATGCCGCGGTCCTTGTCCTGCACCACCGAGCCTTCGGCGTGCTTCTTGATGCCGGCGGCCTGCGTGAGCGCGCCCTTCGGCAGCGACGAAAATTTGCTCGTGAAGCGGTTCAGGTTCTGGCCGGCGTCGAGCGTGACCGTCTTCGTCTCGGTGATGTTCTTGCCGTTGGCGTCCCAGCCCGCGTAGGTCAGCTCGAACATGACGCGGATGGGCCCGTTGGCGAGCGAGCGCGAGTTGGTGAAGTTGCGAGACGGATAGAGTTTGCCGTTGTCCCAGATGCCGTTGCCGCCGCAGCCCCGGCTCCGACCCGCCGAGTACATGTCGGCGCCCTCGCCGTTATCGCGGTGGTAATCGTCGACCATGTACCACTCGTTCACGACCAGGCGCCGCGTGCGCTTGAACCACACGTCCACCGTGCTGCTGGTGAGCGGCTCCTGCGCCCACGTCTCGAGCGCTTTGCCGTACGTGCGGTGCGCGGTGCGGTCGTTCTCCCACGCGAAGTCGTCGCGACGTTCGCGCACGAATCGGCCGAATGCCTTGAACTGCTCGGGCTTGTAGACCTGTGCCGCTCCGACGCTGATCGTGAACGTGCGCGTCGCGTTGGCGGCGAGATCCGCCTGGAAGATCACCTGATCGAACTTCCCGTCGTCGTTCAGGTCGAT
>Ga0315276_10004144_pt1 | contig 13322 bp, 9 predicted proteins | sample YL17G05_0_MG_FD_204542 | JGI IMG/M metagenome (GOLD analysis project Ga0315276, IMG submission 204542) | Sediment microbial communities from Yellowstone Lake, YNP, Wyoming, USA - YL17G05_0 | ecosystem: Environmental > Aquatic > Freshwater > Lake > Sediment | place: USA: Wyoming | collected...
CCGACCATCCCTCATGCTCGTACAGCAGCACAAACTTCGTTCGCTCGTCCATAGGTCCAGTCTCTCTCCACGGCACATTAACCTCCTCGGTTACGGCCGTAAGCTAACTGTTACCTATGTCCCCGGTTCATACCCCGGGTGGCCCACCGCTATTCGGTGGGTGATTTCGATTTGGGAGAGAGACAAACCCACCTCAGAGAGGTAGGCCACACTGGTACCCCATAGTTCTACTGTGGGTTTGGTTTCGGACGAAGCTCGGCAGGCTTACGAGACCCGGTACCCCACAGCTCTGCTGGGGAGCCGCTGAAAGATAATCAATGACCAAGTTACGGCAGCACGACAACGAGGGCACAGCGTCTGCTCGCGAGGCGACGGCCGCCCCTGGGCACAAACTCAATATCTGATAAAGAGTGGCAGAGCCATAAATACAGCTCCGAGGCACAACGAAAGCACAGTGTTCGAGACGAAGTACGGAAAGGCGCACAGCGCGACACCCGATAAGAGCGCTATGGCTTGGCGTTGTTTTCTGCCGTAGACAAGATACCCCGCGCCGATTGCTCCAAATAAAACCCCCAGCATTATGGATGTCGTATTACTCATAATACCCCAATCAGACAACGGTCGGCACTGGTATCCCACAGTTCTACTGCGGGTTGGGTTTCGGACGACGCTCGGCAGGCTCAGGATACCTGTATCCGCTCGACCGTTTTCGGCAACTCCTCGTCCACAAACTGCTCATTCCGCTTGATAATTCTGGCTGGTGTGCCGGCGACGGTGCAGTCTGACGGCACATCCCGCATCACCACGAAACTGTTCGCGCCAATCTTGACGTTGTTGCCGACATGAATCGGCCCGAGCAGAATCGCGCCTGTCCCGATGAATACATTGTCGCCAATGGTAGGGTGCCGCTTGCCGACATGCTTGCCGGTTCCGCCGAGAGTCACGTTGTGAAACAACACGCAATTGCGCCCGATTTCGGTCGTCTCGCCGATCACTACTCCCGCTCCATGGTCAACGAAGAATCCTTTGCCGATCGTGGCGCCGGGGTGAATTTCCAGACCGGTCAGAAACCGGACAATCTGCGACAGCAGCCGCGGGATGAACGGGATATGGAGCTTATACAGCACATGGATGAAACGGTGGAACGTGATTGCCTGAAACCCCGGGTAAAGAAGGAACTCGATACTCTTCGCCGCCGGGTCATTCCGGTATATCGCTCTGATGTCTTCAATGAATGCTATCATATCGTATTATGTCGACAATAAGCCGCCAATCCTGTACCTATTCAGTAAAAAGTTTAGTAGAGATATACCGCTCGCCGGTATCACAGACAAACGTAACTACTGTCTTGCCAACGCCCAGCCGGGCCGCCACCTGCAGGGCCGCCCAGACAATTGCACCCGATGAAATCCCGGCTAGAATCCCTTCCTGACGGGCCAGTCCTTTGGCGGTTGCGAAGGCGTCTTCGTTCTTGACGCGAACTACTTCGTCGACAATTGAGCCATCGTAATTTGCCGGCACAAACCCGGCGCCGATCCCCTGTATAGGATGGGGTGAGTGGCTGCCGCCGGAAAGGACGGGAGACGCTTCCGGCTCAACCGCCACGACACGACAGTTGAATTTGGCTTTGAGCACTGCTCCGGCCCCGGATATGGTGCCACCGGTGCCGACCCCGGCAACGTAGGCGTCGAGGTGTATCCCGCCAAGGTCCTGAATGATCTCCGGTCCGGTCGTGCGGCGGTGAACCTCCGGATTGGCCGGATTAGCAAACTGCATCGGCAAGAAAAAGCCGGGTTGAGAGGCGATCTCCTCAGCGGTCTTGATTGCCCCTTTCATTCCTTCGGGTCCGGGCGTCAGAATCAACTCCGCCCCAAACTGCTTGAGGAGTGCCCGGCGTTCTACGCTCATGGTCTCCGGCATGGTCAGAATGCACCGATACCCCTTGGCCGCGGCCACCATCGCCAGTCCGATGCCGGTGTTACCGGAAGTCGGCTCGACAATGGTCATGCCCGCTTTGAGCCGGCCGTCTCGTTCCGCCGCCTCAATCATCGACGCGCCGATTCGGTCTTTTACCGAGCCGCCCGGATTGTAGCTTTCCATTTTGGCATACACTGTGGCCGAATTCGGACCGGGGAGACGATTCAGGCGTAACAGGGGCGTCCGCCCAATGGCATCAACGATACTGTCAAATCTCATAAAGCCGGTACTCCTCTTTCGACAGAGTTTGCGTCTCTCGTTTCAAACCAGACAGGCGCGCAGAGCGTCGGTCCTATTCTCGACACGACTAATCCATTATCGGTTATAACGTTGAAATAGTGTACTCCGGTTCCCGACAATAAGACTGTTGAAAAAGGTCCGTGAGTCATCGCGAGGAGTCCCACGTTTCGTGGGGCGACGTCGCGATCTGTCTGCCACGCAACAATCTGACAGATTGCGACGTCCCGTCGGAAAGGGGATTCGCAATGACAATCTTGACCGACGCCTGTAATCCCTATCCGATCGCGGATTTGGGCAGCAGCTTGAAATCGACTATGCGGTCCAACCGAAAAGTTCGTTCGGCTACGGCCTTCTCGCAGTGCACCGTGAGATAGACCACCGTGCCTTGGGCATAAAACCTCTTTGGCCAAACGAGGCGAGTTTCGGCTCCCCGGGTCGGCGATTGATGCACGATCTCAAGGCATTGCTTCCTGTCGATAGCCAATTTGACGTCGGAGTACTTGTCAGGCAAATCGACCTCCTCACCGGACCATTCGTTCATCCGATGAACGGCGAAGAAATCGAGAGCGGATTTGATATCTGTTGCCGGTGGAAACGATAAGACCGCTCGCTCAAACAGACCGCGTACGAAGACAGCATCGGCAAGCGCCCGGTGATCCTGGCTCTGAGCAATCCCGAAATGAGTAATCAGTGACAACAGCGAATAGGAGTAGAGTCCGGGGAAGAGCCGCCTGAATATGTCCACCGTGTCAAGAATCGGGTTATCTCCGAAGCTCAGTCCGGCGCGGTTTAGTTCGCAACCGACGAACGAGATGTCAAACGGGGCGTTGTGACTGATGAGCACCGTATCCGCACTACAAAACTCTATGAACCGTTCAAGTACCGGTTTGGCAGGCTCAGCGAGGGCGACCATGTCATCGGTGATGCCGTGAACGCGGATTGCGTCTGTCGGAATCAGCCTCCCCGGGTTGACAAGCTCCTGAAACGTCTCTGCCTCAGACTGCCCCAACCGGAATTTAACAGCCCCAATTTCAACAACGCGGTTCGTCGGCGCGAAGAGACCGGTCGTCTCAGTATCGAAAGCGACAAATGTGACGCCGGACAGATATTCCGGCACACCCTTATGCTCACACATGTCACAAGAAAGGGGAGAGACCGGGATATTGACAATCCCTTTCTGCCGTATATCTTTACTCCCGGAGGTACATGGCAAATGAAACGTCAGCAGCCTTCGAACAGGATGACAGTGCACACCAAAGCGGTGCGTTCCTTCAGCAGCTATTACAATGCTCTGGCCGGCTCCGGCCTTCAGGACGAATAGTCTCTTTCCGTTTACCCGTCGCGGCAATTTGCCGCACCAATCCGAAATATGTTTGGTAAGTCAAGTCATTGGTGAAGGATATACATTATGGCAAGTCATGAAGTGGTTATCAACGGCAAGGACCTGACAATAGAGCAGGTCGATGCCGTTTGCAGAGGGAAGGCCAAAATCAGGCTTTCCGAGACGGCCCGCCGAGCAGTGAAGGCCAATCGGGACGTAATTGAGCGAAAAGTCAAATCCGGTATTCCCATTTACGGCGTAACTACCGGTATAGGCGAATTTGCCCGAATTCAAATCTCCCCCTCGCAGGGAGAGGAATTGCAGAGGCGAATCGTCTATTCCCACGCCGCCGCGGTGGGAGATCCGATCTCAGAACCTGCCGTGCGGGCGGCCATGCTCCTCCGAATCAATACTCTCGCTAAGGGGTATTCCGGCGTGCGGCCGCTCTTGGTTGACACGCTCGTGCGGATGCTCAACCGAGGGGTCCATCCGGTAATCTACGAGAAGGGATCGCTCGGGACCTCGGGCGATCTGTCCCCCTTGTCCCAGTTGGCCGAGGTTGTGATTGGAGAGGGCCGGGCCGACTTCCGGGGCAAACGGATGACCGGTAAAGCCGCGATGCTGGCGGCCAGTATTAAGCCGCTCAAACTGAGCTTTAAGGAAGGGCTTGGCGTAATCAACGGTACTCAGGCGTTCACCGGCAGGGGGGCGCTCGCGCTCCATGACGCCCGCCTGCTCACCAAGAACGCGATAATCGCTGCCGGAATGACGTCCGATTGCGTGCAGTCGAGCGTGAGTTGTTTCGATGCTCGTGTCCACGCGATCAAGAATCATCGCGGCCAGCAAGTAGTTGCCGAGAACATTCGGCGGCTGATTGCCGGCTCCAAAACGATTCCCGCCAATAAGGGGAAGGTACAGGATGCCTATTCTCTGCGCTGCATTCCGCAAGTGATGGGGCCGTCACTCGATGCTCTGGCGTACGCTACCAATGCTCATCTAAACGAAATGAATGGAGTCGCCGATAACCCGCTGTTCTTCACGAAAGATGATGAGTATTTGGCGGCCGGCAATTTCCACGGTCAGGCGGTAGCGATGGCACAGGATTTTCTGGCAATCGCCATCACCGAACTTGGCGACCTTGCCGAGCGGCACACTAACCGACTGATGAACCCGGCCCTCTCCGGGCTGCCGGACTTCCTTGTCGAAGGAAAGGGACTTAACTCAGGTCTGATGGTGGCGCAGTATACGCAGGCAGCTCTGCTGTCTGAAAACCGGATTCACAGTCATCCGGCGGTGGTGGACAATGTTTCTGTCTCGGCTGACCAGGAAGATCATGTTTGTATGGGCTCCGTGACCGCCATGAAACTGGACAGCATTCTTCGCAACACAGAAATCATCGTCGCGATTCAAATGATGTCCGCGGCCCAGGGGCTGGATTTCAAGCTCCCATTGAAACCCGGCAAAGGCACCCAGGCCGCATACCACGTGATTCGACGCAAATTGAAACGCTTGATCGATGACCGGGCGCTCTATCCGGACATCGAAATTGTCACCGAACTGGTGCGCAACGGCGAGATCGTCGCGGCTGTCGAAGAAGCGATCGGCAAAATTAGATTGTAGTTTGGTCATCGGACGTGTCGAGGGCGGTAACGAGCACCGCCATTCGGCACCGCGATCAAGTGATAAAGGATAAGTGCGGGACCCTGTACTCTCGGGGTTCCGCGTAGGTCGGAGTGTCAGGAGAAGTCATGGCGCACATTACTGTTTCTCAATTCACGACTCGTTTCGTTTCATTGGTCCTTAAGGGAAACGGGTTGCCTACCAAACAGCAGGACCGTCATATTCTCCTCGCGAGCGCGGTGCTGGGTCTTGAAGCCGGCCGGAAGTACTCAGAGAGACAATTGAATGACGAACTTCGCACGTGGTCGACGCGTTTCGGTAACGCCGTTTGCCTGGATCATGTAACACTTCGGAGGTTCCTGGTTGACGAGGGCTACCTGGCTCGAGATGCGGCAGGTAGCGCGTACGTTTCGAAGAAAGAAGGATTGCCCTGCACGTTTGACCCGACGATCTGGTCGCTCGACCTTCAAGCGCTCATCGACGATGCAAGGAAAGACCGGGAGGAGAGAAAGAAACTTCGACAGACAGATGGAAGCCGATAACCGGTTATCGAATCTCTCCCGTCGGCGTGCTCAGTTGATCGGCGATTTGTATGTACGTGCGAAGCCGCCGCTGCAAGCGCCCGAACTCATCGGGATAATCGCGCTTTACATCGATTAGAACCAAACCGGTGTCGGCGAACCGGTACAGGTTCGGCGGTCGTCCGAGCGACTCTACATACGAGAACCCGTCTTCGGTTATCCCCACATGGATATTCGCGTTGGTGACTGCAAAACCACCGTCCCCAACCGAACGGCCCAGTAAATTCTGCCCCCAACTCTGGTAGGTATAATCCCCTCCCAGCAGGCCCATAAGGGTAGGGAGAATATCAACCTGGCCGCCCAACATTGGCACGATTCGCCCGGAATCGCCTAAGAGCTTCGGAGAGTATATGAGTAATGGGATGTGAAAATCCGTCGGGTCGCACTGAATTCTCCCGTATCCCCAGAGCGCGTGATCCGAAGTGAAGATGAAAATCGTGCTGTCAAACACCGGCTTCGTTCGCATTTCGCGCATGAACGAACCAAGCGCGAAATCGGCGTACACTTGCGCATTGCGGATGCGTGACCTCTCCGAGTTGTCGAGAAACCGCTGCACCGAAGAATCCGGGAGATCGAACGGTTCATGGTCGGAGATAGTGAGAATAGTCATCTGAAAGGGGCGTGGCGATGAATCAGCTATTGATACCGCCTCGTGGAGTACGATCTGATCCGGAATTCCCCATTTGGCAAAGACGTTTTCGGGACCAAGTTCGCGATCACCATAGAACCGGTCATACCTCTTGGTCGTGAGAAATCCCTTCATGTTATCGAATACCAGATCGCCGCCATACACAAAGAGATTCTGGTATCCCCGGTCATGCAGTAACTCCGAAAGAGACACATACGGATGATTCGCATTATACCGGCTCATTATCGACCTTCCCGGCATTGCCGGAAACGAGCACAGTACCGCCGGCAATCCGTAGTTTGTGCGATTTCCGGCCGCGTAGAAATTGGTGAACAGGATGCCCTGTGCCGCCAGGCTGTCAAAGTGTGGCGTCAAATTATCGGGCGCACCAAGCGAGCCTGTATATCGCCCGGACCAGCTTTCCATGAGCACCAAGACGATATTCGGCTTGAAACCATAGCTCGCTTCAGGCTGTCTGGTAGTGCGAAGCAGCGACTTCTGCGGTTCAAGCCAGGTGTCGTTGCGATTTCCAAGCATGACTTTCACAGAGTCCAGTCCCGATTGAAACTCTACAAACGGAAACCGTCCTGACTCGGGCAAATACACAACTCGTGGGTCGCGCCCTTCCTCGGTGAAAGCTCGTCCCAGCGTGTATATGCCGTTAAGCGCTGACTGATTGAGGAAATGATTGTCCGAGAAATATGCTGCCCCCCAGTCAATCGGCGAGAGACTGGTGCGGCCCCGTATCCCAAGTGCCGTCAGTGCAAGACCAACCACCAACCACACTAGTTGCCCCGGCCAACTGCGACGCTCCGGAAATCTCCCGGTGTATCGCAGCACGCGAACCCAGACGAGCACTAATGCCGCGGTGATACCGGCCCAGACAATCATGTTGACGGCAAACATCGGCTCCGACAATATCAGGTGCCAGGTGGTCCGGCCGCCGTCGCTCACATACAGAACAGCCTGAAAGTTCAGGTGGCTGTGCATGTACTTAAAGAACCTGAGATCCGCCAACAGCAGTATCGCAGTGATCGAGAACACGACGCTGAGAAAAGAGACCGCAGCCGCGCGAACGGCTCTCGTCTGTAGCCCGGTCCAGGAGATTGTGAGAGAGAGGGGGAGAAGAACACACAGAACGACGATTTGGTCAAACCGCCAGCCGATAAGAAACGCCCTGATGAAATCGAGAATCCGCACTTCCTGCAACGAATCGTGAAACAGGATGAGAAATGCGGCGCGAAAGAAGGCAAAGAACAAGATCCCGACAAGATAGCAGCAGCCCCAAAACAGGAAGGGTCGCGACGGCGCCAACCGTATGAGCCAAGTGGGTCGGTCGTGTGATCGCTGCGTCATGCGTGGAATTAAGGAGATTCTATTGTCGGCGCAAGAGATACTGTGACGCAAGCGCATTGCCGCCGCAAATTGCCGTTGTGGCGATCGTAGAAACCGGCGTACTTTGAAGCCATGCAAGGAGGTGTACTCATGAGAATCGGAGTTATGATTGGCCTGTCACTGACGGCGACAACCGTCTTCGCCGGTGAGACCACATTTGTGCGGCCGTCGCTACTCGCCCACACGTATTCTATCGTAGCCTATGATTCCGCTACTGGCGAGTTTGGCGCCGCCGTGCAGTCACATTATTTCCGCGTGGCCGACGTCATTTGGGCGGAAGCCGGCGTTGGGGCGGTGGCGACTCAATCGCTGGTTGATTTTTCGTACGGCCCGCTTGGGCTGGCTATGATGCGAAACGGCAAGAACGCTGCTCAGGCACTGACCGGTCTGCTGGCGAGTGATCCATCAAACGCCGTTCGACAGGTAGCGATGATTGACCGGCTCGGTAATGTCGTCGCCCACACGGGGGCCAAGTGCATTCCCGAAGCCGGGAACCGAACCGGCAAGAATTACTCGGTGCAAGCGAACCTCATGCTCAAGAATACCGTGTGGGATTCCATGGCGAGCGCGTTCGAAGCTGCTGAGGGAGACCTGTCAGAGCGAATGATGGCCGCGCTCGAGGCGGCGCAGGGGGAAGGGGGGGACATTCGGGGCATGCAGTCAGCGGCCATCTTGGTTGTCACCGGCAAACCAACAGGGCAAGTTTGGCGCGACCGATTGATCGACCTCCGCGTGGATGACTCACCGCAACCGTTGGTGGAACTCCGGAGACTGCTGAATATCCAGCGCGCCTACCGGCATGAAGACAGGGGAGATGATCTGACGGCGCTAGGGAAGACGGTTGAAGCGGAAGCCGAGTACGAGGAAGCCTCGCGATTGGCGCCCGACAATGTCGAGCTCAAATTCTGGCACGCCGTCACGCTCGCGACAAACAAACAGCTCGACAAGGCCTTGCCGATTTTCACGGAAGTGTTCAAGGCCGATGAAAACTACCGTACGCTCGTTCCGCGATTAGTGACATCGGACTTGTTGCCCAACGATGAAGAGATGATTCAAACGATCGTGAGGCAGTAGCTCAATCGTCCGGAAGCGCGACCATTCGTGCCAACTCGGACTTGATCGCATTGGCGTCAAGTGAGCGGACCTGAATTGTGGCGCGCCCGGAACGGCCGCGACTCTTCTCGGCGACCAAATGATGATCGGCAAGCCGCGCGATTTGGTGCAAGTGTGTTACCACTAGCACCTGGCATGACTCAGAGAGCTTCTTCAATTTCTTGCCGACTTCGACTGCCGTGCGGCCGCCGATTCCGGCATCGACTTCGTCGAATACCAAAAGCGTTTGCTGAAGGTCGGCGTTCTTCTTTTCTGCCGCTTTGAGTGCCAACAACACGCGGGAAATCTCGCCTCCGGAGGCCGTCTTGACCAGCGACTTCAGCGGTTCTCCCTTGTTGGCGGAAAACAGAAACCGCGCATTTTCCAATCCGTGCGCGAAAGGCCGCACTGCCCGGCCATCCAGAATGACGCCGCCGGCATCCTCCTGATACATCAGATCAACCTCGAACCCGGCCGAATCAATTGCGAGGTCGGTAAGCTCTTTCACCACCAGCTTTCTCAGGTAATCCGCCGCCCTCTTCCGCAAGGCGGAAAGCTCCGTCGCTTTGCCCGTATATTCGGTACCAAGTTGATTGGCCTGCGCTTCAAGATCGGCAATCAGGCTGTCAGTGTCAGGACGATCCTGAAGGCTCTGATTGATCGTTTCCAGCGCCGCCAAAATACTCTCTTCGGAGCCGCCGAACTTCTTCTTGAGCGCATACAGTTCATCGAGCCGCAGATTGATAGCCTCCAGTCGGGATGGATCATCAGGCACCGACGCGCCGTATTGCTCGACAAACCGGCGAACGTCCTCGAGGCGGAAATCGATATCGGCCAATTCTGCAGCTTGTTGCTCCAGCGAAGTATCAATAGCCGCCATCTTGTCAAGCTCTTTACGGGCGAACCGGAGTTGCGTTAGTACCGCCGTTTCATCGGCGGAAAGCACCTGTTCGATAGTTGATGACGCCGTCATCAGGGCGCGGGACGAATCCAAAATGCGGCGCTCCCGAAGCAGTTCCTCTTCTTCGCCCACCCGGACATTCCCTTTCTCGATCTCCGATTTCTGGTACAACAGCAGTTCCCGTTCCCGCATCAGTTGGTCCCGTTTGGCGGTTGTTCGCCGGAGTTCCGCAACTGATGTTTCCCATTGCGCAAAGATCTCCGCCAGCCCCTCCCGCAACAGATCAAGCCCCGCAAACCGATCCAGAAACAACAAATGATTCTCTTCATGCATTAGCATTTGGTTGGCGTGCTGACCGAGAATCTGAGCGAGCGGTGCGGTAATTTCCTTTAGGCGAATGAGAGAGGCGAGTTCGTTATTGATCTTTACACGCGATGCCCCCTCGCGCGTGATTTCTCGCGAGACCGTGAGAACGCCGTCGGAAATAGCATCCGCGAATTGCTTTCGCCACGAAGTCGGCATCTGACCAACAGCGAAGGTCGCCGTGACCGCGGCTTTGTCGGCGCCGTGACGGATATACTCTCGTTCGGCCCGACCCCCGAGCGCGAGCGACAGGGCGGTAACGATAATCGATTTCCCCGCGCCGGTCTCACCGGTCAGAGCCGTCAGCCCTTTGCCCAATACCAAGTCTGCGCTCTCAACGAGTGCGATATTCTGTATGGCCAGCGATTTGAGCATTATAACCCAAAGCTCTTGAGTTGCACCAATAGGGCATTCGCTTTGTCGTGATCGCCCGTGGCCTCGGCCTCGGCCAACTGCTTTTGCAGGTCGGCACGGATCCGTTTTCGCTTCCGCTCCGTTATCTGCTGAACATAGCGGCGAGTCTCGCTCTCGACCAGGTCCGGCTCCCATTCGCTTGAAGCAATCTCCGTCAGTAGCGATATCGCCGTGTCATCGGCCAGACTCTCTACCAGTCGGTTTGCGTTCAACAGACCAAGCGAGCGGTACTGCTGAATCATTGCCAGATACAGCCGATGCAACTCCTTGGAGTCAAGGTCCTCGGGGGCGACCGCTTCCAGAGCGTAGTCAATAGATCCTTGATTGGCCAACAGCAGCGACAAGTATTGCATTTCTATCTGATGTTGCCGCGCTTTGCGGTTCACAGCCTGACGATCTTCTGCATCAAGCTGTGGAGCGGCCATAAGGAGGAGCGAGGTGTTGACGGACAGCGTTTGCGCCGCTTCCTCAATAAAAAGCGACCGGCGTGTAGGATCGCCAATCTTCGATGCCAGCGCGCTCAGTTCCTTAACCAATTTCTCTTTGGCGATGATACCGGTCTCCTGCAAGCGGACCTTCTTCACGCGAAATGGAATAAAGCCTATCGCAGTGAAGCGAAGTTCCTCAATCCGCTCCGGTCCAAACTTCCGCGCCACCGTGTCCGGATCCTCGCCTTCGGGCGTTTGCATCACTTTCACTTCCAGTCCGGCATCGTATAGAAAGTCCACTGAGCGAAGCGCCGCGTTCTGGCCGGCTGAATCCGCATCGAAGAATAAGTAGACCTGGTCGCAGAAGCGCGCCAGTAATCTTGCCTGTTGCGGTGTGAATGCCGTTCCCGAGGATGCCACCACATTTCTCACTCCCACCTGCCAGAGCGAAATGAAATCGAAATACCCTTCGACTATGTACGCCGCACCGGCCTCCCGGATCGAGTCGCGCGAAAAGTTCAATCCATACAGGACCTGACTCTTGAAGTAGAGGGGAGTCTCCGGAGAATTGATGTACTTGGCCGGTTCTCCTTTTTTGAGCGTGCGCCCGCCGAATGCGATCGGCTTCTGGCTCAGGTTGAATATCGGGATCATCAGCCGCTGGCGGAAACGGTCGTAATAGGTCTGCTTGTCTTCTGAGAAGACAACCAGTCCGGCCTGCAGCAAATCCTCCGGCGATAACTCTTTCGCCTTGGCGGTCCTGAGAAAACCGTCCCACTCTTCGCCGCTCAGACCTAGTTTGAAGTATTCAATATTCTCGCGACTGATCTGTCGTCTCCCAAGCAGGTAATCTTTGAGCACAGTCGAATACCGCGGACCGAACAACTGTTTCTGGAAATACTCAAGCGCGACTTGGTGAGCGTAATTCAGCCTTTCAAACTGCTCCCGTCGGTAATCGGTCTGGGCCTCTCGAATCGTGATGTTCGCTTTGCGAGCGAGATGCCTCACCGCCTCGATGAACGACATCTTGTCGTGCTCCATCAGGAACGAAAAGACATTGCCCCCCTTGCCGCAGCCGAAGCAGTGGTAAATCTGTCGGTCGGTGTTGACCTTGAACGACGGTGTCTTCTCGGTGTGGAACGGGCAAAGCCCGTCGAAATTCCGCCCCCGCTTCTTCAGCCGCACATATTCGCCGATAACCTGCGCGATGTCGGTCGCCTGCCGTATCTGCTCTACCGTCTCTTGGGGAATCACTGTTTTAACTCCACAATCGTGACCCCCGCGCCCCCTTCGTTCCAATCGCCCAATCGAATCGTGGCCACTTCCTTGTGCTCCCTCAAGTACTCCGTCATTGCTCGCCGCAGCGCCCCGGTTCCCTTGCCGTGAATAACGTATACCTGCTTGAGACCGGCAACAATCGCCTTGTCCAGAAACCGCTCGAGCGCTTCTTTCCCTTCTTCAGCGGTCATACCCCGCAAATGGATTTCGGGAGAGAGAACTTCTTCGACATTCTGTCCCGCCACAGATCGTGGTTTCGGGACTGAAGTAGGTGCGTCAATGTGACGGAGATTCCGCAGCTCAACCACCGTCATCACATTCCCCACTTTGACTTTGGCACGCTCGCTTCCAACCAGTGCTTCGATCTGGCCTTCCTTGTTAAGCGTCACAATCCGTACGGCGTCCCCTTTCAAGAACCTGATAGCATCGATCGACCGAAGCCGCTCGGTTTCCTGCTTCGCCTTGATTTCGGAGACTGTTGCACCGGTTTCTTTCAACTTCTTCTGAATCTGCTTGATCGACTCTTTCGACGCCTGACTGGCGCGGATTTCCGCAACCAGCCGTTCCGTCTCTTTACGGGTCGAGTCGAGCAGGTTAGCGGTTTCCTCAAGCGCCTTATGCTTCTCCTCATCAACGTTCTTTACAAACGAAGCGAGCTTTTGCTTGTACTCCTCCTCCGAAGCCTTCGACCGCGCCAGCCGCTCGCTTAGTTCCGCTTGATCTGTGCGGATGCGAGCCAGTTGCGCCTCCACCGAAGAGATCAAATCCGCCAGCGACCGCTCGCCCGAACCCAGCAGCCGCGACGCATGACTGCATACACTGTCCGGCATGCCAAGCCGCCCGGCAATTTCCACCGCATACGATGATCCCGGCAACCCTACTTTGAGTCGGTACGTAGGTGCCAGGGTCTCACGGTCAAACTCCAGCGAGGCGTTTTCTATCGCCGGATGCTCCAAAGGCAGTGTCTTCAATTGCGAGTAGTGCGTGGTCGCGAGCAGCTTGGCCCCTTGATGCACAATATGCAGCAGAACCGCTTCGGCCAGTGCCGCCCCTTCCTTAGGATCGGTCCCGGCGCCGATCTCAT
>Ga0315276_10004146_pt1 | contig 13319 bp, 16 predicted proteins | sample YL17G05_0_MG_FD_204542 | JGI IMG/M metagenome (GOLD analysis project Ga0315276, IMG submission 204542) | Sediment microbial communities from Yellowstone Lake, YNP, Wyoming, USA - YL17G05_0 | ecosystem: Environmental > Aquatic > Freshwater > Lake > Sediment | place: USA: Wyoming | collected...
TGCTCCGACCAATGCAACAATTCAGGTTGATTATTTCAAATCTTTGTCCCAGAAAGGAAGAATGGAAACTGGATTAAAAGTATTTTCAAGATGGAATAGTTTCACATCTAACTTTTACGATTTGGATACAATTAATAACGAATGGATAAATAATCCTGTTTTTAGTAATGACTTGGAGCACAAAGAGTACATTTATTCAGGATATTTAATGTATTCCGACAGCCTGTTAAAGAAACTGTATTATAAAGTTGGTGTGAGATTGGAATATAATACATCGGATTTAATTCAGAAATCAATAAACGAAGAGATTTATAACCATTATCTTTTACCATTCCCATATCTTCTGTTAACCCGCAATATTAATAAGGCTCAGAGTTTATCATTAAGTATTAACCGAAGAGTTACAAGACCAACTTATCCTCAGTTGAACCCTTTCATAAATGTCATTGATCAAACGACATATGAAACAGGCAATAAAAACCTAAAGCCTGAGATATCTGATAAAATTGAAGTCAACTATTCGTTGATAAAAGAAAAATATCAGTTCAGAAGTAATTTATATTACAGTTCTACGAAAGACTTTATTACGCAGGTTTCTTTACTGGCTCCGCCTGATAATCTCGTTTTGACCTACGTAAATGGCAACAGACTCAATAAAATCGGTTCAGACTTAGATTACGTATATAAGTTTAATAAGGTATTTTCAATAAATCCCGCATTTTCAGTGTTTTACACAAAATCAACAGGATATTATAATGAGGTAGATTTAAGTGTCAACGATTTTGCGTGGACAGGAAATATAAAAACTACAATAAGACCTGACCAAAAGACAGACATTCAGATTTTATTAAACTACAACTCCCCGGTCGCTTTACCGCAATTTAAATTAAGCGAAATTTATTATGCTGATATTGCAATAAAACGGAATTTCCTAAAAAACAAATTGTCAATAAGTCTTTCACTGACCGATGTTTTTAATACCAGAAAATGGATTGTTCAATCTGATAATAGTGTATTCAAATTATACAATTCAAGTAAAAATGAAACCCGAATTTTCTGGATAGGTATTACCTATAATATAAATTCATTTAAGGCAAAAGGACAAAATAATAACGGAGTAGAAAATGACAACACTTTGATAAGACTTGGGCAATAAATTACTTTTATTAATTACAATACATTGACCACCCCTTCGGCTGTCAACCACATTTGCTATCCTCACAAATCCTTTGAATAATCTAAGGGTGGCAAGCGAAGTTTACGTCCCGCCCCTGCCTATATGACGAGATAAAGGACAAAATGCCCTTCATCTCTTTAGAAATTTACTTTTAAGCACGGTTCAAATTATTTAATTTATTATATTTATTTGTTTTATGTAATATATTTAAAGATCTATAGCATACCACGCGTAGTGATGTTCTCTTCGCTCATTTAATTTATTCCCGTTTCGCTATGTTACGGGCTCCGCTTCGCTGCTGAATCCTCAACAGAGGCCCAGATACTTCCTGCTACTGAAGCTTTAAGCCAAATTGAATTGAGCGGTTTATATTATATTGTCTCCATTAAAATAACAATTGATCCACTGATATACGAGCTGAATTTTTATCCCTGAAATGTACAAATAAAAAAACTCCGGGTTTTTCCGGAGTCAGTAAATATTAATTTTAAAAGTAATCAATAATTACTAATTATGGCTGCATGAATGAGTGCCGCCATCCTGATGATGTGCCTCATGCTGGTGGCAACTGCTGCCTCTGTCTTCAACCAATCCTTTCAAATACAGTCTTACGACTTCCGTGGCATCTCCGGAGCAACCCCGTACAACTTCTATTCCGCTATTATTCAGTACGTTTATTGCCCCACCACCGATACCACCTGCGAGCATAACTGAAACGCCATCTGAGGCAAGAACAGATGCTATATCAGATTTACAACCGCATCCTTGTGGTGATTCGACACTCTTTATTTCGGATATTTCTTTTTTATCTGATATTGTAAATACACCATACGATTCACAATGACCAAAATGGCTATCTATCTGGTTTTCTTTTGTGACTGGAACTGCGATTTTCATTTTTTCTATTTTATTGATGTAATTATTTCAAATCTTGGAGGATTATTTATTGTTTTTTTCACTGCACATAATTCAGCAGAGTTAATAACTGCAGCTTTGTATTTTTCCGGAAAATCAGGTGGTAATTGAATATCCAGTTTGATGTTTGCTGGTAACCTTGTTTCCGTGTCAAATTCCACAGATTGAATTATCTTGATATTATCAGCAGGTATTTCACGCTGGTCGCAAAACGATTTTACATAAATACCGGCACATGTGCCTATTGATGCTAAAAACAAATCGTAAGGAGCCGGAGCTGAATTCTGACCACCACTCTTAACTGATTGATCAGTTTTTATAATATGACCGTTTAAGTGTGCGGTAATTACTTTACTGCCATCGAATGTTATTTCCATTTATAATTGCTTATTTGATTTTAATTCAGTTTTATTAGTTCATTTTCTCCATAATTAGACTATCCGGGAAAACGGTTGAAATTATCAACAAGAAATCTTTATTATTGATCAGTTTAAATGGATAATTATAGGATCAATTAAACGCCGGTGAGGTTGAGTGATTTTGTTTAATTGCAGTTTTTAAAATTCCATTTTTTATTGTAAACAGTTTAAATTCTTCAGGCCTGTTTATAAGTTCGTCATCAATCCATTTAATATGTTTTTTTACTGCCAATTTAACCTCTTCCGGAGTTTCGGAAGATACAATAACCGGTATGAAGCTGGTATTTACCATTTGTATGTTTTTACCAAATTTAATTGAAACCAGAACATTGATATCCAGATTTTTCAAAAATGCTATTATTGCCTTTCCTTTTCTTTCCGAACCATTTACATGATCGTCATCCAGATCTTTGAAACGATTGGCTTCTTCCTTCAAAAAGAGGAAATCATTATTGACCCATTCATAGATTAGAAACTTATCGGCATTCCCAAAATTTTGAGGCTCAAATGTATTTAACTGATTTACCGCAAAAGCGAATCTTATTGATTTACTTTTCATCTTTTTGAGAGTTATTAGTAATATCTTTAAATACTTCGATAGTATGATGAGCTAATTTTCTGTCCTTTACAAGCAATGGAGTAACAGGTGCTTTGGATTTGGCATTGAAAATCATGTCGTGCCCCAGACAAAGTCCCATCATAATATTTAGCTCAGTTCCTTTGTCTTCAAGATATTTTGCCTGGCCGGCAGGGTTGCACGATATTCCTTTATAACCGAGAATCAATTCATTAAAGGGGACCCTGCCATATTTGCAATTTACTTTTTCTACTCTGAAACCTGCATCTGTCAGAATACATTCCAGTTGGTCTGCTTCTTTTATAAAAGTAGTACAATTGGCAATCCCTATTGTCTTTAAATTCGATTCCTTAGCATAGGAGATAATCTCATTTATCCTGTCAATTCGTGGGTCCAGGGAGTCTTCTGCCTGTTTTAGTATTTGTATGTCTTTCTCGCTGTAAAGTGCGCTGAAATTGCTTTTTCCCATCCTTTTATGTAGATAATATGCAAAGGTAGGGCAATGCAGTTCATCAATACAGGATTCATATTGACTGATTCCAATATATTAATTGATATACTTCAACTTTTTAGTTGTCCGCGATCTGGCATCATAACTCGAGGATACTATCTGGCTTTATCAAATTCCTGGGTACACAGATTGGAAAAGGCAATGTTAAAGTTTCTACGAGTGTCCTCCAACAATGATCCTCATGATTCTCAGGTTAAGAACAAAAAACCTTATAACCTGTTTTAAAAGGCTCTGACGCCAGAACTTTGTTGCTTTGGTGGGGAGGGGAGGATAAGACTCCTCATAATAACCACGGACTATATTTTTTGTCATTTTTTTAAGTTTCTAGAATTATTTTATTCTGGAAGAAGGTACCAAAAAGGATATCCTTTGGCTTTATGCAGAAAGAGATAATGTAACAGTAATTTAATCCAGTGTCCGGCAAGTCCTATCTCACCTACTGTATAACTGAGATCACGTCCCCATTGAGGGTATTTCTCCCAGTCAGGCACAATGGGAAATACTGTCATAGTTGCAGCCTGACCCTTTAAAAGACCAAACCCGGCTGAGACGATGCATGCAGCTCCCATTCTGCCCATAGAAGCTTTGTGCCTGAAATCTGTACGTCCATTTTTTATAAGGTCAACAATGTTTAAAGCAACAATTTTCCCTGTAACTCCTGATGGCATGCCTGTACGTGGAGGTGCCGGAGTGATAAGGGTACCGTTTGGACTCTTCATAGGCTTGGATATCTGATGCGGCGGAGCAAAAGCAATTCCAGTTGCAAAAATATTCTTATGAACTGAATTCTGATAAACAGATGGCCAGTCAGTTATACTCCACTCTTCGAATGGTTTTCCTGAGTAATCAGCATCAACTTTCATGAATCCGCTTGGAGCAAATAGAATACTTGAGATATCATCTTCACTCTTATTGTATGCCTTCATTCCTGTACCGGTAAAGGCAGGTATAAGCATGGCAAAATCGAAATCCTGAGTGTGTTTTTCTCCATCAAGTGTTTCATAGTGCACGAGGCCTTTTTCCACCTTCGTTATACCGGCACGTTTTATCCATCGTATATTATATTCTGCCAAGATTGACTCTGCAAAGACTTTTGTGGGTGTTACATAACCGCCTCGTTTTATGAAGGCACCACCCATGCCAAAGTCCCCAACCTCATATTCATTTGTTATCCAGATCAATTCTGCCTTGTTTATTAGTCCCTTTTCTTTAATCTCACTAGCAAGGTTAAGGGCATATTCAAATGCAGCTCCCTGGCATGTGGCGCCAGGGTGACCGGTTCCGATAAGGAACTTCAGATTCTCCCCTTTCTCCATGCGGGCGAGACATACCTTCAGTGCTTCCCATGTCTCTGCAGCATGATCACAAGAACAGACAGAATGTGTAAATTTTCCAGGGCCAAGTCCTTCAGTTGCCTCAAAATTGAGTTTAGGGCCGGTGGCATTGATAAGGTAATCATAATCAACTTTTGCTGTTTCGCCTTTATTTGAAGAGGCTGTATATTCTATTGACACATAAGGTCTATTACCGGATTCACCTCCTTCAGGATGGATTTCTGTGGCTTTTGCCTGTTCAAACCGGATTCCCCATCGTTTATAAAGTGGTTTGAGTTTAAAACGAACCTGGTCTATAGTCATTCTTCCTATACCCACCCATATGTTTGAAGGGATCCACTGGTAATATTCTGAAGGACTTACAACAACAACTTCATGTTTGTTTCCCAGTTTTCTGCGGATATGAGCGGCAGCCGTATGGCCTGATATGCCAGCGCCTAACACAACTACTTTTGCCATTACTTATTCAGGTTAATGGATAATAAAACTAAGGTAATATTTCAAATTTAAACATAATTTATCAAAGAATTCAGGAAGCCAAGATTTAATCTAATTACATACCTTTCCGGTATTTGATATGACTCTCCGATCGTGGATCCAGTATCATGTGACATAACCTGAATGATTTGTCTTTAAATACTAAAAAGTCCTGTAAATTAATTATTTACAGGACTTTTGCATATTAGCATTATCAGAAAATACTGAAAATTTTATCTGCGGTGTGCAAAAGATGCTGATGACATATTCATATTGCGATTCATAACACTGTTCCGTGCAGCAGCATTAATGGATGGTGTTCTGCGTGCCTGGAAATTGTTCTGAGCACGCATCTGTGACTTGGTGCCTGACTGTGACATTGTATGGGCAGGATCCTGTAAACGTATACGGTCCCTCTTTCGCAACTTATCAGAAGTACAAGTCTGATCTTGTGTACGTAACTGATCCCTGATCTGCGTCTGATCCATAATTTGTGTCTGATCTTTGATCTGGGTCTGATCCATAATTTGTGTCTGGTCTTTGATCTGGGTCTGATCTTGGATCCTGATCTGATCGTGAGTCTGAATTGTACCCTGGGCTGTTATGCCGGCACTGATCAACAATGCTATGGCACTTAATAAAATTGTCCTTTTCATTTTCTTGATTTTTAGTTAAAAAATAATTGATAAAATAAATGTAACTATTTGAAGATGAATATTTAATGAATTTTTTCGAATTTGAATAATTGTTTTTTTGTTTGTTCAAAAGATCCTGAAAAAACAGCTTATAAGGAGAACAAATCCTTTAGGTCCCGGGAAATAGGAATCATTATACAATGGTAAAACATAGTTAGTTTCAGCCTCTATAATTATCCGGTCAGAATTGAAGGTGACAGGAAGGCCGAAATCAATCTCCTTTAACCCAAAATCACTGGTATAATTGCTATATGACGGGATGGTGCTGCCATCAGTACTGGTTTTATTAACTTTATTCTGAGTATTCGATCCCGGATTCTGGCTGGTGGGAGAGCTTGCCAAATATGTCTTGGTATTAGATTCAACTTTATAGCGGGGCCCCATTAGTAAATTTATATATGGATCAAATGATATAAAATACTTCTTCCTGGAAAACTCAGGTGTCTGGAAATACCGTGAGTTCCTTATCTGAAGATAAGTCTGGCTTTCATCAGATAATAAAGTTCCAACTGAAATTTTCGAATAGATCAGTCTCCAGTCAATACCCAATGTCAGATCACCATACGTAAAATCAGGTACAAGAGTATCTGCCAGTGATGGATGAACCAGATACCTGTATACTCCGGCTGAGATATCAAACCATGAATTAAAGGCATGGCTGTAATTTAATGATCCGGTATAAAAAGCCACCAGCGGATCCGAATCTGACAGGTGAATCGCCGAAACAGCAGCATAAAATTCATTGTTGAAGCCATAGCTCAATGCAGTGTATCCAAACGGTTGGTTACGGGATATTGTGGATCCCATATAAATCATATTGCTCCCATAGCCAACACCAGTATACAGAGCATGACGTGATCCTTCAGAAACAGCCTTTAAAGTATCTGTCTTTTGTAAGGATAAAGTATCAGTCTGAGAATATAAGTTCAATGGTATTATCAGCATAAGAATGCTGCACAATTTTATTATGGATATTGACTGTGATCGTTTCATATTTATAGCTCATTACAATCTCTTCTTACGCTTATCTCCGGACATTCTTTTGCAGTACCTTCAATTTCTGTTCATCCGATACTGGTCGCCAGTTTCATTAGGTGAGTTTATAATCTGATTATACTCAATTTCACTCAGATAAACCGGTGTGTATGTCAAACCCAGGGCAGTTAATTGACGTGTAAATGCTCTGAGATGGTTTCTGGATCCTTTCTCAATGTTTTCAAAAACCAGGATAATATTCTCATTTGTTACTTTACTTTTTGACTCAACTAAGTCAGTGATATCCATCTCTTCTATTAAAGCACCGACTTTCCAGGCTTCTTCAATTGATACTGTTCCTTTTGTCACCAACTCGTCGTACAGCACCTTAAATGCCGGGTTGGTGAATTTTCCAGGTTCCAATACCTGCGTATAATCTGTTCCATAGCTCTGAAGGAGAAAAATAATAGCATCCATATGGGTATTCTCTGCTATGGAAATATTTGAAAAAACCTGGCTATTCCATTTCTGATTAAGTGCAGAATAGACATCCCTTGCAAGTTTCTCTTCTTCCTTCATATGTAGCAAAATATCCAGTTCAGTCTCCCCGAATAGGACGCTTTTTGATACAACAGACTGAAGCTTATCCGTAGCAACCGTTGAGGCACCTGTCGCTGCAACATCTAAAATACTTCCGTATCCGGAAGTCTGGGTAATCATTTGTTCTTTGGTACATGAATTGAAACTTATCAGACTCAGACCAAAAAAACCGGCCAAAAACATGTTTCTGAAATTTTTTTTCATTTTTTAAAATTTTATTTGTTAAAAAACTGGATATAGTTATCACCTTCAGCTATTTATTTAACTATTTAAATAGCTGATAATTAATCTAATATTAATGCGCAAGGAACTTGTTAACGGGTAACTTATACCTTTGAGAAATAAGCTCTACTCTTTGGCAGTAGTCTCATTATGGTCGCATACCCCATTTTTATCGGCATCGACAAAGTTCCTGCCATGAAACTGACCCTGGCAACATCTATTATGTGCGCGTCCTTGTCTATGGCACTGACCCAGACCACAAGTATTGAAGTTACCGGAACTTCTGCCAGGAGATGCATTCGATGCCCGGTTTTCATAATAGTGACAAAAAACATTATTATTGGCATCCAGATAGGCTGTTCCTTGTCCTTTGCCATTTTGTGGCGGGGAATTTACTCCCTTATTCTGGCCACTTGCCAGAGTTGTGATGGCCAGAAAGGCCAAAAGTGAAATAATAAGTTTTGTTTTCATAACATAAAAATTTTAGAAATTTTAAAAAATTCAATTCTCAGTCCGCCGGCCATAACGTCTGCCACCCTGGCCACCTCTTCCATGCTGTCCCATTTGTATATCACTGCGAAACATTTCACCGAACAACTGCTCAAGTTTTTTCTGTTGTTCTGCATTACAGATCCGTTTAAAGTTCATGTAAAAGAGATATGTTTGTTTTTTAAGACTGGCATGCAGATACCCAATTGAATCTGAAAGAAGATTAAGTCTGTTCGCATCACAATTTTTTTCAGCCATTTCAATAAGCATTTCTTGTCGCTTTTTGTCAAGACTCTGGTTAATTGACATAACGTTCTGCCGGAATTCAGGATTGAATTCTGAGAACTTCTTCATTTGATCATTGCTAAGGTTAAGCTCATCGCGGAAATAACGGCCACTGTACTTAACTGAGGCGTTTTCAGATTTAGCCTGATCTGGATTAGCAACCATTTCCTTCTCAATAAATTTATTTCTATGATATACTACAGTTATTAATGTTGCCAGATTCATTACAGCCAAAAATGCAATTGCCCAAACCATCCAGTTGTTTTTATTTACTGCTCTCATCCTGTTCAGGTTATTGGTTTGAAAGTATATCAACTGACTCAATTGCAACATCATCAATAAGTGCAAATTCAAGAGGCCTTGACAATTCCTTAACTGAAGGCTTGTAGATGTTTCCTATTAAGACTCCGGCAAAAATGGCTGCAGCCAAAGATGTAGTTATCAAAACAGGCCTTAATATTCTTATCAGTGGAGAAATGGTTCTGAAACGGGTCTCTTCTGCATTTCCGATTCTCTCCATTATTTTGGCTGAAAGGTAATTATCCGGAATTATTAATTTTTCCTGGTTTATGATACTGACTGCAAGAGACTCTATTCTATAACTTTCAGCACATTCGGGACATTGCTTCAGATGAGTTTCAACCTGAGTTCTCATATCGTCGGAGAGGCTTCCCTCGCGATATGCATCTAGTTCTTTCTGGCATAACTGACAATTCATTTTAATCCATTTTTATGGTTAGAAACAAAACTTATATTTTTCCTACGGTGTTTTTCTACTTTTTTTATAAGAAGATGATAATTTCACCCTGAGATTTGATTTTGCGCGTTGAATCAAAGCTTCTACTGCACCCTCTGTCGTATTCATTATCTCAGCAATTTCTTTTTGCGAAAGATCATCATATTTACTTAGTACAATGGCAGTTCTCTGGTTTTCTGGCAGGGTATCAAGGGCGTTCTGAACCCACCTGCTATTCTCCTGCCTGATTAAAATACTCTCAGGATTTTCAGTATCAGTAAAAGGAAGTGGAATATATTTCTCTTTACCTGCACCGAATAATGATTCGAGTCTGTTAAGAACCAGATTTCCGGAATTCTTGCGCACCCTGTTAAGTGAGGCGTTTACTGCTATACGATAAATCCAGGTCGAAAAAGCAGCTTCTCCTTTAAAACTGTGCAATGACTGGTAAGCCTGCATAAAGATATCCTGAGTAAGATCATCAGCATCATCCTTATCATGCAGAAACCCCATGCAGGTTCGGAATACCATATGCTGGTACTTTTCTACAAGCAACCGGAATTTCTGCCTGTCACCCAGAAGAATCATCCTGATTATTTCGCTGTCATTCATTTAAGGATTCTCAAAGCAAATTGTTGGAAAATCATCCCTTTCGGCTTATTTCGAGTAATGCATCCTGCCTTATTATTTTTATATCCTTTTCATGTAGTTCGATCAATCCATCCTTCTCAAATATCTTGAGGAGTTTTACAGTGCTTTCAGTTGAAATACCCGCAAATTCTGCAAGATCTTTCCGTGAAAGAAGCTGAAATATCTCCGCTTTATCTTGTTTTATACCATCTATATATAGAAGGGTTTCCGCCAGACGTCCGTTCATTTGCTTTTGCATCAGGCTTTGCACTGTTCCGAGAAGATTTGTATTCTGTTCACAATATCTTTTAATTATTTGAAATCCGAATTTGCCATTTTCCTTTGCTACTTTTGCTATTGCATCCTTTTCAATAAGAAATACCTGGCAGTCAGTAATTGCAACTGATGAATATGTAAAGGTATTTCCTGAAAACACCGATGAAAGACCGACAAATTCCCCTGGTTTAATAATCCTGAGATTAAAGTTTCTGGTTCCATCACCCTCCAGATATTGTTTGGCGTAACCACTGATAATGAATAATACATATGAGGCGAATGCTCCCTGCTTGGAAAGGTTGTCGTCTTTCCGGAAAAGCACCTGTGTCTTACTTGCCCTTACTATCTCAGCCTCTTCGGGTATAAGCATCTGAAAGCATGGCGCCTGAATATCGCAGACAAAATCACTGTCAGTTTCAAGTATGGTTTTCATCTCTTTTTGATTCAGTAAAAAGTCCAAAGTTAATTTAAATCAATAATAAAGTTGTCCTTATTCAAGAGGTTAGTTGTTGTCCTGAAGTGTCAATTCCTTCATTCGTCAGAAATTGCAAACTACTTTTGTCACGTAAATTTAAATATCAAAAGTTATGTTGTACACAAATTTAAAACACCTCGAATCAGCAGCTGATCATAAAAAAGCTATCAGCGAGAATGAAAATGTAATGGTAATCTGCGGAAGAATGGGTCCCATGTGCATTCCTGTTTACGGAATAGCAGAGGAACTTGAAGAGGAATATAAGCATGTAAAGTTCTATGATATGGAGTTTGACAATCCTGAGTCATCTGTAATAAGGAATTTACCTGAAGTTCGTGGATTTATGGGAATTCCTTTTACAATTTATTACAGGAACGGGAACGTTGTAAAAGCTACTTCGAGCATTCAGACTAAAGATCAGGTAAAATCAATACTGAACAAAGAGTTTTCTGCAGCAGTAACAGCTTAATTATATGGAAGCAAATAACCATTACGATGCAATAGTCATAGGGGCAGGACCAGCTGGTCTAACGGCAGGTATTTATCTTTCACGCGCAAAGCTGAAAACTCTGATACTGGATGAAGGAACAGTCGGGGGACAAATGGTACTGACCCATGAAATAGCAAACTATCCTGGAGTCGAAAGTATTAGCGGTTATCAACTTGCCAGTATTATGAAGAAACAGGCTAAAAGTTTTGGATGTGTTATCAAATCGAATATATCAGTTCAGCGAATTGAACTGGAAGGCGAAGTAAAAAGCATTTTGTTATCAGATGGTAATGCCTATACAGCCAATAGTATAATTCTTACTCCAGGAGGACGATCCCGTACTCTGGGTGTTCCTGGTGAAGATAAACTTAAGGGGCGGGGAATTTCATACTGTGCTACATGCGATGGTGATTTTTTTACCGGTAAGGAAATCATTGCGGTAGGTGGCGGTAATTCAGCCCTTGAAGAAGCAGTATCACTTACAAAATATGCTTCAAGGGTAACAATTGTCCATCAGTTTGACCATTTTCAGGCATTTGAACACGCTGTTGAAGAGGCAAGGAACAACCAAAAAATAGATTTCATAATGGAATCAACAATCACTGCTTTCCATGGTTCTGAAAACCTGCAAAGTGTTGATATAAAGAATTTAAAGACAGGAGTAGTAAGTAATTTTAAAGCCGATGGCACTTTTATTTTTATTGGTTATGTACCAAATACTGAATTTCTTAAGGAAAAAATTGATCTTAATCAATGGGACGAGATAATTGTAAGGAGCGACATGTCAACAAGTATTGAGGGGGTCTACGCTGCCGGTGACAGTACCGCAAAACGATTCCGACAGGTAACTACTGCAGTAGGAGATGGAACCATAGCAGCACTGGCTGCATCCAACTATTTAAACGAATTGAAAGTGAAACAAAAACAATTAATAACAGTCTGATATGCAAACAACACTTATTATAACAGGTATTATTATTTCGATTCTTGCGGCATTATTCCTTTTTGCACGATATAGAATGAAAAATATTCCGATTGTAGCTGATAACGATAAGATATTGACATTGACTGATAAAAATTTCCAGCATCAGACAAAAAACAAGCTTGTACTGGTCGATTTCTGGGCAAACTGGTGTGCACCGTGCAGAATGATGGCTCCGGTTCTTAATGAGGTCGCGGATGAACTCTCAGGTAATTCACATATTGGGAAGGTTAACATTGAAGAATACCAGTCACTTGCACAAAAGTTCCAGGTTAGAAATATCCCGACTTTAATCCTTCTGAAAAATGGCAAAGAGATAAACCGGTTTGTTGGGGTGAAATCGAAAGATTTTCTTTTGGAGCAGATTCAAAAATACTGAAATAAAATGCCGTGATAATGACACAGACCAGAGTTAAGAAACTAAATTAAAGCAATTTGATCTGATGAAGAAAGTTTTAATTCTCGGAGGCGGTTTTGCGGGATTACAGACTGCTGTTGAATTGCAGAAAAGGAATATTTTTGATATTACATTAGTCTCAGATCGCGACTATCTGTATTTGTATCCTATATCTATCTGGATACCTGTGTATATTAAGAAGTTTGAGGATGTAAAGATTCCATTATCGGATATTCAGAAGATATATCCTTTTAACATCGTCATAGACAAAGTTTCTGAGATTCATGCTTCAGAGAATATGGTTATATGTGAAAACAATACTTTAACCTATGATTATCTTGTAATATCATTCGGAGCTGAGAAAATGCAGCATAAAGGAATAGCTAATACTTTGTCTATATGTTCAAAGCCTGAAATGGCATTGGATATTCGTAATAAGCTTGATGAACTTGTTAAAAAAGGAAGCGGTAAAATAGCAATTGGTTTTGGAGGTAATCCTAATGATAAGTCAGCGATGCGGGGTGGACCAGCATTTGAATTAGTGTTTAATATCCACAACTATCTGAAAAAGAAAAAGCTCAGGGATAATTTTGAATTGATATTTTTTGCACCAATGGATGAGCCGGGAGCTAAAATGGGAAAAGGTGCACTTGCGAT
>Ga0315276_10004148_pt1 | contig 13310 bp, 33 predicted proteins | sample YL17G05_0_MG_FD_204542 | JGI IMG/M metagenome (GOLD analysis project Ga0315276, IMG submission 204542) | Sediment microbial communities from Yellowstone Lake, YNP, Wyoming, USA - YL17G05_0 | ecosystem: Environmental > Aquatic > Freshwater > Lake > Sediment | place: USA: Wyoming | collected...
CTCTGAGTATAGGGCTTTTCTCTAAATCCACCAATTGGATGAATTTCAAAACCCCACTTCTTACCATCGTTCATGTTTCATTTGCTCCTTATCACCAATAAATATTTCTTCTGTATTTAGCATTCCCGCGATCTTTGCACCCTTAAAGGATTGCTCAAACTCTCGTTTCTCAGTAAGGTTGGTAACTCGTCCACTTTCACCGTCAAACAATTTGCCACAATTATCGCAGGACCAAAGATCATCGTCTACATAAAATGCTTCGAACTCGTCATCGCACGCATTACAATTGACTATATATTCATCTAATCTATTCATATTTACCTCCGCAAAACACCCCCTAGAAAGGCCGCAATTAGCCCCCTTGGGCTAACCTAAGAGTATCACACTTGGTCGTAGGCGTCAAGCACTAATTTTCTCCTGCATGGATTTGATGTACAGCAAAAGATCGGCCAAACCCATCTCGCTAAATCCGTCCTTCTGAAGTGCGACAATGGCCGCACGAAGATCATTAAGATTAACTTTGACTAGATTAAGAATTGCATAGTTAGAGTCATTAGGATCAATAAGAATTTTCATCTCTTCATCCTTTTTCTAACATATGTTTCTACATCTTCCAAATAGTAACGGCGATCCCCTCTTTCTACTACTGTAAAGTATGGAAGGTTGCTACTAGGAATTCTTTTTACCGTATTTATATGAACTCCAAGAAATTCAGCAACTTCCCTAGCAGATAGGGGGCCAATTTTATATGCTAGGTTCTCCATTAGTTTCATGCTCCATATCAAACACAAACCTATCCTCTCCGTACTCATCACTTACAAAGAGAATACTTGCGCCAGAATTATTGTTGGTTGCATCATCCAAAGTAGCCCAAGCCTGTTTAGCAGCGTCTAGAGGACTTTCTGCTGTAAAGAACATTGACCATTCTACACGATATTCGCGTTCCTCGACTGGAACATCCACTAGTTTGAAATATCTCTGAGTTTGCGTTCCTGCTCCCATTTATCTTCCCATTCCTTTGCTTGCTTTAGGGATTTTGGTGCGCCCATAGGATAAATTCCCGTATATGGGTCTATACTATGCTTGTGTGTCAATTGTCTCCATGTATGCCAAACTGTAGGTTTAATACCATCATTAAGCCATCCAAATGTAACTGCCCCCCAACGAGGTTTACAGGTATCTAGGATACCGTCCTCCAATATGCTATACCAGAAGGAATAGACATAATGGAGAGGGGGCCATGTATACCAAGGGATATTTCTAATCATCCAACCGGAAATTTCCCAAATCTTTCGGTGGCGATTAAGATTTCTCTGTACGGGGGGCGAAAGGTTGTTGAACCACTTATCAGAGTCCCATCTAAACAAAGTAGGCTTACCTTCCTCATCCCATTCTATCGGTTCTGTAAACTCATCATCTTTCATAGTGTTTAAGTATTCTCCTAGGATAAGGGTATTCATACGACTCAAATCTATAGTTTACTGTATAAATACTAATTGAGGGTTTATATGGAGACTTATTGAGTTTCCAAAGCTTAGTTGCTTTCTTGGCCTTCTTATAGGAAGAGAAGATTCCCCAAATCTTACTATCATAGCGGGGATAGTTTACAATATAGACATGTTTAGATTTCATGCGATCCTAACTCTCCTTTCCATCCAGATTAGATATCCCTTGAAGATTTCATCGTCAACGTCGTCATAGCCATAAATTCTAAGGGTTTTATTGTTACTGGCTGCAACGGCATAGAGACTACCAAAACTATATCTACGCCGACCACCTTCTCCATAAGCAAAGACAGTCTTACCGTTAAGTAGATCGAGAACCATAGGATTACTAGCGGGTCTACGCTTGTGCATATCTCTAGTAACAATCATCTGTCGATGCCTACTAGAAACAACTTTGTATTTAAGTCCAGCAATCCCGTCTTTGTACATTAAAGCACACTCACAACGTAGTTAATAAACCAGTCTGTATTAACAATATCGTCCAAGTCCCAATTAAGAATTTTGGCGCTCTCAAATTCCTCCTTGGTAATCTTGGTCATATCGCTAACATGGGTATCGCCCAATTCCCCATCAGGCTCAATTTGAGAATATGCACGGCCAAATCGGAAGCCATCTTTGTATGATGCATCATACACCCGATGCTCGTACTCTAGTTCCTCCTGTGATGCCCCTAATTTGACCTCTATGGCGTCCATTTCCTCTTTCGTGTAGATGTACCCACAGATAAGAAAGTCTTCCCAAATACGCATCCAATAGTCGCCATAAGTAATAGCATTCTGTGCAATAGTTGCGCGGGATTTTGCTTGTTCCACCCCACGGGAAATAGCAGCCATCATATCATCAAAATTATCAAAAGATTCGACTGTCACCATTTTACATTCCATTCATTTCATATGGGTCATTATAATCGTCTAGATGTTTCTTACAAAAGATTTCCCCGTCATATTTAAAGTTTGTACAACCTTCTTCCTCACAATTAGGCTCATCATGCCTACAAGAACCGTCCTCACGATAATGCGAGGGAAGAAAAATAACTGAGGGACATTTAAGAATATCACTACTCTTTAGTGTAAAGACTCTCATATTATCTCCTTATAGCAAAAAGGCCGGAATTTCTTCCGGCCTCTTCACTTGTGCTTCTAAGTGAATATTGTGGAATTGTTGGTATTTATCCAGCCGTTGCCAACTGCGCGTTGATGATTTCACGAAGCCGCGCAAGAGCCTCGGGATTGATACCCTTAAGTGTCTGCTCATCGATATCATCGAGGCTATCCAGCCGGAAAACCTTGCGCTTGGGTCCACGCTTCTTAAGCATACTACGGGTAGCCTTGTAATCGGCAACCGCATCCTTAAGATAGGTGGGAGTCTTAGACGAGTTATCTTCGACAGAGCCGCGCCAATACTGAACCATAAGCGCAGTAATTGCCGAAACATCTGCAAAATCGGCGGGAACCTCACCGTTGACCCAAAACAGAGTCGGAATGAGTTCCAGACGACGATTATGCTTGCTGATATCCTCAACAATCTGATCCAGATCGTACTTAGGATCACACGTCAGATTATCAACAAAAACACCATCCGGTGTAACCCGGAAGGAACCACGGGCACCAAACAGGTGATACATACCCTGCCATGCAGCAAGGACGGCATTACCCTTATCGGGACCATAAAACTTTGTGGGTGTACCTTCGACCAAATCGTTCTCAGTCTCAGGAGCATCCGCAGTAGTAGTTGCCTTAGACATTGTAAAAGAATTCCTTTCTTACAATACTGACAACCAACGCTTCCACAATATTCACTTGTTAAGGTACACGGCTAGTGCAGCGCTCTCGATCCTACCTGTCAACTGTAGGCGTTTTGCGGGGCGGTCATTGTGTTTGCCGACCGGACCTATTCACCTAAGCCTCTTTGTAGGCTCTACGGCTCTTTCCTGCCGCTGTAAGAGGTACACTAGCACATGGCGTTATAGCCGTCAAGCATTATTTTCAAACTAGATTTTATCCTATCCTATTAATCGCGGGAGGATTTCATCCTAATTTCTGTTACCTTCTGAGAGTCTGAGTTATTTTATAGAGTATAATTGGCGGTTCTGTTACCCCATCAAAATATGGAATATTTTACGATCTAAAAACATCCTATTTTATCAGAATATTTTCTACGTAATTTTTGTGGTAAATTAGCTCGCCTATCTATTCCATTTTATTTGGTGCAGCCTATTTCTACTTAGTTTTAGGATCGCCCAGGATAGCCCAATAATTAGTCAGCTAAAGTAGGAATTAATTCTAGGCTACTTTCTCCCTCGCGCGCGTATATATACTGCTCACGGGAGCATTATATACAGCGTGTCTCGCCGGGGCCACTTCTAGGCTTCTAATCTAGCCACCATCTCATCCAATAAAAACGATCTTATCGTAGGGTATTGACAAGTGCCGCCAAACCTGCCATACTTAGCAGAGCGAAAGGATGAAAAAAAAACACCGAATTACAGGGCCGAAATTGCGGACCTTCTTCCTACAATCGAATATGCAAGGCGATAAGAAAGGAATTAGTTATGACTCCTGAACAAATGGCTACTTTGCTGAAAGACTTTGGGACTCCTGAAAGGCCCCGAAGTAATCAAATTCGCCTTCGCCGCTACAATGTGATTGTTAGGCGGAAGAATATCGATGATCCTTCTGCGAATGAGGTTATCGAAGTCCATGAAATGGTATCTCTGAGAACGGCTAGAGAAATCCGCAAAGAGGCTCACGATGAGAATATGGTTGCGGATATCATGGAAGATTGGACGATTGATTACAATGACAAGGAAATCAATCCTAAGCCAATCGTTAGCAGTATCGTGGATATCCCCTCCAAGAATAATGCAAGTCAGCCTACTTATACCGAAGCAAAGCAGAAGCTTCGATCCGCAAGAGAATTGGCGAAGGCGCAAGATAATATTGCGCGAAGCACGAAGCATATGAAGAACGCCTATCATATCTTCCGTATCGTCAACAAAGAATTGAAGATCGACATTCAGGATACGGAAGCTAAGATTGCGAACTTTCTCAATAAGCATGGCAGTATGGAAGGCTTCAAGATCATCTACTGCGGAATTGCAGAGAATTGGGGAAGGAGAATTTAGATGGACGAGACAATCTGCATCTGCTGTAATGCCAATCTATTCGGAACAAGTAAGGAAGGCGATACAATCATCTGGACTCACTTGCAGAATGTGGAATGCGATGATCCTACTCCTGAGCCAATCGCTCTCCGCATCGGAAATAAAGTGATCGAGACAGAAACCATTGAGATGTGGATGGTTGAGTGCGATAATTGCTTGATGTTGAGCGGGACGCACTATTGCGATGGGAAACAACATCCGATTGGTTGGAACGGTCATCCAGAAACAATCAATCATTGGTATAATTGTGAAGAGTGCCGACACAATAATATCGCAGGAGAGGGATTGGGCGAATGAAGAAGGATGATGGTAAGTGGATACACTCGCACGATCCCGATGTTTGGGAGAAGCGTGCAGATGATTGGGATAAGACAGCAGAAATAAGAGATGAGATTGGCAGCAAGAAATTTGCAGCCTCATCTAGAGAGCAAGCACAAAGACTTCGGGATGGACATACTTGCAGGCTTTGTGAAGCATTTGGGAAATGCGAGAAATGTATCAAATAATCCAGAAGCGATGGATTAGATGGTCCGACGAGGATAACAATAATCTAGAAGTTGTTGTTTGGACCGGGAATTCAATCAAACAGGCAAGAGGCGAAGTCAAAGCAAAGACTAATTCGATCAGGGATGCGATGGAGTCGCACGATTGGTCGGATGGACAGAGGATTGATCCCAATAAGGGAATTCTTCAATATTGGGATGATGAAGGTGTCTGGTTTGAGCAAACATACGAGATAAGGGAAGTACAATGATTAGACTAAAAGATGCTGGTGAACGCGGTGGGTATATGGTAGTAGAGATGACACCGTTCGATGCGTTATCTTTGCTGGAAGGACTTACCGCTGGTATCTTCGCATTGGAAGATGCTATCGAAAAGAATGTGGAAAAGAAACTTATTCAGCAGATGTACGAACCTAAATTGAAGGATGCGCGAGCAAACTACAAAGAAATCTCAATGGCGTTGCAACGGCGCAACGATATCCTCGATGGAAAGGAAGTTGTGGTTTAGATGAACGATTATAAGTGCGAAGAGTGCGAACGAGATTATGGATTGCTTTGTCTCACACCCGTTGGTAAGGGGCAAGTGCAAATCCTTTGTGGATCGTGCTTCGGTGAGATTATGTTCTCAGGAAATGGGAGCGAGAAGAAGGTTTATCTTCCCTCTGCTTTCATGGGAGATTATAGATCAATGCTCGATGATAACAAAGTTGTCTTTTATAATGTGATTGCTTGGTAGAAAGGAAAAATTGATGGAATTTCTTATTGCGTTTGTGATCTGTCTTATCGTGATGAATGCAGTTGCACAAATCATGTGGGAGAAATAAATGAGTAATATCAGCGTCGAGCATTGGGAAGATATTATTCCCGATGATGAAGAGGGCTATGTAAGATTTATGGATTGGGTCCATGATTTCAAGCCGGGTGCAGAAAGAAGTAAGTACGGTAACTACCATTGTGTAGAAACGCAGTATCGTCGTGACGGTACCGAATATGTTTGCAATGGTAGCTCGCATGACAGTATGCACCTTCCAATGGATTGTTGCTATTGTAAACATGGTGTCTATCTCCATACATCTTATGATATTCCTTGCGGAAAGTGTGAAGCAGGAGATTGGGAGGATGAGGAATGAATGAACTTCTTGAGATTGCTCAATCATTACTTATTGCTTGGCTAGTTGCCCGAGAGTTTTATGATCGTAGAGCAATCAAAAAAATTGCTCGCCAGTCGATGCGTAAGGAAGCAATTGCAAAGCGTGATAAGTGGCTAGCAGATGGAGGGGATAAATAATGGAGTATGGGGATCGGGATGGTGGCGATATTCCCATTTGGGAAGTAGAACCTGATGAGTGCCCATACTGTGAAACTCCAATGGGATTGGGTCACACTAAGGGCTGCTGGGTTGATCCTGCTAATCGTAGTCGGTATGAGATTTATGGAACACCTGAACATGAGTCGTGGCTAATTGAGATGGAAAGGCAGGATGGATAGATGGTTCCTAAGATTGTTGTTGATAGCGTCTGGATCGGCGGGCCGCAGGATGATGAGGATGATCCTGCTAATTGGGAAGTGTTGAGCGTCACAGCTAAGTACGAAGTTTGTCCTACTTGTCATGGAGAGGGAAGTACATCTAATCATCTTGGAGCATTCACCCAAGAAAGCATGGATGAGATGGGTGAGGACTTCATGAATGATTATATGGCAGGATATTTTGATAAGTCTTGCGATGAATGCAAGGGTAATCGAGTTATTCTTGTCCCTGATCGAGAGAATGCTGATCCGGCTGCGCTTCTGCTTTGGGATGCGCAGCAGTTGGAAGACTATTATTCGGATCAAATGTATAAGATGGAAATGCAAGCACAGTATGGACCGGAGTATATGTGGTAATGGGAAAGACAGTCGAGTTTCCAGTAAAGATGAGTCCTGTCGTATTCTGGTCCGCAGAATTTGATAATAGCCGCCGACATTGTTGGCCGGATAAGGAAGGCGTCAATCGTCTGGATGGGGATTGGGATACGATTTGTAATGGTGACGACCATCCTGCCTTTCTTATCGGTCAGGTCGAATGGATGCGATTTATTCATGCGGTGAATAAGATTATCAGAGAGCAGAATAACATTCGTACCAACGATGCTGATCTTTCCGAGGTTGGCGGATTTGGTAGCCCGACACTATTGGGCCGAGATATGCATAGTGAGGATGGAACCCATTGGCCAGCATTTGAAATCTATCCTGATTGGATCGTATTTGTAGACAACGAGATTGGTGTTGTCTATATCGAACTCCATAACGAAGATTTGTGTTGGATCGCTGATAAAGCATATGATGAGGTACAGGCAGAGTATGGAAGATAATATCGAGCGATGGATGCAATATATCGGCAAGGTAATGAATATTGTCGGTATTGTCGCAATTATCGGGTTTGTCTGGATTGTCGTAGTTCTACTCTCTCAGACAACTTGAGTATTGACCTAATCAACAATATGTGATATAATGGACCGTAGCAGGAAGGATAAATAGATGGATGCTTTGACGGTAATTCCGAAGATTACGATGGAAGATAAGAGTGCCGAGTATTGGGGCGGGGGCGAGCATTATATTGTCACTTGTCCCAATGGATACGGTGCCAGTATTGTTTGTAGTCCATATACTTATGGTGGAGATAAGGGTTTCTATGAGGTCGCAGTACTTCATGGGGATGACCTCTGCTATGCTACCCCAATTACCGATGATGTAATCGGATGGCTTCATCCTTATGAGGTAAAGGATATTGTAGAGAAAATCGTTCTTCTTCCCGAGAATAAGTATTGTACGCATAGTAGCAGAAAGGAAAATTAAAGTGACTCAGGGTATTTATGTCAACTATAAGCGACCAAAGAGTAAGAAGGAGGTTGTGGCCGCTGTAAAGGAAAATCCTAGTAGCGTTAGCCTTGAAGCTACTTCCCTGTTTGGGAATGACTATGACGGACCTATTACTGAAATGCCTGAGAATAAGATGGTGTTTGTGGTTGGTCCTGATCCCTATACTGCGCGCAACTTCTACCTCAATATTGTCCGCAAGGACAATACATTCAAAGTTAGTTAGGAAAGGATAGTACAATGGAAGATGTTTGTCGGCATTGGTACCATACTCACGATACCGATAAGAGTGAGGAATACTGCAAGGATTGCTTTATGATCCTTGATGTGCAGCCTCAATGGACTGGTAAACTTATCGTTGGTAAGTTGGAGTCCTATTTCGAAGTTCCCGGTGAAACTTTCTCCGTCAAGGATTTGATTGAGAATTATCTTGGAGTTAGCCCCGACATTGCAGATATCAAGATGGCCGGGGAAAGCTGGCATACTAATTACATGGTTTCATTTACAGTTGGCAAGACATGGATGTTTGCAGAGTTTGGTACATCTAAGGGTGCAAAGTATGAGCCAACTAATCTCTTCCATGTGGTTCCCGAAGTCGAAGAGGAACTGGTCGAAGAGGATTTGGCTAAGGCATAATTGAATAGATGGTGACACGGGAATGCGTTGAAGTGTCCGTGCCTCAATTAGACTCTGATAAATGGGTGTAGATTCCCTACGATAGAGTCAGCCATCATATTAATCTACAATTGTTTGAAGTCGCGCAATTGTAGATAACCATGATCCTACTTGAAAGGGGGTGAGATTACATGATTATCATGAAGTGCGGCTTCTGCAAAGAGGAACACTATTACGGTAAACTTGTCGAGAAGGGCAAGGAAGATACCGCAAAGTGTCCGAACTGCAATCGTAAACTTATTGTTGTGGCTGACAGTAAGTAAATATATATGTGAAATCCATAGCCATACGGCGTAACGCCGCTTGTCCGTGATAGTCGGTAACTATATAATGGCGAAGATTAGGTAGGCTAGACCTAATCTACTAGATGCCTAAATCGGGGTTCGACTCCCCGGCAATAAAGGTGCGGGTTGCATGTTAGGAATAGCCCATCTAATAGGAAGCTAGAGAGAAGAATTTCCAATCGCTGGACATAGTGCCGACCACTATGTATCATTCTGGAATAAAGCAGAAGGCGAAGTACTCGCAAGGTACTGAGGGCTGCGCTGTAGTAAAGAGAATGAAAAACAGAGATAGCGGGTAGGATGGAACTGAGACTCTAGGCCAGATATTTTCTATAAGAAAGGAATAACTGATGGATGAATTTATTGATAGGCTAAGGACAGGGGCAATTGAAAATCAAAGGTTGTGGGAAGCCCGTCCTTGGTATATTAAATTGTATGATGCTCTAAAGACTAAAATTAAGCATCTCTATTGGAGATTTGTAGATGCGTAGAGCAACGATGTGTAACAATCATCTACATCCGAAGGATTATACTGGGCGGTGTAAGCCCTGTAAAGCAGCTACGCATAGACGATGGCGATTGAACTATCCCGAAGTCTGGAACAACAGTCATCGTAATTCACAGAGATATATGCGTGAGCGAGCAAGCGCAACAAAGGAAAGTAAGTAATATCTTGCAAGTGCGCGATGAGGGGTGAACATCGGTATTGCCGTATGGCAATATCGACTATCTTACCTAAGGCGGCAGGAATACCAACCTAATAGGACGCTATTAGAACGCTATTCCATAGGTACAGCATAGGTAGGGGAAAGTCTATCGGGTTCGACTCCCGACGCTTGCATCATTATATAGGAAGGGAAATAGATATGGTCGCTGGAACAACAATCGGTAACAGGGAAGATATTGGCCGCAAGAAGGATGAGAAGGGTCAGGAAACCCTTACTCGTAAGAACAGTAATAAGGCTGTACGATACGCAAAGAGTTTGCGAACGGCAAGCCACAAGCCTCTGCCCGGTAGTAATGGGATGCGTAAGCCCTGCCGGGAATATGGCTGTCATTGCGCCAAGCATGGCTATACGAACAGGGATAGGGTGAAGGCTAATTAGAGCGCGTAGGAAAGGGGCTAGAATGCTAAATGCTAGGAAGATAGATAGCAAGTTTTATATCAGCGGAGGTTGGCAGCATATAGAGCGCGATACGGAATGGCTCAAAACGGAAAATATCCGGGCAGTTCTCGATCTACAATATACTCCGTGGGATGAAAAGAATGTCCCTGAGCATGTCAAAGACTATCTTGAAGATAATGATATCGCCTATCACTATATTATTATGGAAGATGGTTGGGACAGTAATCCTTCCAGTCTATTTGAGGCAGGAGAGACTATGCTAGCTTATTGGGATAGCCTATTCTCTAATAGGAAGGATCGAATTCTAATCAAATGTGGTGCAGGAGTTAGTCGATCCGTTTCTCAGTATCTCAACTATATTTGTAAAAGGGATGAAATCCCCTTCCAAGAAGCATATCGAGATTATAGAAATAAGGAAGATAAATGGGCTAATATTTATGCGGAAGAGAATTACTGGCCCGGTATGCCTACAATTGAATTTGTCCAATTTTTGGATAAGAAATACCCATCTGAAAAGAAAAGTCTATTTGGAGAAGTTGAATGACGCCTGAAATGATTGAAATCACACCATCTAATAACGCATATACCCCTAGTATGGGAAAGTTTAAAAGTTTCCTAGAAGAATTACTTACTAGGGCGCATGATGAGCAATTTACTGCGGATGAATTTAGAGATTTTGTAGTTAAATCTACCCTGGAAATCCAAGGTCTAATGGCAACCATTCTTATGCAGGATATTCTGTATAGGGCTGGTGTAGAGTATAGTAAAGACTCCCGTTACTAAGAAAGGCAGTATTTTATATGACTACTCATAGCCAAGTTGTAGATGCGTTTATTCTTAACCGTGGACCAAAGAAGGGAAGTAAAATCTTCCGCGAGCCTTGGGGAAATGGTGACACCATTTATTCGTATGGTCATCACTTCCCAATGGCAGTCAGATATGATGAGGATAAACTCTTTCTCCTGAATGGTGATCGGTATAGCAGCACTACTACCCAGCATCAAAATCATGTGCGTAGTGCAATTGCAAATCGATCCAACTATCAGGACTATAAGACTCTGACAGTCCCATTCTCTATCTTTGGCCGCGCATATAGGGCGTACAGTATGGAGATTGTGCATTTCAATCTAATTGATGTGGGCAAGGATAGAGAGATTATCAAGTGCCTTACTTGCGAGAAGGACTTTGATAGTTGGAATGAATTGGATCAGCATAAGCGATCTTTCTGGAAGGACGAGGAGAATTATAAGGGTCTGCATAAGACTCTATACTTTCACCAGTTGGCACCCTCTATCTTTACTGCTAAGATCGTGAATGTGCCACATTATTTCATTAGTGCATTTGATGAGACAGCTAATCGTCGTAATCACGATGGCTATTTCCTTTCTGAATTGCCACACAAGCCTAGGAATATTGCTCAGGCATATGAAATGCTCAAGCCTCAGGCTGTAAAGGATGCAGAGAAGAAGGGATTGAAGATTATCCGTCAGGGAGATATCTTTGCTATCCCAACTAATCTGGATACTCGCACCCTAAAGCGTAAGGGCGCATATAGTAAGAGTGAAATGGTCACTCATGGATACTGGAATAGAGATTATAAGGTTCTGGAATATCCAAGGCTTCTTGGTACTAGCCATGTAGTCAATGAAGTCGTTGCTCTAAAGGATAAGGTTTACGCTCGCGGTACCATTAGGCATAAGCCTACTGAATTTGGTAGGAGTCGTCCAGAACATATCAATATGACATTGGGTAAGGTGTGGCATCGTATTGCACGCAATACTGCACTTGCATCTTATTCTACAGGTGGAAGGGTTGACTAATGTTGGAAGAAATCTTTGAATATGCGGATAGAGTCGATATCTTTGATAGACAGATTGCATTTACTGATAGCCAAGGAAATTACTTTGGTAGATATACTATCGAAGTTGATCCCAATGGACGTAATCAGATTAGATGCGATGCAGACAGTTTAGTTGCATTGCTTGATAAAGCATTGGCCGCAGTTAAGGAAAGAGATAAGGGGCTATAAATGCCTAACTGGTGCGCAAATCTATTGGAAGTCAATGGTAGTGTAGAAGCAAAGAAAGTATTTCTAGATGCAGTAAGGGGAGAGGAGGGTAATGTATTTAGTCTTACTAAACTCAAGCCTCTTCCCGATGGTAAATGGGATTACGATTGGTGTTGTAATAATTGGGGAATCAAGTGGGATGTAGAAGCAGAACTTCGTAATCCTAATTGGGAAATCAATGATGACACTAATCCTAATCTTTTGATTACATTCGATAGTGCATGGGCACCGCCAGAGGAAGTATTCAAGATTCTTCCAGAAATGTTTCCTGATTTGATCTTTCAACTTACATATGCAGAACCCGGAATGGACTTCTGTGATATCGTAAAGTTTATTGGCCTTAATCGTGAAGAAACATATGACCAGTTTGAATTTAGTACAATCTCTAATCTGGTCATGGGTCACATCTATTCTTATGGGAGATAAAATGGAAAAGATTATCCCTTTCGATAGGGGCAATGAGCTTTGTGGTGATCCTGATTGCATAGTTTGTAATGCGCGACTGACTCCACATATCTATGTTCCTTCGATGTGGCAGAATATTTGTCGTAGATGCACTATGAATGAGTTTGATATTCGGGTGCATCTAATGAGTGAGGACACTACAGACTAATGTTTACTATTGAACTTGGTGTTGATCGTAAACTTCTTCTCGATATACTTTCTACAGGGATTGATGAGTCCTGTCGTAATGGATATTGGGGACAGATCGAGCAATACAAATGGTATTGGTGGTATGTCGTTGATAAAGATGGGGAACCAGATACCGATAAGATCAATCCTGATCTGACTGGTGATACTGTACTCTGTCGCATTCGTGATGATGAGGACGATTGTGCAGAAGAGGAAGATCGCCCTTGGGTAGATATTACTCTAAACAAATTGGAGACAGCATTTGGACAGACTCTAAAGAAGTATCCCCATACTGTTGTACCATATGACACTGATAAGGAGAACATGATTACTGAATGTAATTATGATGCGGTCACAGGGGATATTGTCCTTCAATATATTTGTTTTGGAGAGGTTGTGTACGGATAATGTATACTAACATTCTTCAGTATGCCCCAATCTTTAGGGCAGCTAATGTCACTCTTGATCTAGACTCTTATAGTCTCGATCTTAGAGT